>SDBV01000624.1_pt1 | contig 51340 bp, 45 predicted proteins | sample 2277081 | NCBI WGS metagenome assembly SDBV01 (sample SAMN10402039, study PRJNA504765) | marine sediment metagenome | isolation source: marine sediment core GS10_PC15, 223 cmbsf | place: Arctic Ocean: Southern Knipovich Ridge | collected 2010
GGTTCCAAGTGAAAAATTGCAGGCCCCGTAGGCCATATTCCACTCCAACTCCAAAACCAAATCGTGTCTGAATCTCCTCCTTCTTTCGCCGTAACAAGGATATCCAATGCGGGAGGCATACAAGTGAATGTCCATTCTTCATCTCGCCAATTAGTTACACGATAGAGTATTTCTACATTTTCACCTAAATCGTAGATGGCTTTGTTGGTCTGTATGTAATATTCTATGTCATCCTGAACTATGGAATTTGAATCAATGAGAGTTGCCCTTGCTTTCCCGACAAAGCCGAGAGCTATCACAACCGCCACTATGAATACTATTGCTTTTACAATTTTCCGTTTCATAGTTTTCCCCTTTCCAAATTATCAAACAACATCTTGTAGGAAGCCTTGCCATTTTCTTCTTGAAAAAACTCTAAGGACCGGTAGTCCAAGGCCGAACAAGACAAAAGTTGCCGGCTCCGGCACGACTTCGAATGACATCGAATATGTGTCGGTTACAACACTATACTCTAACGTCCGAACGGTCAAATCGTACAGCCCTTCCGGTAGCGTTCCAACATCTTCCGTGTGTGACCAAGGTGTTATCACATTAAGAATACCTACAAAAAGACTAAGGTCGAGCTGCAAAAAAGTACCATCTACAAGAAAAACAGAATCAGTAATGGTTACTCCTCCGGAACTTTCTGCCCCGGAAATGTCGATGAAAATTACCTCCAGTGGGGTTGGTAGGCTCGGCACTATTAAAACATTGGTGATCGTGGCATTCGCAGAAGCTGATGTAACCGCCACTATGAATACTATTGCTTTTACAATTTTCCGTTTCATAGTTTTCCCCTTTCCAAATTATCAAACAACATCTTATAGTTTTCTTATCAGTACTTTCTTTCCATAGACCACACCCCTTTTCCCGCCTCCTTTCGGCAAGGTTAACATCTATTATATCATAACTGATGATTTTTACAAGACAAAAAAGACAGATACATAAAAAAAACTTTCTAAATCAACAACATTTGAGCCTCTTTTATACCCTAAACCCTCTTCTTTTTAGCCGCCACACCAGCCAGCAATTTTCCGTGTAATCTCTTGCCCCGCTGCCTAAAATCTTTGCCTTGTAAGATTCTTGCGGGGGCGAAATCCACGTCTAAAAAACTTTTAACCTTTTTCTTCACGTCCTTCTTAATCTTCGTGGTGAATATAGTTTTTACTTTTACGCTGTGGTTTTTACTTTTTCGCTTTTACTTTTTACCTTTTCCTCCCTGTTAGTTTAGGCAATATATCCCACCGTTTTTTCTTCCCCCCGCTTTTTGCCCCCATAAAGCCCGATTTCGCTTCAAACGCGCAAGTTCGCATTTTGAAAATCTCCAAAAACACCGAATTTCTTCCGATTTTCCTTTAAAAACCCACCGATTTTCTCTGATTACTTCTGTTTTCTTACGCTTTTTGCCTTACCCATCTTAACACTTGCGCATTTGATTGAAGGAAATCCCCGATAACAGCCGAAAAACAAACTTGACCCCAAAAATTTACCCGAATTTTTGACAAAACTAGCGCCTATGATTGAATTTTCTGAATTCTCAAACCAATAATCACTAATCATTAATCATTAATCATTTGATTAAGCCTGCCGCATTTGATTGATTTTTGCCTGCACCTGTGGTGCCGCAGGCACAGGTGATTTTTGATTTTTCGAACTGACTATTGTTTAGTTTGAGTTATAATGTTATAGTTATGGGGGATTCTATATGGGGATGTAATGATAAAACCTGAGTCACAAAGAGAAACCGATGCCGAGCTATTGGCTCGTTACGGGGCTGGGGATGAGGCTGCGTTTGGGCAGCTCGTGAACCGTTACAAGAACGGCCTGTATGTGTTTTTGAAGCGGTTTTTGAATCGCCAGGACCTTATCGAGGACGTGTTCCAGGAGACTTTTCTGCAGCTATTCAACAGTAGGGACAGCTTCGATACGACCCGGCCATTGCGGCCATGGCTGTTCACGATAGCGGCTAATAAGGCAAAAGATGCGCTACGCAAACGGCAAAGAAAATCGGCTATTTCTATCGGGGCGATAGCGGAATCGCGGGAAATGTCATTCGACGATATGCTAAATACGCTATCCGCTGACAAAACAAGGCCTTATGAGAAGTTGGAACTGGATGAAACGGCCAAGCGGGTGAGAAAAATCATCGCTGATATGCCGGAGAATCTGCGTGAAATTCTGATTTTATCGTATTTTAATAAATTTTCTTACAAACAAATGGCCCAGATATTAAGTATACCTATCGGAACGGTTAAAAGCAGACTCCATACTGCTGTTAACCGTTTTGCTGAAGAATGGAAGGCTACCATTGGAGACCAGAAGGACTAAATGAATCCATTAAACAACCAGCAGAAAGAGCTTTTATTCGATTACTGCATGGGCATAGCGTCGCGGGAGGCGGCAGTTGAAGCCGGGCAGTTAATTTCCTCGAACGCCGAAGCGGCAGAAATCTATTCGATGTTCAAGGCGGCGATTTCGCCGCTTGATAGTCTGGAGCCAGAGGCCTGCCCGGATGAGTTGGTCGAGAGTACGGTCTGGCGACTCAATAAAGCTGCGCGTTCGAGCCAGGCGCAATTGGAGCAGTTACTTGCCGTTGAGCAAGCCAGCACGACGGTAAGGGCGGCGAGTTGGTTCTGGGGTGATTTGGGCAAAAGGCTGGCGATGGCAGCGGTGTTTATGATTGCGGGGGGGATTCTGATTACCGCGTGGAATACCGGTACCAGCATGGTACGGCGGAACGCGTGGCAGCAGCAGTGCCGAATGCAGCTTGGCAGGGTCTTCGGTGGGATGAGCAATTACAGCGCCGATCATGCCGGCGAATTGCCCACAGTCGAGATGGCACACGGGGCACCGTGGTGGAAGGTTGGTTATCAGGGCAAAGAAAATCATTCCAATACCCGCCATGTGTGGCTGTTAGTGAAAAGAGGCTATGTCGATCCGGCTAACTTTGTGTGTCCCGGTATCCGTTTCGGACAAGGAATGGCTCTTAACCCGATAGACGTGGAAAATCTCAATGACTTTCCGGCAAGGAAATATATCACATACAGTCTGCAATTGAGGTGTAACGAACCTGTGACGATGAGTTCGATCGGGGCCAAGGCATTGATGTCAGATTTGAACCCGCTTTTTGAAAGCCTGCCGCAAAATTACACCGATTCATTAAAGCTGCAATTAGATAGAAAGCTGCTGAATCTCAATAGTATCAATCACAATCGCAGCGGCCAAAACGTCCTGTTCGGTGACGGCAGTGTCAGGTTTATCAAACGACGCAGTGTCGGCATCACCGCCGACGACATATTCACCCTGCAGAACACCACCACATATCAAGGTACCGAAATGCCGGCCAGTGAGGCCGACACATTTCTGGCCCCGTAGTTTTTCATATGTCGTATTGCGTGATGCCCCTCGACGTTGCTCGGGACAGGCGTGTTGCGGGAAAGTCAAAATGGAATGTGTAATTGTAATACCAGTTTTAAGTGATAACTTTGCTTATCTTTTCAGGTATGAAGAAAACAAAGCGATAGCAGTCGACCCTGCGGACGCCACATTAGTCCTTAAGGAAATCAAAAAACATGATCTGGAACTTACTGCTGTTTTGGCAACTCATCATCACGCCGACCACACGGCTGGTATAAAAGAACTGAAACACAAAACAAATTGCTCGGTAATCATAGGCAATCAAGACTTTGCCAATAAAGAGATTTTAGATTTTGGTAACAGCTGTGTAAAAATCATACCAACACCCGGCCATACCTTAGATTCGGTCTGTTTCTATATTGAACCCGCGGAAAATAACTATGGTATCCTTTTTACAGGAGATACTTTATTTATATCAGGCTGCGGCAGGCCTATCGAAAACGATGCCAGGACTATGTGGAATTCCTTGAAAAAACTGGCCGCCTTGCCCGGCAACACACTTGTTTATCCCGGCCATGATTATACAGAAGAAAACTATGAATTCGCCCTGACTATCGAGCCGAAAAACAAAACTATACAAAAGCTGCTTGAAGATATAAGAAAAAAGCAAAGGCAGGGAAAACCTGCCGTTCCATCAACCATCGCACAGGAGAAACAGACAAATGTTTTTCTACGTGCAAACTCACCCGCAATCAAAGCCGCTATAAATATGCCGGAGACAAGCGATGCAGAGACTTTTGCTGAGCTTAGAAAGAGGAAGAATATCTTTGGTTAAAGCCTTGTTTTTTTACACCTTTAATTCCCATGGCCCCGTAAGTTTTTCGTATAGCGTTAGTTTTACTCACGGTGTTTGTTTGAAAGTTTGTCATAATATGGTCTTAGGTCATCAATCTGTCTTCGACCATAGGCATTTACCAGTTCTATGGCCTCTTTGCGGATTTCAATAATATCTTTTGTGTCGTTACTTAACCCAACTGTATGATCTAAAAAGTCTTCCAAGTTTTTTTGATAAACAGAAAATGACAACCACTCCGGTTTGCCCTCCATCATTTTATTCATGCACTTTAAGGCCAATAATTCATTACCTACGCCTATTTTGCAGGCACCTTGTACTATAGTTACCTCATCCCTATTTCTGCCAAGTTTCCCCTCAGTTAATTCAAGCGTCCTCAATATGAGTTCTAATGTCCGCTTTGGCTCAATCAGCGTATTCTCGATCCAGTCAAAAAATCCAATAGCTTCTTCAACATTAAGTTCTGGATTCTGACTTATTTCTTCTATACGTCCCTCCCAATATTTTTTAAGCTTTTCTCCTTCTTTTGCTATACGAGCTTTATTGTCTTCCTCTTTTACAGCCTTAAAACCTGTTTCAAGAAATATAGCAGCTTTCCCTTTAAGCTTCGGCGTTGCAGTTGAATAAAATTGTTGTAGTAAGGGATGCCCATTTTCAATCCAGTCATTGAAGTAGGCTATCATTAAATGCTCAACTAAGCCTTTACCGGGCACTCTAGATCTTTTGTACTTATCCTCTTCATTAATGTGTTGTATAGCAAAGTTGTATTTACCCTTTTCAGTTAAATACAGGAAAGCATTTTTATATGCTCTGCTCCAGTTTAGGTAACTGCCCCAGATTACATTCCAGTCATCATAATCATTTTCATTGAAAATCTCATCAATATGATTATTTATCCAATCTTGCTCAAGCAAGTGTATTTGCGGAAACCAAACACCGATTACGCAACGAATTCTTTTATATGAAACCTCATTTAAAACATATTCTAATGCCGCCTTTAGCTTCTCTGATATGTCATCTTGATATTTGTCTGGACTAATCTTATTACAAATTACTCCAAATCTAATTGCTAATTCAAAAGCTTTACCTTGAACACAATTTATACTCCCTTGGTGAGGATCAGAAGTACGTTCTTCCTTTTCTCCATCATCATATCTAATCAACGATTCTATTAGTTTCCAAGTTTTATCAAGATGATTGGCTACAATTTCCTTATTTAAATCTTCATTCCTTAATGTGTCATCCAAGAATGACAATACATCTCTATAAGTCCAATCGTACTCGGAGTTATTACCTTTATTGCTGTGCAGACTAATTCCGAAATTCAGTATATTGAGCCAATAGCCCTTTACTCTTTTTTCCTCTTCTCTAAAAGCTAGTATCAAGCCATTTATGTATCTGGCTACAAAAATTGGCTTCAATTCCAGAATTTCTTCTGGTTTCAATATGATATAATCGTCAAGTCGTTCTGTAACCACCTTTTCAAAAACCTGAGAAATTGCATCACCTTCTTCATCCTGCCACCACCTTTTTCCTACATATTTCCAGTTATCCTTGACTTTCAAGGCTTCCAAAACATCTAAAGGTTCCATTATGCGCATTTGGTCAAAATCTATTACACTACCTTCTTTTTCATCGACCCAATCAGAATGAGTGACTCTTGGCTCAGGTTTTAATTCATTCCCTGATAATCCGCTTTTTTCTTTGTGTTTATTGTAAATCTCACTAAATAAAGGGTTATCTTTTACAGGATAAAGCCATTTTGCAATCCGTCTTGCCTTATATTTTGCAACATTAAATTCATGGCTATTATCTGGTCTATTATTTTGAATCCATGCGTCGTATTCGATTGAATCCTTTTCTGCCTTATCTATCAAGATTGCCAATATCTGGACGCTAATACTTTTATCAAATTCGCAAATCTTATCCCTTAACAGCAGGATGTATTCATTATAAGAATCCGATTCATAAATGAATTCTTGATTGAGCAGTATATTTTGAATTCTTACTTTCTGGTCGCCGGTTTTGACAAATCTAAGAAGATACATTTCGAGTTGCTTAAATATCTCAAAATCTACCAGTTCAATATAATCAAAGAATTTATCTATTTTTTCGTATTGATTATCAATTACTGCTTTTCCGATTTCACGAAGACCCGTTAGAGTCATCAACTCTATCTTTCTGCCATATGCAGTTTCTTCTTCTATTTCATCTATGCTTTCAAAGTGTCCAAAGTAAGCTAATGAACTAATATCAGAGTCTTTGTCTTTTTGAATTTCATTGAGGTAATTGTTTAATTGATTAAAAAGTATTTTAAATGCTCTAAATGCATCCTTTTCCCAAAGCTTGGAATAATAGTTAAACAATAAATTCTTGTACTGATATTCTTTAAAGTCAGATTCTGCGTTGTCTCTTTGCTTAGCATTTCTTATTTCCAAAAGTTTTTCTGCAATGACAAAAGATTCATTTATATATTTATCTGAAAATTTGACCATTAATTCTGCGGCATGTTTTCCGGAATGATACCAGTTAACTTCTTTGGAACTATATAGATATTTAATTACAAGCCATGTCAAACGAACCGATTTATCTGGTTTTATATTTAATAAAGCCTCCAGTATTATGCCTTTGGCAAATGGATTCTTGACATCAAGCCTTGCAATAATCCCCATAACCTCATCAGGAAATTCTTCAGCAGCCTTAACTAAATACGCCGCCTTTATAAAATCACTTGAAACAATTTCCTCATTAGCTCTTTCAAGCGACGAAAATTCGTCTGCTGAATCTAATAATGTCAACCATTTATAGTTGTCATTATTTTTGAAAAAATATACTTTTAATTCCTCGTCATCTTTAAGTATAGAGTTCAACTGCTGTAAATCCTTATGCCTAGGATTTTCCAACCCAATCAGTTTATCTAATATTTCAGCTTGTTTATAAAAATCAGTCATAAGATTAAATCTCTGAAGGCTCTTTGATGTCATTGGCTGTTACTTCTGTATTATTTACAATACCAACCTTGCTGAGTGCAGCAGCTAAAAACCTATTTAGCTCCTCAATTAATTTGCCTTCACCATCAAAAGGCTTGCAATTATTCCCGTCCTTATATAAAGTTTCCTCAATGTATTCCCTCGTTTCCGTGTATTCTTTCAGTTCTTTCAGTTCTTTCAGCGACGTGGGTTGCTTATTTGACTCTTCGCAAAGAACTAAGAAATCTTTCATTTTCCCTGTTTTCTTTAATCGCTTACTCCTTTCATACTCTTCAATAGTTCCTGAGCGATATCGCTCAGTAGGTGACCCCAATTTTTTACCAAACATGATAATGGAATAATCCCAATCAGATTCGTTATTAATAATATCTTGAGCTCCACGATCACTATGGCCACCGGGGGCATCTTCATGATTAATGGGTATGAAAATAACTTTCTTTTCTATTGCATGGGATAAGTTAAAAATATGTATCTGCCTTTTTATTTCTGCGTGCTTGGTGTACAAATCATCTGGTGAAGCAATAAATATTTTGTATCCTTTGAGATCCATCATCTTTATACATTATCCCATTTACAAATATATCCTTTTTTCTGATACTGCTGCCAAAAATGTCTGGAGTTTGTAAGAAGAATACCCTGTTTTGGCTTGTCCGGCAAGGACTTTTATATTGATATTGGCTTGAAAAGAATCCCCGTCCAGCGTAAACTAATTCAAACCGGCCATTGGTCAGTTTGAGTTAGTAATAATTAGCAGGGAGTGGAAAATGAATAAAGTAAGTTGTATTTCCATAGTGATGTTATTGGCAATCGCGGCGGGGATAGGCGGCTGTGAGAAGCAAAGCGTTGTTGCGCCGGGGGCGGTGGTTGAAAAGGCGGCAGGGGGGTTTAAGTTTACCGAAGGGCCGATACCCGATGCCGAGGGCAATATATATTTTACGGACATACATAACAGCAGGATTCATAAGTGGTCGATTGACGGAAAATTGACGATGATTCGAGAGAATTCGGGCAGGGCTAACGGGCTTTATTTTGACAGGGACGGGAATCTGCTGGTCTGTGCCGGCGGCAGCAGGCAGGTAGAATCTATCGATAAGAACGGTAAAGTCACGGTGCTGGCTGATGAGTACGATGGTAAGAAGCTTAACAGTCCCAATGACCTTTGGCGGGATCGCAAAGGGGGGATTTATTTTACCGATCCGCGGTACGGCAATAGGGGCGATATGGAGCAGGACGGTGAGCACGTTTATTATATTAGTCCCGGCCGTAAAGAAATTGTGCGGGTGATTGATGATATGAAACGGCCAAACGGGCTGATAGGGACCGCTGACGGGAGGCGGCTTTATGTGGCTGACCATGGGGCAGGGGTGACATACATATACCGAATCCAAAAAGACGGGCGGCTTAGTGATAAGAAGCTTTTTGCATTGGAAGGCTCGGACGGAATGACTCTTGATAATGAGGGCAATGTCTACCTGACGACCGATGCGGTGGTGGTTTATAACTCGGCAGGTGAGGAAATTGAAAGGATTGCGGTGCCGCAGCGCCCGACAAATGTGTGCTTCGGCGGCAAGGATAATAAAACGCTTTTCATCACGGCACGAACGTCACTTTATTCGATTCGAATGCGTGTTAAAGGATTATAGAAAGGCCGTAACAGCCGGATTTGGTAACACAGAACCAATTTTGGAAAATTTGTTGCAATGGGCGGTACTTGGGGTTAGGATTCGGTGTAAAGCGAGGTTGAGGCAGATGGCTGAGCCAAGCAAAAATAAAGATAAAGGCGGCAGTGGGACCGTTAGCAAGGTTGTCAGCGACTATGTTAATAGTCTTAGCGGTGAATGTCGGCTGTTAGTGACGCTGAAGGCGCAACTGTATGGCGGAAAGTGGCCCTCGATGCTGGATGACCTTCGGAGCCGCCTAACGGGTAAGCCTTATATATTTAAGCTGGCACATCGTATAGAGGATGATATCGAACGTATCGAAAGAATGATAGAATTCGAGGCTGAGCACGACATTGATCTGGCTGACTATGTTGAACTGCAATAGAGTGATGGCGAGTATCGGGGGTATCGGAAGGGGCAGATGAGGAAATTTTAATGTCCTTTTGTGAGTGGTGATAAAAATGTTAGAGGTATCACGACTAAGGCTGATTTTGTTGATGGGTTTTCTGTTGCTGGCGGGGTGTGCTTCTCAGAAACCGGCAGAGGATATTTCACAAAGTGACCTTGTGTGGAAGCTTGTTTGGCCAGAACAGCTTGCGGACAGTAATCTGGAAATCGTTTGGCAATATAAGCTGCCGATGAAGGCCTTAGAGAGATTAGAGCAATTATATATCTTTGGTGACCGCATTTATGCTCTTTCAAATGAAAATTATATGGTGTCCCTGGACAGGAAAAGCGGGCAGGTGATGTTCAGCAGAAGTGTCGGTCATGCTGATTTCGAAGTGGTCGGGATGGAACTTTATGATGATGAACTGATTTCCATCATCGGAAGCAGACTTATTCAGATTAATTCGGATTCCGGTGTAGAGAACAAGAGCAGTCGTATGGCTTTTGGGGTGACCTGTCCAGCGGCCCGGAACAAGTCTTATTTTTATATTGCGGGAGTAGATAACCGAATCCGCGTATTACGCGCGGACGATAAGGTCAAGCTGTTTGAAGTGGCCGCCAACAACGATTCAAGGATTAATTCCATCGCGGCGGGTGAGAAATCCGTCATTTTTGCCACGGAAGCGGGCAACGTGATTAGTATTCTGCCTGACAGGCCTAAACTGCTGTGGCAGTTCGAGGATATTGACGGCAGTATCATAGGGCCAATTGTCAGAGACGCCGAGGCGGTGTTTTTTTCGGGCACGTCCTCCAACGTCTATAAGCTCGATGCCTCAAATGGAAGGCTTGTTTGGAAGTATCAGACAGATGCGTTGCTTGACGCGGCTGTGGTAGTTAGTGAGAGAATTGTTTACCAGAATTTGAGTAACAAGGCCCTTGTGGCGATAGACAAGGAAAGCGGTGAGCTTATCTGGCGGCTTGACGGTGGGATTGGGCTGTTATAGCTGAATCGGATGGAACTATTTTCGTACTCACAAAGGACAGTAGGCTGGTAGTGATGGACAATGAGAAAGCCCAGGTGCGGTATCAGATTGCCCTGCCAGGGGTTTCTAAATATGCCACCAATTTTGCAGATTCGAAAATTTATATTGCTGATAAGGCCGGCAGAATAGCCTGCCTGGAACCAGGTGAATAGTAATCGTAATCTGAAACAGCAAGATGTTGGAAGGAAGAGATTCAAATGGATGTGAAAATTAAGACAGCGCTGGTAAGTGTGTCGGACAAGGATGGTGTAGTTGATTTTGCAAAGTCGCTTAGCGAAATGGGTGTTAAGATAATCAGTACCGGCGGGACGGCGAAGAAGCTCAGCGATGCAGGCGTTAGCGTCGTTAGCGTTGACTCTGTTACGGGTTTTCCAGAAATGATGAACGGCAGGGTAAAGACGCTTCATCCGAAGATTCACGGCGGGCTGTTGGGGCTTCGTGATAATGCCGAGCACACCGCTGCCATGAAGGAGCACGGCATCGAGCCGATAGATTTAGTTTGTGTGAATCTCTATCCTTTCGAGCAGACGATAGCTAAGCCGGACTGTACGCTGGCTGAGGCGATTGAAAATATCGATATTGGCGGCCCGAGCATGTTGCGTTCGGCAGCGAAGAACAACAAGTTCGTGACGGTGGTGACAGACCCGGGGCAATACGATACGACAATCAATGAGATGAAAGAAAAAGGCGGCTGTGTAAGTCTGGAACTTCGCAGTGACTTTGCGCGAATCGCATTTGGCCTGACAGCGTCTTATGACGCGGCTATCTCTAAATACCTTAACGGCAAAAGCGAAGTAGAGTATCCCGAGAGGGTCTCTGTCGCACTTGCCAAGCAAGCTGTCCTGCGTTATGGTGAGAATCCTCATCAAAGCGGGGCGTTTTATAAACTGGCATCGAGTCCAGAGACATCGGTAAGCAGTGCCCGGCTGTTAGAGGGCGGCACCGGTATCAGCTTTAACAATCTTTTAGATACGAACGCGGCCTTCGAACTGGTTAAGGAATTTACCGAGCCGGCGGCGGTCGTAGTTAAGCATCTTAATCCGTGCGGGTGTGCGGTTGATGAGGATATTTGCAAGGCGTATCAAAAGGCTTACGCCGGTGATGTCATCAGTGCGTTCGGCAGTATTGTCGCAATGAACAGGAAAGTAGATGCAGAATTAGCTCAGACGATCATGGAATCTTACAGCCGATTCGGCAAAGCCCTGGGAGCGAGTGGTTTCTTTGCTGAAGTCATTATTGCTCCGGAGTTCGAACCTGCGGCGATAGAAATGATCAGGACACTAAAGGCCTGGGGCGGCAGGGTAAGGCTGATGGAGACAGGGCCGATAGACAAGGCTAAAATCGATTGCGGTGAGTTCGACGCTCGGTGTATTATAGGCGGGATGCTGCTGCAAAAGCGGGATCTGGTCGGCTGGGAGCCGGATGTCTTGACGTATCCTACAAAGGCAAAGCCTAATGACCAACAGCTTGAGGATTTGAGGATAGCCTGGCTTGCCGCCAAACATACCAAGAGTAATACCATCGTTTTGGTCAAAGACAGAAAGGTCATCGGAGTTGGGGCCGGCCAGATGAATCGTATCGAGTCGGGCCTGATTGCTTTCAAACGCGCAGGCCAGGCGGCAAAAGGATGCGTAATGGCCTCGGACGCGTTTTTCCCGTTCCCGGACAATGTTGAAAACGCAGCTAAGGCAGGTGTGGCGTGTGTAGTTCAGCCGGGCGGTTCGAAGAAAGACGATGAAGTTATTGCCGCTGCCGACAAGCATGGAATCGCGATGGTATTTACCGGCAAGCGACACTTTAAGCATTAATATTGGCAAGGCAGATTCGGGCGTTTCTTTTTAGCTGTTCCAGGCCCGGACGTTCGAAGCAGGTGTTGGCGAATTCGGTTTCAAACTGTTCGGTGTTCAAGGCGAGAATTCCGCGCAAGTTAAGGTTTGCTCTGTCCAGGTAGAATTTGAAGTTTTTATTCCTGCACGCCGGGGCATCCTGTTGATAAGGACAGGCCAGGGCACATTCATCACAGCCGAAAATTCTGTTGCCGATTTTTTCAGCTAAATCGCCGGCAATCTCAGCTTTGTATTCAATGGTCAGGTAGCTGATACATTTGTTGGCGTCAAATCGGCCATCAGGACGCAGGGCCTGTGTCGGACAGGCGGCGATACACTTATCGCAATTCGTGCACTTATCTGTAAAGGGTTTGTCGGGTTTTAGCTTTCAGGTTGTTATTATCTGGCCCAGTAATATCTGGTTGCCGAGTTGGGGATTGGTCAGTATGTGATTTCTGCCGATAAAGCCCACCCCTGCCCTTTCAGCTAAGGCCCTTTCAGCTAAAGGAGCTGAATCGACGCAAATCTTGAACTTAAAACCTGTGCCGGCAGATAAGGCCATAAATTCCACCATTTTTCGCAGGTTCTTTTTTATGAACGGATGGTAGTTTTCATATCGAGCATAGTTTGCGACCCTGCCTGCGGGACCGGGGGCCTTAGATGTTTTCGGATGCCTGGGCGGGTTGTAGTTCAGGCCGACAACGATGACCGATTGTGCGCCTTTTAACAGCATAGCCGGATTAATTCGTTTTTGGAAATTTCTGTGCATGTACGCCATTTGCCCGGCGTAGCCGGCCTTTAGCCAGTCACTTAATAATTCGACCTGGTCACCGGCTATAGGCTGGGCCGTTGTTATACCAGCCAAGTCGAAACCGGATTCACTCGCCCTTTGTTTTATCGATTCCTCGAAATTCATAGCTGATTATTATACTAAATTCAGGGCAGATTCCCTAATTTTGAATTTTTCACTTTAATTTCCACTCTTCTTCTGCCATAATACCAACTAATTAAAAAAAGGGAGATATAAAAATGTCATCTACAGAAATATTAAAAATACTCAGAGCATTCAAGGGAAATTGTGCTGAACAATATGGAATAATCTCTCTTGGCCTGTTCGGTTCTGCAGCACGCGATGAAAGTCAGGCTGATAGTGACATTGATATTGTTATAAAGCTGAAAAAACAGGACCTGTTTAATATGATAGGTATAAAACAGGATTTGGAAGAAACGCTGCACACAAATGTTGATGTAATCAGTTATCGCGAAAAAATGAATACTTTTCTTAAAAACAGAATCGATAAGGAAGCGATCGATGTATGATAAGGAGTTGGTTATCGAGGTGCTTGGGCAAATACGAACACCATCTGGACATATTAGGCGACTTAGCCATCGACTACTGCCCCGAATTAAAAGGCATATTGCCAAGAAAGACTGACAAGGAAAAGGAACTATTCGAACTACTGGACTACGCCTACATAGGCGCCCGCTACGACATGCACTACAAAATAACAAAGCAGCAGTTAGAGCAACTAGCCCCATGTGTAAAAAAGCTGCATGATGTGACGGAAAGGATTTGTAAGGAGAAGATAGAAAGCTTTGTTTAGGGAATTTAGAAATGCTTAAGTTTGAACCACCGGAACTATTAACGAAGATATGTAAAGCAGCCCAAAAATTCGAAGAAACCTGTACCTTGCACTGCTATGAATGGTATCCATTTCATGAACAAGGTTTTGATCCTGCCGACTATCACGAAGATGGTGACGATGATGAAATAATTAATAATAATACTATTATTGAGGAATGTTACTTTCACAGTTCAAGTGTCAATTTTAATCTTTCTGTTTCGGAGTTTCTTGAATGGGCAGACATCTTAGAATCTGGCCTACTTATAGATCGTTCAGAATACCGCTCGTCCAAGTATACTATAGTTTGTATTGGGCCACATAGTGATCTAGCTTATGGTTATGTTTATGGAGACACATCTACAAGGCCGGATATGTCCCAAAAGATAACAATAGAAGGCGCCACTTATGAGGTCCAAATTATCTCACATGCAACACCATTCTCACTTCTCCTAGAAAAGGAGGGGGGCTGTGAAAAAGACTACTGTTCTTCTTTATCGCAAAGCGATCTTTTTGTTAAAGTGGATCATCCGCCAGATACATCACCTCAGCTCATTTCTGGCATTATCGATTCTTACCTGTTTGAACTGAGTGCTTCATTCCTCCTCGACTTCACACGCACACGCTACTCAGAGGTTTCTGAAGTCTGGGAAGATTTTGAATTCACTCCTATTGTGGACAACGAAGGCAAAGCCCGCATCCGTACTCTAAATTACAGTGATGGACTTCCAGAGCTATATCGTATATATCTCAAAGGAGTAGCGGCTTCAGATATGGAACATCAGATCATTAATCTGGTTAAAGCTATTGAATATGTGTCTGCAACGGTTATTCGCCTTACTTCCCATAATGCCATAAGACAACGCCTTCTTAGTTCTCAAGCACTGGCTCCTGACGCAAAATTCTTAGATGACTTGATAATGCTTGTAGAAAATCAACGCATTTATAAAAAAGATTCGGAGGCGCTTAGGCTTACTGTAAATACCTGTTGTGATGCTACCCAACTTGCTCCACACGCTCCACCGGTATTAAAGTCTCTATCTTTCCTTAGCGAGGCATCTGATGCAAAGACAAAGAAAACGGCTCTTGATGATCTTAGTAGATGTCTATCATCCACACGAAATCAATTGGTACATGCCAAAGCAAATTATACTCTGACAGGAAGTGAATGCCCTTCTGACCAGTTACCAACTCTTGCTGGATGTGTTAATAGGGCTGCTACACAGACCATTCGTTGGTTCGCAGGCTTACCCATAGAATCACGGGTTTTCTAGCCAGCAAGGATGCACAATTTGTTTGTACACGCGGAATTATTTAACGCAAGAGATTGGACGAGTCCGCCATCTTGTCCTGCGTAGCTTTATGCGAAGAAGGAAGGCGGATAAATATTGGGAGAATTAAAGGTGTCCGGTACTTTTTTAAGATGGCAAAACTGAACTTTTAACTTTTTACTTTCCTTCCTCTGTGAACTCTGTGGCTATAGTTTTTCATGTCTATTTTTCACTTTACATTCAACGGATTTTATGATATAATATATGCCAAATTAACAAGATGTTAGTAAATAGTGAATAGTGAATACGGGAGGAGTTTACACTGAGCTTGCCGAAGTGAGCAACGAGTGACGAGAAACGCCAGACCAGCGACCAGAAACGAGCAACCAGTAACTATTTTTATGCGAAACAAACCCAATTTGCTACATACTCGAATGAACGTAACCTCTATTTTCACAAAGGATTATGAGAATAAACGACTTTACAGACACCGCGAAAACAAACCCAATCAAAGCCAATCAAACCCAACCTGTAGTGAGCTTAGCTTGCCGTGAGCAAAGTCGAACGGTCGAACCTATTTCCCAGCGTAAAACAGGAAAAATTCCATGCTCTACTGTCAACTGCTCTACTGCTCTACTATCTCAGGCCAAAGGCCTGCCGCATTATTGCATAACATCCGAAAAATCACGGCCTTACATCTTGTAAATAGCCGCTGGAACGATTATTATGCTTATCGATTAAGAGACTGGAGATAAAAAAATGGCTGAAGAATTGGTCGGGATAATAGGCGGCACCGGCTTAGGTGACGCATTGGCTGAGAAATTAGGCGATGTGGAAACAAAGGATGTTGATACGCCCTTTGGAAAGCCCAGTTGCGGTATTATGGTCGGCAATATTGGCGGAAAGAAAATCGCGTTTATTAATCGTCACGGCGTCGGCCACAAGTTAATGCCCAGTGACGTGCCTTTTGCGGCCAACATTTTCGCGTTAAAGAAATTAGGTGTGCACACGGTTATCGCCAGCGGGGCGGTGGGGTCGCTGCGGGAAGAGATTGGCCCTAAAGAGCTGGTAATAGTTGACCAGTTCATAGACAAAACATTCAAAAGGCAGAGCAGTTTTTTCGGCGGTTTTGGTGCTGTCCACTGTGAGATGGCACAGCCGGTTTGTTCTCGGGTGCGCAAAATCCTTGCTGAAGCGGGGCGTGATATCGATGTGAAAGTGCACGAGGGCGCCACTTATGTCTGTATGGAAGGGCCGCAATTTTCCACAAGGGCTGAATCGCTGATGCATCGCCGCTGGGGCGGTGATTTGATTGGTATGACCGCTATGCCGGAAGCCAAATTGGCCAGAGAGGCGCAGATGTGCTATGCACTGGTGGCGCTTGCCAGTGATTATGACTGCTGGCGGCCGCACGAAGCGAACAAAGATAAGCAGACGCTGTTACATGAAATCATCGGCAACCTGCAGGAGGCCACCGGCAATGCTGTGAAGTTGATTGAGAAGGTTTTAGCCAAATCTGACGGGCTGTTAAACGCAGGCTGTCACTGCAGAAGCAGTCTGGAATTAGCTGTCTGGACGAACCAGGGACAAATCAGCGCAGAAGACAAAGAAAAACTAAGCGTGCTCTTCGAATAGCCGAAGCTTGACATGCGGTGTGCTGTTGATATAGTGTATATTGAATCGTATCGGTTTTTGTAAGGTTAGCTAATTTTAAAGGGGTAACATGATGAAAAAATCAGGCCAGGTTGCACTTGTTTTTTTAGTTGCTGTTTTTGTTGTTATGTTTATTTCAGGCTGTGAGGAAGAGGCCTCGAATGAAAGAATGGCCAAACTCATAGCCAATGAAAACAGGCAGTTGAAAAAACAGTTGGAGCAGCGTGATAAGGAAATGCAGCGACAGAAACAACAGCTTGAAAAAGGAATCGAGAAACAGACGCAACTGCTTGAAAAATGTGAGCAGGCAAAAAAGGTCTTGGAACAGCGAACACAGGAAGAAATGAGTCGGCAGGTGCAAAGCGTTCTTGGTGTAGTTATGGAACAAAACGCGAAGATGCATCAGGAAATAGCAGTCCTTAAGCAAGAACTGGAAGAATTAAAGAACCCAAAATAGCCCAAAGCTCTGGAGCTTTTCGATTATCTGCAAGCGCATACTTTTTTAACGGCTTTGATAGAATCGGGTAATTTTTTTGCCGGGTAGCGTTTCTGCATTGCCGCCGCGGTCAATCCTACGAACATAGGGGCTGGATTCAAAGGTCGTGAAGTGAGGCAGGGGTGTGCCTGGGTTCCCATAAAGAAAGGATGCGAGGGGATCTCGAGAATCTGCATAATCGGATGCTTCGGCGCCTTTCCGGAAAATACCAGGCCTGCTTTTTCCAACTGTTCGATATAACGCGGGTCGACTTCATAGCGATGCCTGAATCGCATTCTGACGGTATCGGTCTTGCCGAAAAGTTCCCAGGCAAAGGTGTGGGGTTTTAATTCGATGTCTCTTCCGCCCAGGCGCATATTTCCGCCCAGGCCTTCTATTTTTTTCTGTTCCGGCAGTATGTCGATTACCGGCTCGGGACAGTCCGGTTCGATTTCGGTGCTGTTTGCATTTTTGAGGCCGCAAACATTGCGGGCAAATTCAATAACGGCCATCTGGAAGCCAAAGCACAGACCCAGATACGGCAGGTTGTTTTCTCTGGCGTATTTAATGCAGGCTATTTTTCCCTCGGTGCCGCGTGTGCCGAATCCGCCGGGGACGATAATTCCGTCAACCTCGGCTAAGTGTTGGGCAACGTTGTTGTCGGTGATAGCTGTTGTTTCAATCCATTTTATATTGACGTTGCAGCTAAGAGCGATGCCGGCATGCTCGAGAGCGTTGATAATTGAGGCGTAGCTGTCACGGACGGAAGTATATTTGCCGGTGATTCCGATTGTTACTTCGTGTTCGGCAGTATTAATCTTGTCGGTAAAATCGCACCACATGCCCCAGGCCTTTCGGTCACTGCGCAGGTTGATTCTATCTTCTATCTTGAGCAGTTTTGCGACGGCAAAGTCCAGGCCGCCATCCCTCAGCGCGGCAGGTATCAAATATATACTGGCCGAATCCGGCATACTGAAGACCCTTTCAATGGGGACGTTGCTGTAGAGGCTGATTTTTTGGCGGACCTTTTCCGTTACTGCCGAGCCTGCCCTGCAGGCGATGATGTCCGGCTGAATACCGCACTGCATGAGCTGCTTGATACCTAATTGAGCGGCTTTTGATTTCTGTTCGCCGAGGGTTTTTGGTTCCAGGATGTAGGTCAGGGCGACAAAGCAGCAGCTCTTTGGGCCTTCTTCGTAAGCAAGCTCTCGTATTGCCTCAATGAAATAAGCGTTTTCGAGGTCGCCGACGGTGCCGCCAATTTCGACAAAAACAATATCAGCGTTGGATTCAGTAGCCAGTTTGCGGAGCTTGAGCTTGACCTCGCCGGTAACGTGCGGAATCATCTGGACGTCTCTGCCAAGATAATCGCCGTGACGCTCTTTGTTAAGGATCGAACTGAATATCTGGCCGCTGGTAGTAAAGTTGGCGGCACTTAGGTCCTGGTCCAGCATTCTCTCGTACGTGCCCAAATCCATATCGCATTCCATGCCGTCATCGAGTACGAATACCTCGCCGTGCCGGAAGGGATTCAGCGTGCCGGAATCAATATTGAGGTAACCTTCCAGCTTAATCGGCGCGACGACCAGACCCTTGTCCTGCATGAGCTTTGCCAGGCAGGAGGAAAATATTCCTTTGCCCAGACCGCTCATTACGGTGCCGAGTACAAAACAGTATCGAGTTTTACCTTTCTTGTAGCCGGGCGGCATTGGGAGGAAAAATTCACTGTCGGTTGAAACGTCACTTACAGAAGCCAACAAATCTTTGTTTTTTGCCATAAACCAACCTCACATTATTATTCTCTATTTCACATATTTTTTTATGTTCGGCTCTTTTGGGTAAATCGAGTAACGAATTTGGCGTACTGGTCGGGTGTGTCTATGCCGTCGCAGAAATGGCTGACCTTGCCGACCAGAATTGGGAAGCCATTCTCAATTGCCCGCAATTGCTCGAGTTTTTCGATTTTTTCCAGCTTGGCCTGCGGCAAACTGGTAATTTTCATTAGGAATTCTTTGCGATAAGCGTAAATGCCGATGTGCCGCAAATACTGGGTTACCTTGCCGATACCAGTGTTCTGTCTGTCATACGGAATAGCGGCACGAGAGAAGTAAACAGCTTTGCCTTTATTGTCAGTGATGACCTTTACGATGTTCGGGTCGGCTATCTGAGCGGTATTATTAAACTCTGCGGCCAGCGTAGCCATCGGATAGTTTTGAGTTTCTAATAGAAGCTGTGCAAGAAAATCGATGTTTTCAGGGCTGATTTCGGGTTCGTCGGCCTGGAGGTTTATCACGATATCGGCTTCGATGTCTGCTACAGCTTCTGCGATACGGTCGGTGCCGCTTTTGTGAGCGGGTGAAGTCAGAACACATTTGGCACCGAAGCTTTGGGCGGCGTCGGCGATTTTCTGGTCGTCTGCGGCGATTATTACCTGGTCGGGCAGTTTGGCAAGGCAGGCCTGTTCCCAGGTGTGCTGGATGAGAAATTTGCCGGTGTCTCTGGCGAGAACTTTACCAGCGAATCTCGTCGATCCGTAACGAGCAGGAATACAGGCTATTACTTTCACTCTTCGCTAAACCTTTGTGCCGATAACATCTTTGCCCAACAGGCGGTAAATATTCAGGGACATCCCAGGGCAGCAAGGACTACAGCCGGCCCGGGAAATCCAACTGGAAATTCATAGTACTAATAAGAAAAAGGTTTGTCAATAACTTATTTTGACGCAATTATGCTTGACAAAAGTGAGCGGATTTGGTCTAATGTTTATATTATGAGGCAAATCGACTGTAAAAGCGTTGAGCGTTTGTGGTGGTGGCTTGCGGAGATATAATCCGACAGGCGAGCGGTGGTTTGCTACGAAAAACTTGTTAGACTCAGCTAAACGGCGGCCTGTTGGAAAAACAGGCTGCTTTTTTTGTTTGTGTTTGGGGTTATTTGCGGATAAAAGTTAGGTGAAAAATGGCACATAAGTGCCGATATATGGAATACGAGAAATGGAAGATTACAGGCAAATAATAGATGGGGCCAGGCCCGGGCAGATAGTTCCTGTGGTCAAAGAGATTGATATAAGCGACCCGGTGGACTTTTTCGCCAGGCTAAGCGATTACGGCAGGGCCGAGAACTGCTGCCTTCTGGAGGCACGAGACTATTTGTCGGAAAATGCACTGAGTTTCGGCACAGCGAGGCCTGCCCTTTACCTTACCGGCACTGGCGCAGAATTTACCATAAAGTCCCTAAGCCAAACCGGCCAGCGCATGATTAAGTATCTGTCTGCCGACAAAAACAGGTTCGGTTTTTGCGAATCGGTCGAATTCTGCCCTGAGATAATCAGCGGCCAAATTAAGCAGAGCAAAGAACTGGTTGATGAGCAGGCCCGGCTGCAAAGCACGAACCAGATGGACGTTTTGCGGGCGGTGGCCTTTGCATTCAGCCTTGCCAGTAAGCCCTTCCGTGTGACCTGCGGATTGATGGGGGCACTGAGCTACGATTTCATAGACCAGTTTGAAAAACTTCCTGCAAGTAAGGCTGACCTTTTGGGCAATCCGGATTATGAACTTTATTTTGCCGACAACATTTTTTTGATGGACCACGAACACAACAAAGGTTTTTGTGTTGTTAATGTAATGATAACCGATGGTGACCGCGAGGTTGCGGTTGCAGAGGCCAAGCAGTGTTTTGACTACTATTTCGAGATGGCACAGGCTGAAATGCCGAAAGGCAAAAAATATACCGGCCCTTTGCCGAGTTCTTCGACCGATACCACCCAGTCCGAATACGAAAAGATAGTGAAGAGCGCCAAGCAGCATATCATAGACGGTGACATCTTTCAGGTGGTCCTTAGCAGGACAAAAACCGAACCCTGTCCTGATGAGCCGCTGGATGTTTATAAGCGATTGCGGGAACTTAATCCGTCACCTTATATGTTTTACCTCAATACGCCCAATACGGTATTATTAGGGTCAAGTCCGGAACTTAATCTGCGTGTCAGCGGGACAGAGGGCCGGATTGTAGAAATCAGGCCGATAGCGGGCACAAAGCCTCGAGGACGGGTTGGAGACAAAATCGATGCCGATACCGATTTCAGATACGAGGCGGAATTGAAACTTGACCGTAAGGAGTTGGCTGAGCATATAATGCTGGTCGATTTGGCCAGGAACGATATTGCCCGTGTAGCGGAACCGGGCAGCAGGGTTGTTACCGAACTTTTAATAGTAGAAAAATATGCCTCGGTACAGCACCTGGTAAGTAACGTCAAAGGTGCGCTGGCGAGCGGCCTTGACGCACTGAGCGCGTATCTTGCAACGATGAATATGGGGACGCTTACCGGTGCCCCGAAGATTGAAGCGATGAAACTGATACGACAGTATGAAAAAACCAAGCGCGGCTATTACGGCGGGGCGGTTATGTATCTGACTGTTGACGGGCAGTTCGACAGCAGTATTACCATAAGAAGTTTGCAGATTAAGGACCATACAGCTTATATTCGGGCAGGCGCCGGCATCGTGTACGACAGTATCCCGAAGAGTGAATTCGAAGAAACCGAGCATAAGGCAAGGTCATGTCTGCGGGCGATTCGCGGACAATAAAAATAAGGGCAGTATACACCCTTAAGGGTGGTAAATATTCGCGAATAAAGCCGTAATTGGTTATTTTTAAGATGGTTACCCGCGGATAAACGGGAAAATTCAATTGGGATCAGTATATTATGACCGAGAAAGCCAAAAAAGTTTTGTTCATCGATAATTTCGATTCGTTCACATATAATCTGGTCGATGACTTTTGCAAACGTAATTGCCAGGCCAAGGTTTATCGTGCCGACACTAAACTCGAGGAACTTTGCAGATTGGCTGACGAATTTGGGCCTGATTTGCTTGTGATTTCCCCCGGGCCTGGTACGCCGGACACAGCGGGGGTGACGCTTTCAGCGATAGATTATTTCAAAGACAAGCTGCCAATCTTCGGAGTGTGTCTGGGTCATCAGGCGGTGATTCAGTATTTCGGTGGGAAAGTCGTGCACGCACCGGAGCCGATGCACGGCAAACCCTCGAAAGTAACGCACAATCAAAAAGGTATATTTGCCGGCGTTGAGAATCCTTTGCAGGCTGGGCGTTACCACAGTCTTTGTGTGATGAAGCTGCCGGAGTGTCTGGAACAGACTGCTGAGTTCGAGGGTATTGTTATGGGAGTCGAACATAAAGAGCTTCCGATATTCGGTGTGCAGTTTCATCCGGAAAGTATTCTGACTCCGGCGGGCGGCAAAATAATTGAAAACATTCTGTCAATCGCAACAGCGGGGTACAAAAAACAGGGAGTAGGCGATGGCGACAATACTTGAATATATAGAGCCGCTACTACAAGGCGAGAGTCTAAGTTTTGACCAGGCAACAAGGCTGCTTGACATTATTTTTGAAGGCCAGGTTGCCGAGCCCCAGGTTGCGGCGTTCTTGACAGCTATGCGTATAAAGGGCGCAACGGCGGCGGAATTAGCCGGCCTTGCCAAATCGCTGCGGAGCCATGCTGTGGCTGTCAAAGTCGATGTGAACAACCTGGTCGATACGTGCGGCACGGGGGGTGCGGCAGTAAAGACTTTTAATATTTCGACGGCATCTGCTCTGGTGGCGGCCGGGGCTGGCGTTTATGTTGCCAAGCACGGCAATCGCGGTATAACGAGCAAGTGCGGCTCGGCGGACGTGCTGGCGGAATTAGGCGTTAAGATCGATGCGGGCGCCGATACCGTAGCAGAATGTATAAAAGAGGCGCACATCGGATTTATGTTTGCGCCTATGTTTCATCCAGCTATGAAGTATGTTCAGCCGATACGAAAGAGTCTGGGATTCAGGACGGTTTTTAATATTTTAGGTCCCCTGGCAAACCCGGCGGGCGCTGCGGCGCAGGTGCTGGGAGTGGCTGACCAAAGCCTGATGGAGACGATAGTCGAAGCTCTTGGGCTGTTGGGACTGCAAAGGGCGATGGTTGTTCACAGCAATGGACTCGATGAAATAAGCACGGCAGGGGTTACAAAGATAATTGAACTAAAAGAAGGCGAAATTACGCACAGGGAATTAAATCCACAGGATTTGGGAATCAAACCGGTCGATATAGAAGAACTAAAGATTACCAGCGCCAAAGAAGGTGCCGAAATTATAACAGGTATCCTGAGTGGCAAAGAGACCGGGGGGCGAAAAGATATCGTTGTTATAAACGCAGCGGCGGCGATTATAGCAGGGAATCTGGCGGATGACTTCGAGGCTGCAATTAAAAAGGCTGATGAGTCTGTAAGCAGTGGTTGCGCGATGAAGTGCCTGGAGAAATTAATTGAAGTTTCAAACGGATAGGATTGGAGAGTTTTGAGTCCCTATGCTGATTGTGAAGGTGAAAATCTGCGGCATTACGAACTACCGTGACGCTATGGCAGCGGTGGATATGGGTGCCGATATTGTGGGCTTTAATTTTTATCAGGGAAGTCCGCGTTTTATCGAGCCGCAAAAGGCGGTTAAGATAATAAATAAACTGCCCGGTTTCGTGGACCTGGCAGGTATTTTTGTAAATGCCTCATTTAAGCAGATTCGCGAAATAATGGACAGTTGTCAATTGAACTGGATCCAGCTGCACGGCGATGAAAGTCCGAAGTTTTGCCAGAAGTTCATTTCGATTAATGTCAATACAATGAAGGCGATACGCGTGAAAAATCGGACAGATATTAAAAAGGCTGAAAGATATTTTACAGACGCGATTTTGCTGGACGCATTCAGCCCGGATAAGTATGGCGGAACGGGAGTGACCTTTGACTGGAATATAATCGGGCATATCGGAAAACGGATTTTTCTGGCAGGTGGAATAAATCCGGACAATGCAGTGGCAGCGGTTGAGTTGGGGGTTTATGGTATCGATGTGTGCAGTGGTATAGAATCGGAGCCTGGCAAAAAAGACCACAGGAAAATGAGGAAACTATTTGAAAATATACGTCACTTGAGAGCTTAGGGGAAATTGTTATGAAGTATAAGGGCAGATTCGGAGATTACGGCGGTTTTTATGTGCCGGAAGTTTTGATACCGGTACTGGAAGAACTGGAGGAGGCGTTTTATCGCTTTTATCAGGACGAATCTTTTGTGGCAGAGCTTGGCGAGCTTTCCAAGAATTATGCGGGCAGACCCTCGCCGCTTTATCCTGCAAAACGATTCAGCGAGTACGTTGGTTTCGAAGTGTACCTTAAACGTGAAGACCTTCTGCATGGCGGGGCGCACAAAATCAACAATACGCTTGGCCAGGGACTTTTGGCGAAGTATATGGGCAAGACAAAAATCATCGCGGAGACCGGGGCCGGTCAGCACGGTTTGGCTACCGCGATGATAGGTGCTTTGTTTGGTATGGAGACCAAAATCTTTATGGGAGTCACTGATATCGAGCGGCAGAGCGTTAACGTCCATAAGATGAAACTCTGCGGTGCGGAAGTTATAGGTGTAGAGGGCGGAACGGGGACACTTAAAGACGCTATCAACGATGCACTTCGGTACTGGACGGCCCACGTGACAGATACATTTTACCTTTTCGGTTCGGCCTGCGGGCCTCACCCATATCCTACGGTAGTAAAGCACTTCCAGTCGTGCATCGGCAAAGAGGCCAGGCAGCAATGCCTGGAGCAGATTGGCAAATTGCCGGATATGGTTGTTGCGTGTGTGGGCGGCGGCAGTAACGCGATAGGAATCTTCTCGGGCTTTGTCGATGATAAGGATGTCAAGTTAATCGGCGTTGAGGCAGGCGGCAGGAGCGTTAGCGAAGGCAAGCACGCCGCGACATTAGTGGCAGGGCGGGTCGGGGTGCTGCACGGGGCAAAGGCTTATTTGCTGCAGGACGACGAAGGGCAGGTCTACGATACCGAGTCGGTATCGGCGGGTCTGGATTATCCGTCGGTTGGGCCGGAACACTGTATACTGAAAGACACAGGCAGGGCACAATACGTTGCCGCAGAAGACGCCGAAGTTCTGGATGCGTTTGAATTATTGAGCAAAACAGAAGGGATACTGCCGGCACTTGAGAGTTCACATGCGCTGGCGTACCTTATGAGTCAAAAAGGAAAACTGCCATCGAGTACGACCGTGGTGGTTAATCTTTCCGGCAGAGGTGACAAAGACGTTGGAATCGTGGAAAAATACAGGCCATTGGAAAATGATTAATGATTATTGATTAGTGATTATTGTTATTGATTAGTAATACAATCTTTCAACTTCTTGTTTTTTGTGCGTGTTTTTTCGACAAGGCTGATGTAATTATTTGAATATTAAAGAGTTATCCCGACTTGTCGGGATTCTGAAGTTTTGCGTTTTTCACTTTTACTTTTTAGTTTGGTTGCGGCCGAAGGCTGCACCAGGATTATTAGCTGCTGAATTTACGAGGCTTAGATATGAAGACATATAAGCAACTATTTTCGGAGTTGGACAGGACTGCTTTGGTGCCGTTTTTTGTAATCGGTGACCCGGATTTCGATACGAGTCTGGAAATTGTAAAGAAGGCCATCGACGCCGGTGCCGACGTGCTGGAGTTGGGTATAGCGTTCTCCGACCCGATAGCGGACGGCCCGACCATTCAGAAAGCCGACATTCGGGCGATGAGAAGCGGTATAACGGTAAAGAAAGCGCTGGAGTTCGTACGAAAAGTCAAAGACTATAAGGACATTCCAATCGGATTGTTGATGTACTACAACCTGGTTTATCAATACGGGATAGAGGCGTTTTTCAGCGATTTTTATCAGGCAGGGGTCAACAGCGTTCTGGTAGCTGATTTGAGTATTGACGACGCCGATGAGATCGCGCCCGCGGCGACTTCTGCGGGGCTCGATACCGTTTTTATCGTAACGCCGAATACCAGCCCGGAGAGGATGAAACTGATTGCGTCTAAAACGACAGGCTTTATTTATATGGTGTCAGTGTTGGGCGTTACCGGCAGCAGAGAAGACCTCTCGGAACAGGTCGAGGGATTGATTAAAAAATTGAAAAGTTTAACCGATGTTCCGGTATGCGTTGGCTTTGGTATAAGCAAACCAGAACACGCCGCGACCATCGCAGCGGCGGGGGCGGACGGTGTAATAATCGGCTCAAGAATAGTGAGGCTGATCGAAGAGAATTTAGGCAACAAAGAAAAGATATTAGCTGAAATTTCGACTTTCATCAGCGAAGTCAGAAACACACTTGAAAAACAGGGCGGTTAATATTGTCGTATAAGTAATTAAATATTTCTGCTTACTAAAAATTTGTTTTATTGAGCAATGAATTATGAAATATATAAAATGTACCGGTTGGCCATTAACTCGCGCTACTCAAGCATATAATGATGAGTATTTTACAGAAGCTATCCAAACTATTCATGGATGGATAGAAAGTCAATGTCATGAAATGCTCAAACTTATTGGTGCATCTCATTTTAAAACTAAACTATCGGATACTTGGGATATCACAGATGAAATTTCGCTGTCTAATATACTTAAAATTCTATTTATACTTGGATAATTTACAAAAGAAGAATACGAAGGTTTACAACAGTTAAATACTGTGAGAAATAAGATTATTCATCAAATGTTTAAAGAACCATATGAAAAGAAATTTAAAGGAATTTCAAAGAAAGAATATGATATGGTTTTTAATAAATCCTTGGAATATTCACAGTTGTTGCAAGATAAAATGGAGAATTTTTTATAACTCAATTAAATAATTTTCTTTCATCTTTACTTTGCGCCTTGGCGCCTTTGCGGGATTCAATAAAATCAATCTTTCTTTTCTCTCTGTGGCTATACAAAACTTTCAATTTTCGCTACGCAGATTTTTTCTGTCACTTCCTGCAACTTCTTTACTCTTTTGGTCTTGGCAGTTTGGCCTTAAGAAGAAAACGCGGGGGCATAAAGTTAATATTACAATTATTCACAATTGGAATAACAGGTGCGTTGAACTGATATATGGATTTGGTGTGTCAGCCGTTTATCAGTTGGTATGCCCTGATTAGTTCGGCAACGCTCCAGGCCTGTGCGACACAGCCTCCGGGCTCCTGGGGCGGGTCGCCATCAAATACCTCACTGACCTGGCCAAGACAGGCGTCCTCGGTCAGATGAGATAACAACGGCTCGATAAATTCAGCGGCCTGATTTTTGCTTTCGCGGCTGAAATCATTTACCTTCAGCCAGGCTGATACGAACGGGCCAATCAGGTACGGCCAAGCCGTGCCCTGATGGTAAGCTTCGTCACGCTCGCGTTGCGGGCCGATGTATCTGCCTTTGTAGCGGCTGTCCTGTGGATTGAGTGTTCGCAGGCCATAAGGGGTCAGAAGATTTTGTCGGACAACATCTACGACCTTCTTCTGCTGGTCGGGCGACAATGGCGAGAACTGCAATGAGACGGCGAATATCTGGTTCGGACGAAGGCTGGCGTCGACCGAGCCATCCGGAAGGATACAGTCATTAAGACAGCCAGTTTCATCGTTCCAGAACTTGGTGAAACCGGCTTCGACTTTATCTGCCATAGAATGGTAATGTTTCGCGGTCTCTGTGTCACGCTCGGTATAAAACTGAGCGAGCAAGCAAAGGCTGTTATACCACAGGGCGTTAATCTCGACGGCTTTTCCGTATCTCGGCGTAAAAGCGATACCGTCACACTTGGCATCCATCCAGGTCAACTGGGTTTGATTGTCACCTGCTGTTATAAGGCCATCAACATCTGCGTGGATACCGAATCGTGTGCCGTTGTGATAAGAGTCCACAATCCATCGGATTGTTGGTAAAAGATACTGAGTAAAAGTCTCGGTGTTATTTGTAGCATTCAAATACTGGAAGGCGGCATTTATAAACCAAAGTGAGGCATCGACACTGTTAAAGTGTGCGGTGCTGCTTCGGTCATCGAAGCGATTTGGTATCATTCCTTTGTCAGTGACCTTGGCAAAGGTCAGCAGTACCGATTTTGCCTCGTCGAATCTGCCGGTCGACAGCAGCAGGCCGGGCAAGGCTATGAGGGCATCTCTGCCCCAGTCGGCAAACCAGGGAAAGCCCGCCAAAACAGTTGTTGTTTGAGGCTGGTCGGAGTTTTTTGTTTGGCGTCTGGTAATAAAGGCATCGGCAGCAAGGCAAAGTTTTTTAAGTTTTTCATCTTTGGTTTTAGCGGCGGAAATAAGTGTGTGCTGGTGTTTTTGCAAATCACGGCAAAGAGATTTGATATCGGTATTTATAACTTTTTCGGATTTAGTGCTGGCACTTAGGTTCGCCCAGAAAACGATTCTGGCCGGATTTTCTATGGCGCATTTGAAAAAGCCCGGCGTCCATAAATCTTCGTTGCAATCCTGGCCTCTGTGTCTGTCTTTTCGATATACAAAATTAAACCACCACTGCGGGTCCTTTTCAAACTTCATAGACGGACAGCTCAGGAATAATTTGCAACTGCCGGGCACATCGTGGCGAATCAGCAGACCTCCGCCAATCATAGTCGAAGAAAAAAGGGCATAAGATTTTTGCAGGGAGTGAAAGTCTCGCAGACCTACAAACGGGCGCGAAACAAACTCTATCGGCTCGCGAACATTCGTAAAATCATAAACGATAGCAACGGCATCGGTATCGCGGACAAGATAAATTGATTTTGTAAGCTTGAGGCCATTGAGCTGGTAATCAAAATGGACGCCTGTGTCCTGGTGAAAGCTTTTTACGTGGGCAAAACCATGTGGTGCGAATTTTTCGTTAAACTCAAAGGTGGAAAGATCAAATACCTTCCCATCAGATATTATCATCTCCATACAATTTGCCAGGGCCACTATCCTGTTGGCGGGTGGATTGAGCGAGCCGATGAGCAGGCCGTGATATCTGCTGGTATTGCAACCGACAATCGTTGATGCGGCGTATCCGCCACGATTATTGGTCAGCAGCCACTCTTTTTTTAACAAATCATCAAGAGAGGCGTTACTTGTCGGCACAGAGGCGATAACGGTATTGGCGGTTTTCTGCAATGTCAGCACAATTCGGCTCCGAAAATAGTCTTATGATAAAATCGAAGAACCTTCGATTGATAGTTTAAAATAACAAAACAAATGTGCCTGAGCATATCGTTTGCATTTGTGAAGGGAGCGAGTTTTTGTTTTTATGACAGACTGCAAAATTCGTTTCTCGATACCTGTTCGGAACAGCGGCTGTGAAGATTGTCCAGCACATTCATAAAGTTTATATAAGAATCATAAGGTGAATTATACGGATTAAAATACTTATGTACATCACCATCAGCAAAATATTTTGTGCACATATAATAAAAATGGTCCGAAGTTTGCAATTTTCTCCAATCTGCCACAATTTTTTCATCCCCGGTTTTTTTGACCTTGTTCTCAAGGCGGTAAACCTCATGCAGAGCGTTGGACTGCATAGCGTTGCCCAGCCAGGCTGAGAGGTCCCTTTCGGTGTCCGCCCAGCTTATCAGATGAGGGATGTCAACGGTACCGACGGCATCATAAGACTGGACCACTTCACTGGGCGTTTTAAAGTCATTGTCAGGGTGCCTGAGGAGTTCGCCCGGCAGATGCCTTAAGAACTCGAAAATACCTGTGTCTTCCCATTGATGCTCGCCGAGTGTCTCATAGTCCATAAACAAATTGACAACATTGCCATTGCCGTTAACACTGCTGATCCATTGTGCGAACTTCTCGGCCGTCAAGGGCCATTCCGACCAGCTACGATTGGAGAACCTGAAGGCGATGTCGTCGCTGAGCGCATAATTTTTCAGCAGCAGCTTTAGCTTGTCGCAGCCTTGCGGCCGATACACAAAGTTGGGACTTCTGTAGCCTAAAATGTGGTCGGCACCCTCGGTTATTATAGCGTCAAAACGTTCGGTAGACTCAATAAGCCCGGCTAAATCGTTGTTGTATATCAACTCGGTATTTCTAAATACCTTTGGCTTGTGGCCAAAGAAATATTCGATTGCCTCGCTGTGTTTGTTCACCTGTTCTGTAAATTCCTGCTGTGAGTACAAGAAACTTAAACTGTGGTAATAGGTTTCGCCCAGGAATTCGACGCAGCCGGTCCGTGCCAGGGCGTCAAAGGTGCTCATAACCTCGGGTGCAAAAGCCTGTAACTGCTCCAGCAAGACGCCTGTTATGCTGTATGCCACCTTAAATCTGCCATCGAATCTGTTTATCAGGTCCAGAATCAGCCGGTTCGCAGGCAGATAACACTTGTTGGCTACCTTTCTGCAAATGGCGGCGTTTTTATGGTCATCAAAATAGTGGTCGTTGTTATCAAATACGGTATAGTGCCTTAACCTCGAAGGCTGGTGCACCTGAAAATAGAAACATATCGAAGCCATATATTAGCATCCTGTATTGCTTATAATATATCCCGGTTTTATGTCCGGGGGTGTAGTGGTCTCAAACCGCAACCAGCAGCCCTTCATAGATTCTTGCGCACTTTTCGGCTGAGTTTTTCCATTGCAATTTTCTAACCTCAAAATTGCCGTGATTTTGCAACGTTATCCTTAACGGTGGACGTTTCAATACCGCAATAATCTTATTGGCCATCTCATCGATGTCCCAGAAATCAACTTTAAGAGCGTGCGTCAAGACTTCCGAGACACCGCTTTGCTTGCTTATAATAACCGGCACGTCATTATTCAGGGCTTCCAAAGGGACTAATCCGAAAGGCTCGGACACAGAAGGCATTACAAAAAGGTCAGCCATTTGATATATCTTCTGGACTTCATCGCCGCGCAGGAACCCTGTAAACAATACCTTGCTTCCGATGCCGAGTCCAGCGGCCATTTCGATGGCTTTTTGCATGAGGTCGCCGCTTCCTGCCATAACGAATTTGACGTTATCCATTATATCGAGAACTCTCCTGGCTGCCTGGATGAAATATTCAGGGCCTTTCTGCATTGTGATTCTGCCCAGAAACAGGACTATTTTCTCGTTCCTGTTAATGTTACCCTCGCTCAAAAACCAGGTGTTATTTCCGTTGCGTTCGACTCCGTTGTGTACTACTTCGACCTTGTCGCCGCTGATGCCGTATCGGCTGATTATAATATCACGGGTAAAATAACTGACCGCGATTATTTTATCAGCGGCATGCAGACCTTCTCGTTCAATGTCATAAATCATCTGGTTGACGTTTTCACCACTGCGGTCGAATTCGGTCGAATGTACCTGGACAATCAGTGGTTTGCCGGTCACCCGCGCAGCGGCAATTGCCGCAGGATATGTCATCCAGTCGTGGGCGTGAATCACATCAAACTGTTCGTTGCCGGCTAATTTGGCAGCAACATCGGCATAACGATGAACTTCTGCGTACATGTCACCGGCGTAATCGATTCCCCCGACGAAGTGGCCGGTACCGGAGCCGGTGTCATGGAGTATTTTCTGTCTTAAAGTATTTTCAATTTGCTGCTGGTAACTATCGGGGGTCGAATAGGGCTGAAGGGATGAACCAATTGCGCGAAATGTTATATTCTTCAGTTCATTGATAGTGAAAGACGCCACAGATGACACCGAGGCCGGGCTCAGCAGCTTAACATGAGTAGCGTACTGGCCCTCGATCATTTTGGGCAGGACAAAGATTACTTCCAGGCCGAGCTTGTCCATAGCCTTGGTAAGCCCGTAGCAGGCTGTACCAAGACCACCGCTGATAAACGGTGGAAACTCCCAGCCTAACATAAAAACCCTCATGTCTATCCCCTATGCCGTTGTTAATTATTCCCTACCTTATAGTGCCTTTACGTCTCTTATAAAATACAGCGTATCTATCAAATTTGCTGTGAAACCACCCAGCAAACAGCAAAAACAACACTTTCTGGTAAGTGTTTTATCGGTAAAAAACTACCCACCGTTAATTTTTTAAACCGGCAAAGATACTATATTTATGACAACCCTTACTATAACTATCGGGGTTTCTATTTATATAAGTTCAATAAATATTCTAAAAATGTGTATCCTGATGCTGATAATAGGCATTTTTCCGGCCAATAGGCAAAAATCAGCAACAGCACAAAAAAGTATCATCATTGATACTGTTACTGTTGGATAATATTTTTTGGATAAATTGCTCCCTGTAAAGAGCGTCAAGGACTGATAATATTTGGTAGATGGCAATATGAGGTGATTAGTAAGATTTTGAACAGATGATAAAAAAAGCCGTTCCATCGTGAAAAAGACGGAACGGCTTATTTTGCTGCCGTAATCGTAAGATGCGTAATTAAAAGGCGTTAGCTCACAGGCCGCTTACAGGTCCTGTGCTTTGACCGTACTGCGACGGTTGGCCTTGGTACGAACAATAGCGGCATCAAGAATACAATACACCTTGTCGCTGATTGCTCCCAGTGCCTCAGAAGATGTCATCATCTTCTTGCTCTTGACGTAAGCCTTGACTTTGCTCGCTACAATCAGAGATTCTTTTTTCTTTGCCATTCTGTAAATCCTCCATGAAAAAAACTAAAATTTCCGTGGTTCGGCACCAAACCATTAAAAGGCCGAAACGCTAACGAGGATTGTAATTACAGCAATCCAGCGGCTTTTGCAATAAAAAAATCCGCCCAGAAGCGAATTTTTTTATATCCCAGCGGCCAATAGCTAAAATTGTTAACAGTCACCGGCGGGGATGGAAATCACTTTTTTATTATCAGACCTTAATTTTTAATGATTTTTAAATAATTTCAGCAGTCGATTTTGACGAAAATATCTGGACTGAGGACTTTTCAGAACAGATGACTTGTAAAAGGATTTGTTGCGGAGAAACAAAATGGCAAAACGTACCAAAAAAACTCAAAAGACCAAGGCTAAAACCCAGGAGTTTGTCATCGTCACTTTTGCCGAGGAGATAGAACAAGCCAGGGAATATGAAAGCCTGCTTAAAACCAATGACATTCCCGTTGTCGTGAAGGAACAGGACAATCCGGCAATAAATGCTCGAGGTATTGGTGTAATGGTGCCCGAAGATTATCTTGACGAAGCACACGTGATAATTGAGTCGCAGGATGCGTATGATGATTTTTATGATTTCGCAACTGAGTTCGAGGATGGCAGCGATGATTTCGGCGACGACTTGTTCGGTGATGATTTTTAACATCCGGCATAATTCCTGGCACTTAATGGTGCAGCATAATCGGCTGTGCTATTAAATAAATTAGAAATGAGGATATGAAATGGATAAGCAATACCTTACAAAATCGGTTGTCAGTGAAGAATGCACAAAAGAAGACCGCAGAAAGACAGACCGCAGACAAAGCGTCGTTGACCGACGTCTGGGATTGGATCGCGAGCGCGGCCCGGGCAGGCGCAGAAGTGATGACCGCAAAGCCGCTGAGGAAGGGCAGATGTCCGATGAGCAGTTTGAGTTTCTTATGGCCATCGACGAGTACAAACGAAAAAACACAAGGCCATTTCCAACATGGACCGAGGTACTGGAATTAATAAAGGCATTAGGCTATCGTAAGGTTGCCGAACCTCAGGCACTGGCCTGTCCCAGGAAAGAAAAAAGCTCATCCAAAGTGATAAAATAACCGCGTTTATTCGTTATTTAGCCCCGCGTTTTACGCGGGGTTTGAACCGATTTCTAACTTTCCGCAACAACAACTATAACAGAAAACCCTTGATGTATGACAAATTACTGGTAAACTTATAGCTTAGAAAAATAATGCAAGCATAGCTTCTTAAAGGAGATGTAGAGAATGAAGGATTACTCTATAAGTCCTGCCGGTCGAAGGTTTCCGCTTCCGAAGGAACAAGAGTACGGGGCAGAGTTCAAACGCCTTGAATCACTGGCCGATGCCGCGCGGGCCGAAGGTAAAGAAATCGTTGTGGTGATGGGGGTCGGGTTCGTCGGAGCGGTTATGGCAGCTATCGTTGCCGATACCGTAGATAAAGAGACCGGCAAACCAAGCAAGTTCGTTATCGGCTGCCAGCGGCCCAGTACTCGAAGCTATTGGAAGATTCCGCTGCTTAATAGCGGCCAGTCGCCGGTAAAGGCCGAAGACCCCGAGGTCGCCCCGATGATTGCCCGATGTGTCCTGGAGAAAAAGACACTTATCGCAACTTACAATAACGACTGCCTTAAACTGGCCGACTGCGTGGTGGTGGACGTCCAGTGCGATTATTCGAAACAGGACCTTGGCAATATGCGTACCGGCTGTGCAGAAATGGCTGCACTGGAAGCAACGATAAAGACCATCGGTGAAAAAGTTAGGCCGAATTGTCTGACGTTAATCGAAACAACCGTTGCGCCAGGGACAACGGAATTTGTCGCCTGGCCTATTATGAAGAAGGCTTTTGCTGCGCGTGGCATTGATTCTGAGCCTCTGCTGTCACACAGCTTCGAGCGGGTTATGCCGGGCAAAGAATATGTTTCATCGATACGGGATTTCTGGCGGGTGTGTTCCGGCTGTAATGGCCAGGCACGGCAGCGAGTCGAGAAATTTCTGACCGAAGTGCTCAACACCGAGGATTATCCGCTGACCGTTATGGACAGGCCCATCGAGTCGGAGACCACCAAAATCGTAGAAAATTCCTACCGTGCCACGATTCTTGCCTATCTTGATGAGTGGAGCCTTTTTGCGGAGCGAAATGGTGTTGACCTGATTAAGGTTATCAAAGCGATTAAAATGCGTCCGACGCACAGCAATATGATATTTCCGGGGCCGGGTATCGGCGGATATTGTCTGCCCAAAGACGGCGGGCTTGGCCATTGGGCATATAAACATATTTTAGGCTTCGAGGACGAAATATTTAAGATCACCCCGCTGGCTATCGACATCAATGACACTCGCGGCCTGCATGTGGCAGAGTTGACCAGAGACGCGTTAAGAAATATGGGTAAACAATTAGCGGCGGCAAAGGTGCTGCTATGCGGAGCCAGCTATCGGCAGGATGTTGCCGACACGCGCTACAGCGGCTCGGAAATAGTTGTGAGAAAGCTGACCGAGATGGGCGCTGAGATGCGAGTACACGACCCGTATCTTGAGCACTGGTTCGAGTTGGAAAAACAGGACACTTATCCTGCTCCGGGGCACTCGTGGGCGAGATTCTTCCGAAATCAGGACGATCTGGTCAATACAAAAATTGAGAACAACCTTGGTGTTGCTCTTGCCGGCGCTGAGGCAGTGATACTTGCTGTGCCTCACGCACCCTACCTGGAACTTGATCCAGAACAGATAGTTGAATGGGCGGGCGGACCGCTGGCAGTGATTGACTGCTTTGGCATACTCGATGACGACAGGATTCGCCGCTACTTTGAATTAGGTTGTGAAGTAAAAGCACTTGGCAGAGGACATATCCAGCGAATAAAGGAAGAAGTGCGAAAAGGAGCAAAATAAAAAGAGAACCACCAACCTGATATGGACCATACGGACAAACGAATAGCTGTTTTGTCGCCTGTAGCATGGCGGACACCACCCCGGGCTTATGGCGCGTGGGAGACAGTTGCAAGCAATATAACCGAAGGGCTGGCAGCCCGCGGCTGGGACGTGACGTTGTTTGCCACGAAAGATTCTGTAACGGCCGCAAAACTTCACTCCATTATAGAAAAAGGCTACGAAGAAGACCAATCGCTGGAGCCGAAAGTCTGCGAAAGTCTGCATATATCCGAGATCATGGAACGGGCCGATGACTTCGATCTGATACATAACAATTATGATTTTCTTCCACTGACCTACTCTCGTCTGATAAAGACACCTATGCTTACTACAATTCACGGGTTTTCTTCGGATGCGATACGGAGAGTTTATCGCAAGTACAAAGATAACTACTACGTTTCCATAAGTAACGCTGACAGGGACCCTGAACTGCCTTACCTTGCGACCGTTTACAACGGCATTGACCTTACCAATATAACTTATAGACAAGATGCAGGTAAGGAGCTTGTTTTTCTTGGTCGCATACATCCGGACAAGGGTACGCATCTGGCCATCGAGGTTGCAAAACAATGCGGCCAGGACTTGATTATCGCAGGTATAATTCAGGACCAGGATTATTTCGATAATCTCTTAAAGCCGCATATCAACGACTCTTCGGTTAAGTATATCGGGCCGGTCAATCCCGTTCAGCGCGATGCGCTTTTCAAGGAGGCTTATGCGGTTCTTCATCTAAATACCATCGGCGAACGATTTGGACTGGTGATGGCAGAAGCTATGGCAGCGGGTGTGCCTGTAATCGCGATGGACCTGGGCTCGTGTCGAGAGGTCATCGCAGATAGGATAACCGGCTATCTGGTTAATAACGTGGCAGAAGCAAGCGAAGCGGTTGGCAAAATTAATCTTATAAACCGCAAAAAATGTCGCCGGCATGTAGAAGAAAACTTTACAATAGACCATATGGTTAGTGCATATGAAAAAGTATATGAAGAAATATTTCGGCGAGAAACTGAAATAAAGAAGTCTTAAAGGAAACAGAAAAATGGCCGCAGAATTGGTAACCCGTTATGAGAAAAATCCGATACTCACCAAGGATGACATTCCTTATCCAGTGGAGACGGTGCACAATGCCGGCGTTACGAAATTCCATGATAAATATATAATGTTGTTTCGCTCGCATTTGGCCACCGGCAGGTCCATTATCGGCCTTGCCGAAAGCGATGATGGTTTTAATTTCAAACCGGCACCGCAGCCATTTATGACACCAAGTAAGGAACCCGGCTTTGAAGAATACGAGCAGTTTGGCGTCGAAGACCCTCGCATCACCTTTATCGAAGGCACTTACTACATTACATACAGTGCCTATTCGCAACACGGGGTTCGCATTGGACTTGCGAAAACAAAGGATTTCAAATCAGTTGAAAGAATCGCCTTTATAACCCAGGCAGACTATCGAAACACCGTAATTTTCCCTGAGAAAATCAACGGCAGATATGTTAAGCTCGACAGGCCACATTCTGACATCAGCCCGTGGTCGATATGGATAAGCTATTCGCCGGACCTTCGATACTGGGGTGATTCGAAGCTGGTGATGAAGCCGGTTAAATACCACTGGGACGAGATGAAAATCGGGCCGGGTGCTCCGCCGATTCGCACAGATAAAGGCTGGCTTAGCATTTATCATGGTGTTTTCCCAACGATGGACGGCTGTGTCTATCGGCTCGGAGTTGCGTTACACAAACTCGACGACCCGGCTCAGATTATTGGTGTCGGCGACCGTTGGATTCTTCAGCCTGAAGATGTGTGGGAAGTGATGGGATACGTTCACAACGTAGTCTTTACCTGTGGCGCTGTGGCTGAAGACGATGGAACATTGAAACTCTATTGGGGCGGAGCTGACAAGGTAATGTGTGCAGGCACAGCGGTGATTGATGAACTTGTAGAGTTGTGTCTCAACCAGTCCAGACCGCCATTGTAAATCTGATAATTTACTCAAACTGACCGACTCGCCGTGCTGGCGTCCGTCGCAGCAGGTAGCCAGTTTGAAAAATCAAAATTTAGATATCAAAATTGAGGATTCAGCCCGTTCGACTTCGCTCAGGGCAGGCTCTGCGGCTGATAGTGATTTTATGTTATTTTGCTTTTGTTATAATTTTTTTGTTAACCGAAGTTTTTCGGTCAGTTTGAGTAATTTAAAACTGTTCGTAGAAATAAATGGGTAAAGTATCTAAAAAATACCAGGTCCTTTGCATTTACCTGCTTCTGGCGTTGGTTACTATTGCGGTCTTTTGGCAGGTGGGCAGTTTTGACCTTATCAACTATGACGACTGGGACTATGTCAGGGATAACGAGTATGTCAATACCGGACTGAGCTGGGAAAATATTATCTGGGCCTTTACCGAAAGCTATGCCAGCAACTGGCATCCCTTGACATGGGCCAGTCATATGCTGGACTGTCAGCTATTTGGAATGGACCCTGGCGGCCATCACCTTATGAACCTTTTTCTGCACGTGGCAAATACGTTGCTGCTTTTTGCCGTCCTGAGTCGGATGACCGGCGCAGTTTGGCGAAGCGTTTTTGTGGCCGCTGCTTTTGCACTTCATCCGCTTCATATTGAGTCCGTGGCGTGGGTATCAGAGCGCAAAGACGTCTTGAGCACCTTATTTTGGATATTGACAATGGGTGCGTATTTGGGTTATGTCAATCGGCCAAACAAGAGCAGATATTTATTGACACTTGTGGTGTTTGGGTTAGGCCTTATGGCAAAACCGATGCTTGTGACTTTGCCGCTGGTGCTGTTGCTGCTGGACTATTGGCCACTTGGCCGTTTTCAAAAGGCATCGCATCACAAGAATACCGAGCGATCCCCAAAGGCAATTTTCGGTCATCTGCTTTTAGAAAAGCTCCCACTTTTGGCCCTTTCTGCAGGTTCGTGTGCTATTACTTTTCTTGCTCAGCAAAAAGGCGGGTCTGTTATGTCAATCAATATAATCCCCATGGGCTTACGAATTGCTAACGCTGTTATCTCTTATGCAAAATACATTGGAAAGATGATTTGGCCCAGCCGATTAGCGATATTCTATCCTTATCCCGGTGACAAGCTGCCTTTGTGGATGGTGGTTCTGGTTGCAATGCTGCTTTTTGCGATTTCTATCTGGGTAATTAAACTGGCAAAAAAACGAGGCTACCTCGCTGTTGGCTGGTTCTGGTACATAATTACACTTCTGCCGGTCATTGGCATCGTTCAGGTAGGGAGCCAGGCAATGGCTAACCGTTATACTTATGTTCCGCTGACCGGTATTTTTATTATCATCGCATGGGCAGGGGCAGAGCTTACTGCAAAACTGCCTTATAGAAAAATATTGCTTGCCGTATTATCCGTAACGGTTTTTTCGGCGATGGCGGTTGCCAGCCGGCTGCAACTGCGTCACTGGCGCGACAGCATGACCATATTTGAACACGCACTTGAAGTCACAGGTGACAATAGTGTTGCACATCGCTGTTTGATAAAGCCTCTGTATGAACAAGGCAGAATCGAAGAGGCTTTCATTCACGGTTACGAAGCTTTTAGAATTAACCCTAACGATTATCAGGTGCACATAGACCTTGGAGTTCTTTTGGCCAGGCAAGGTAAATTAGAACAGGCCATCAAACACTATAAGGAGGTTCTACGACTGACACCTGACAACGCGAAGGTATACAACGATATAGGTATAGCCCTTGACCGACAGGATAAACTCGACTCAGCGGTGGCCTACTTTAATAAGGCCCTGCAAATCAATCCTGAATTTGCCAAGGCACACTACAATCTCGGATATGCCCTGGCGCGTCAAGGCAAATTCGATGATGCTGTCGAACACTATACCAGGGCAATCCAGATTAGCCCTGACGTTCCGGTCATATACAAGAATCTGGCAGATGTGCTTATTCAGCAGGGCAGAATAGCAGAAGCTATCGAACAATATCAGCAGGTCCTGCGATTGACACCTGGCAACGCCCAGGTGCACAATGATGTGGGTCTGGTCTTTGCTCAACAGGGCAAACTCAACCAGGCTGCCGGCCACTTTAACAAGGCCCTGCAAATCAATCCTGAATATGCCAAGGCACACTACAATCTCGGATACACCCTGGCACTTCAAGGTAAATTCGATGAAGCTGTTATCGGTCTAAAGAATACAATTGAACTCGACCCGAGTTATGCCCCAGCGTACCAATTTCTGGGACAGATTTTATCTCAACAAGGCAGAATGAATGAGGCTGTCGAAAACTTCAGGCAAGTGCTGCGTTTAGAACCAGACCATATTGAGATACTGAATGCTCTGGCGTGGATGCTTACCGTACACAAATCGGCAGATTACCACGACCCAAACGAGGCAATCGGCCTTGCCGAGCGAGCCTGTGAACTTACCAGCTATGAGCAGCCCGCTATTGTTGATACGCTGGCTTGCGCTTATGCGGCATCGGGCAGATTCCTGGAGGCGGCAGCTACTGCCGAAAAGGCCCTGGAATTAGCCCGTTCCAAAGAACAGGACCAGCAGCTAATCGACTCGATTCAGAATAACCTGAATTTATTTCAGGCAGGCAAACCTTATTATGAAGAATAATGCTGAAGCAGAAACAGGTTAATTGATGAACTTGAAGCAAGTGGACAAAATACCGAAGAAATACCAGGCCCTTTGTATTTACCTGCTTTTGGCATTGGTCACCATCGCGGTCTTTTGGCAGGTGGGCAGCTATAATTTTATCACTTATGATGACCTGGACTATGTCAGGGATAACGACCGTGTAAATGCCGGCCTGAACTGGGAAAATGTTATTTGGGCCTTTACCGAAAGCTATGCCAGCAACTGGCATCCTTTAACATGGGTCAGTCACATGCTGGATTGTCAGTTGTTTGGAATGAACCCTGCCGGCCATCACCTTATGAACCTTTTTCTACACGTGGCGAACACTTTATTGCTTTTCGCTGTTCTTAAGCGAATGACCGGGGCGGTTTGGCGAAGCGTTTTTGTGGCTGCTGCTTTTGCGCTTCATCCGCTTCATATTGAGTCGGTGGCGTGGGTATCCGAGCGCAAAGACGTCCTGAGCACCCTGTTTTGGATACTGACAATGGGTGCGTATTTGGGCTATGTCAATCGGCCGAACAAAGGCAGATATGTACTGGTACTTGTGGTGTTTGGGTTAGGCCTTATGGCAAAGCCGATGCTTGTGACATTGCCGCTGGTGCTGCTGCTGCTGGACTATTGGCCGCTCGGCCGTTTTCAAAAGGCATCGCATCACAAGAATACCGAGCGAGACCAAAAGGGGATTTTCGGTCATCTGCTTTTAGAAAAGGTCCCACTTTTGGCCCTTTCTGCAGGTTCGTGTGCTATTACTTTTCTTGCTCAGCTAAAGGGCGGGGCTGTTATGACGACCGGTATGATTCCCATAGACCTGCGGATTGCTAACGCCCTTATCTCTTATGCAAAATACATAGGCAAGATGATTTGGCCCAGCCGGTTAGCAGTAATCTATCCTCATCCTTTCAGCGCGTTAGTGACGTGGCAGACATTTTTGGCTACTGTATTGCTTCTTGCGATATCTGTCTGGGTGATTTGCCTTGCAAAAAAACGAGGCTATTTCGCTGTTGGCTGGTTCTGGTACATAATTACACTTCTGCCGGTCATTGGCATCGTTCAGGTAGGAAACCAGGCAATGGCCGACCGTTATACCTATGTACCGCTGACCGGTCTTTTCATTATCATCGCATGGGCAGGGGCAGAGTTTTCTGCAAAACTGCCTTATAGAAAGATATTGCTTGCCGTATTATCCGTGACGATTTTTTCGGCGATGGCGGTTACCAGCCGGTTGCAACTGCGTCACTGGCGTAACAGCGTGGCCATCTTTGAACACGCACTGGAAGTGACAGAGAACAATAATATCGCGCACAGCTATTTGGTAAGGCCCCTATTCAAACAAGGCAGGGTCGATGAAGCTATCTCGCACAATTACCAGGCTCTTCGAATTAACCCTAATGATTATGTGGGACATATAAATCTTGGGTTTATTTTATCGAAGAGTGGTAAATTTGACCAGGCTGTTGAATACTATACCAGGGCAATCCAAATCGGACCGGATTATCCAGGCGCATACATCGATCTGGGAATTGTACTTATAAAGCAAGGCAAAATAGCAGAAGCGATCAAACAATACCAGCAGGTTCTGCGATTGACGCCTGACAATGCGGATGTACACAATGACCTTGGTCTGGCCTTTGCTCAACAGGACAAACTCGACCAGGCAGTGGTCCACTTTAACAAGGCCCTGCAAATCAATCCTGAATTTGCCAAGGCACACTACAATCTCGGATATGCCCTGGCGCGTCAAGGCAAATTCGATGATGCTGTCGAACACTATACCAGGGCAATCCAGATTCACCCTCACGTTCCGGTCATATACAAGAATCTGGCAGATGTACTTATACAGCAGGGCAGAATAGCGGAAGCTATCGAACAATATCAACAGGTCCTGCGATTGACGCCTGACAATGCCCAGGTGCACAATGATGTGGGTCTGGCCTTTGCTCAACAGGGCAAACTCAACCAGGCTGCTACTCACTTTAACAAGGCCCTGCAAATCAATCCTGAATATGCCCAGGCACACTACAATCTCGGATATACCCTGACACGTCAAAATAGGCTCGATGAAGCTGTTATCCGTCTGGAGAGCTCAATCAAACTCGACCCAAATCACGCCTTAGCGTACCATGTTCTGGGACGGGTTGCCGGCCAACAAGGCAGAATGAATGAGGCTGCTGAAAACTTCAGGCAAGTGCTGCGTTTAGAACCAGACCATATTGAGATACTGAACGCTTTAGCGTGGATGCTTACCGTACATAAATCGGCTGATTTCCATGACCCAAACGAGGCAATCGGCCTTGCTGAGCGAGCCTGTGAACTTACCAGCTATGAGCAGCCCGCTATTGTTGATACGCTGGCTTGCGCTTATGCGGCATCAGGGGAATTGTCAGAAGCAATAGCTACCGGCAAAAAGGCCCTGGAATTAGCCCGTTCCAAAGAACAGGATCAGCAGCTAATAGAATCCATTCGAAATAATCTGAGCTTATTCCGGGCGGGCCGGGCTTACTACGAAGATTAATGTTTGCGCAGACAGCTATTTGCGCCTTGCGCCCATAAGTAAAATGACCTTTTTGTACTTTTCCGCTGACAAAGATTCTTTTAGTATTCTGTTAATGTCACGCATAGGTGTCCGCTGCGTGGTGTGAGTTATAATGATATGTTCATTGTTCATCTTCTCTATCAGTTCTGCAAATTCATTGATGTGCATGTGTCTGCCGGCTTCGGCCCGTTCGGCATGTTCACAGACATAAAAGGTACACTCAATAATTAAAATTTTGCTCTCGGCGATATATTTCAGTTGCGAAAAGTCCACGTACTGGGTGTCACCCAGATAGCTGGCTATAGGAATCTCGAGTGGATAATCGATTTTGATGCCCTGTTTTTTTAGTTCGACGAGTTGCGGCCCGGTGAGTTCGGAGTATTCGGGCTTGAGTTTCTTTCGCTTTTCAATCACGGTATATCCGACCGAGCCTCTGGTATGTTTTGTCGGAAATACCCGCACGAACAGATTCGGCTTTATCTGGTATTCGGTCCCTGCCTTTACTCCGACAAGATTGGCCGGGATCTTATTGCCGTCGAGTCTGCCCCAGGCATCGATTATTTGTTTCATAGGGCCAAGCAGATTTTGGGGAGCCAGTATCGTTCCAGGAGTCTGGCCGCAAAAATTGCGATGGGACAGATAGTAGGCGATACCGGCGGCGTGGTCCATATGGCCGTGAGTGAGCAGAATATTGTTTATGGGAATAATCTGGTCGGGGGCCTTTCCGACATCGAAGCACACATCCAGTTGCGGCATCGCGACCACCGTCTCTTCGCCGGCAATCGAATAGCCGAGGATATCCAGGTCGTCTATCTTAATCTGCGCTAAATTGTGACTGGCCATCAGGTAATCCCATATCAGTAACTCAAAGACACTAATAGTAGGGTTGTGTATCTGTCCTGTCAATTTGTTTTTGACATTGCGTACCTGCCGGTGCCGTATTACAATTGTTTGTGTACCGGTTTATTCGAAAGGCGAACGCAATGCCTGACAAGCGAACACACAGAGGCAAAGGGCCGCAGGATACGACGCTGTTTGCTCCCGAGATAATTGCCGATTTGCGAACGGCGGTTGGCGACCTTTCGCTGCTCTTGACAAAAGGCTACGCTGAAAAAAGCTCGTTAAAACTGGTAGCCGATAAGTTTTCTCTTACCAAAAGACAAAGGATAGCTGTCCTTCGCAACGCCTGCTCCGACCGGCAGCTCGAATGTAGAACCGGGCATTGTATTTCTATAGAAAATATTGCCGGCCGTGCTGTCGTTATCGACGGCTACAATGTTCTGATAACTATCGAAGCGGCGATGAGCGGCGGTGTGATTTTCAAAGGACGTGACAGCTGCTTCAAGGATATTGCCGGCATACACGGGACATACCGAAAGGTTGAAGAAACTATACCAGCGATAGAACTGATAGGGCGATTCTTAGAGCAGGGCGGTGTAAGCGATGCCTTATGGCTGCTGGACAGCCCGGTCTCGAACAGTGGAAGATTAAAAACACTTATCGGCACCCTCGCCCGTGAAAACAACTGGAACTGGGAAGTAGAACTTCTGCTAAGCCCTGACGCTGAACTTATAAAAACCGATTCGATAGTCGCCACCAGTGACGGCGTAGTACTGGACCGCTGCAAAAAATGGACCAACCTCGCCGGCGCCATCATCGAACAGAAGCTGCCGCAGGCCTGGCTGATAGACCTGTCATAGCGTGTCACACCGCTGGGAATTTTTGTTGCTACTTCATCCAAAACGAATATAATCTGTAAAGAGAAGATTGAAAGCTTTCTTTAGTAAATAGGTGACTATGCTCTATTTCTTTCAACATAAATTATGAAAAGAACTAAACAGCATCAAACTGAAGACAAAGCATACGAGCAGTTCAAATCTTGTCTGCCTGACTGTTGGGTCGTGAGAAGTCAGACGCATGACTATGGCATTGATCGTGAAGTAGAAATTTTCAATCAGAAGGCTAATGGTGATGCTCTGTCAACGGGTTATATATTCAAAGCACAGATTAAAGGAACTGAGAAAGCTGAAATATCTAAAAATGACCATCTTGTTAAATTTCAATTAGAGCTTGACAGGACAAATTATCTGTGTAACGAGGTTAATGTTCCTGCCTTCTTTATCTTAGCTGATATTAATAGTAATAAGACATGGTGGTACGCAATTCAACTTGACAAAAGCCTTAAGAAAAGACTTGAAATAGCAAAGACAAACGGTCAGAGAACTATTACGCTAAAGATAGCCAAAGGTAATATTCTGCCTGATACATTGGAGTCGTTAATAGTGACATTAGGTGATATACAACTATCTCACGCATGTGATTCTTTTATAAAACTTTCCCAAAGAAACTTCAACAACCTGTCTTTAGAGCTTGATGAGATAGCAGAACTTGAAAGAAAATTCACAGATAAGATTTTTGTTGCAAAGATTACAAAGCTCTGGCGAAAAAGAGATTATCCAGGTTTAGAAAAAGCATCTAAAGAAGCTCTTTCTAATATGAATAGTTCTACAGCTACTAAAGTATCTGCAATATTATGTATCGAGAGTGTATCTGAGCATAAAATTAAGGGAAATCCTATTCTTATTGCCCAACTTGATAAACTGTATTTCGATACTGCTAAAACAATAAAAGAGGTGACAAAAGAGGAAAACAAGAGTTGGAGGCTGTATTCTGCAATAGTTTGGAGGGCTGCGTTGTTGCGAAAAGCATCCTCTGATGATTTTGCTTTATATATGAATCGAAAGATTCGTGATGCTGATAATGGTTCGGGGGGAATAGATTTTATTTGTAGCACCATGTTGGGAGTTGCGAGGCAACAGGCTCTCAGAAAAGTGTTAAGAGTATATAATCAATGTCTTCGATTGGTTAATCTGGCTCTTAACTTGGAAGAAGATTGGATGATACCACAGGTGGTGTTAAGAGTTGCCCTAGCACTACCTCCTGTATTTATGCACTTGTGGGGGGAGCAACTTAGCGGAACTGCAAATTTATTTCGAGATCACTTTAACAATATTCTAAGAAAAACAGTGGCTATATCTTTGGTCTTAAAAAAGTGGGATGACACGGCTCAATTAGTATATGCTGCTTTTGCACTCAATTCGCTGAAAAATCAAAAACAATATCAGGAAACGTATGATTGGGCAATCAAAACACTAAATGGAATACCCAATGAATTGAGACGCAAAGAACGGATTAAATGCTTAGACCAGTTGAGTCAAACATTTGATCCTCAAAAAAACAACTTTAAAGTTGAAGAACCAGACGTGCCTATTGAAGAGGAATATCAGATATACATTCAAATGGCACAGGCTATGGGAATTAATCTTGATGACCCAAATGACAGAATTGCTCAGATTGTAAAAATTGGATTACAGGATTTAAATCCAGAGAGAGTTTTGAAAAACTGCAAACACCTTTTTGTTTATATCGGACACTACGGCATTCCAGCCGAAATGCTCAAGCTCCATACAGCTGGTTCAAAGTATTTGCGATGTCTCAAAAAAGATGTGGCAATAGAAGGTCTATCTTTAGATGGGATATATGATTTAATGAAACACAAATATTGCTCAGAATGTAAAGACAAGGATCCTTGGCCAGATGATTGGAAATGGACACGAAGTTGGCAAAACAAAGAGTCCGTGAAAGAGACTCATAAAAAATTTAGGAGGAATAATTAAAGCAGTACGGTACTTTTTTCAGTTGGCAAAAGTATTTTCATTTCCGACCAAATTCTTTTTGAATTTCAACCACTTTTCACCTTTACTTTTTACTTTCTTCCGCTCCGTCTTCTTTAATCTGTCTACTGCCTACTGTCAACTGTCAACTGTCTACTGTCTACTGTCTACTGTCTACCGCCTACTGTCAACTGTCTATTTTTCTCTTTACATTTAACACATTTTGTGGTATAATATATGCCAAATTGATATAAACTAAACTTGTGCCATAGCTATCCTGTTTCGAAAATTAGGATTTTGCTAATTTGATATTATTTAGGATTTAGAGCTTAGGATTTAGAATTTTGACTCAAAAACCGTATTTTTTAGTGCCAACCAGATCCCCCGCTGCCCCGATGGAGAAATCAATCAATTATAACAACTTTATGCGAAACAAACCCAATTTATGCGTTTTTTGGGCCGTAAGTGGCGATTGTGAAGAAAAACAAAGCCAAACAAACCCAATTCAAAGCCAATCAAACCCAACTTGTAGTGAGCTTGTCGAACCTATTTCCCAGCGTAAAACAGGAAAAATTCCATGCTCTACTGTCAACTGCTCTACTGCTCTACTTTCTCAGGCCAAAGGCCTGCCGCAAACCCAATCTTGTCGCGGCGTAGCCTTCCTGCCGCCCCGTAGCCTTGGCGAAGGGGGGGGCGAAGCCGGATATGAATTTTTGAGCTGAAAGGTCAAATATGGGATTACTGGAAAAGAAGGTCACCCCGGACGTTGAGGGTTTGCTATCGGTTATTCGCAGAACAGCTGTTCCGAAGCGAGTATATAATATCGAACTGTTTTTGGATGACGAAATCAAAGACCAGGCATGTCAATATTTCGGCCTTGATAAGGACATTGACAAAAACAGCCCGTTCGCATCGCTACAGCGCGATATTATTCTGCATTCTTTTCTCGGCTACGATGTTTTTCGGGTTTCACTAATCAAGGGAAAACAAGTCTTCATGTTTAACCGTTTGCTCGCGGCAGACACAACATCTGTCGAAGGCCAAAAACGCCCTGAGCGCGAATGGTGCGATGAGCACAGCGGCCCGATTCAGAACTGGGAGGATTTTGAGAATTATCGGTGGCCTGATAAGTCAGAGATAGACCTTTCGGCGCTGGAGTGGCTGGAGAAGAATTTGCCGGCGAATATGGGCGTTTTTGACCTGACTGCTCATATCCTGGAGGTCACGACCTGGCTTTTAGGTTACGAAACTATGTGTATGAAGATGTATGATGCCCCGGATTTGATAGATGCTATCTTTAAAAAGGTCGGCCAATTCTATGTCGATTACACCAAAGTGATGTGTGATTTCTCGTGTATGAAACTGATTTGGGGTTCTGATGATATGGGATTTCGCACATCGACTCTTTTTTCACCGGATTTTCTTCGCCAAAAGGTTTTTCCCTGGCACAAGCGTTGCGCGGCGATATCGCATGCGAATGGCCGGCCATACCTTTTGCACTGTTGTGGCCAGGGCAAAGAGATAATGGACGATTTGATCGATGATGTGGGTATCGACGCCAAACATTCATTTGAGGATGTGATTTTGCCGGTGAGCGAGGCTAAAACGCTTTATGGCCAAAAAATTGCGCTTTTAGGCGGTATTGATATGGATTTCCTCTGCCGCGCCGACCATGAGACTATTCGCAAACGCGTCCGGGCGACTCTGGAGGTATGTATGGCAAATGGCGGGTATTGTCTTGGCTCTGGTAATACGGTGGCAAATTACATCCCACTGGAAAACTATCTTGTAATGCTCGATGAAGGGCGACGATTCGAATGTTAGCGTAGCTATTGCGCAGCAAACAGCTGCAATTTTTTTACTTTTTTTGGATTTTTCTTATCGGGGTGATCAGCGACATCAACTGAATTTTCAGGCGCAAAGGAGCGGCCGCAGGTTACACAACCTGCGGCCTGAAGATATTTAGCGATTAAGAGTCCGTATTAAATATATTTGCGACTAACTTTTTTTCGGTTTCTGGCTGCTTGTTATCAAGCTTTTGCCGGATGATTTGAGCCGCTTTTTTACTAAAATCAAGGCACTTATGCATTCCGACATTAAAAGACTGGGCAAATTCATCTGATTTTAATACCGAATATCCAAAGCTTTTTTCACCGGCCTGGGCCGCAGTGTTTTCAGGCACAGGTGCAAGACAATAAATTGCACTTGCAAAGCCGGCAAAATAAATTACCAGGACGAATACAAATTTGGTTTTCAGTCCCCCCATCAAAGCTTACACCCCCCACAAAAGCCTTTTATCGGTCTAAGTTCCCCACTTTATTATGTGGCTGCATCTATAATAAGTATAATAAACAAACCGCACTTACCAAGCCGGCGTCTAAATTTTAGATAAAATTTCTTTCAATTTTTTGCAGACAATCGCGATATGGTCTTTGGGCAGGTTATTATAAAACGGCAAAGCAATGGTGCTGCGGCATACAGACTCACAAACAGGAAAATCGCCTTCTTTATGCCCTAACTGCTCGGCGATAAACGGCTGGAGATGCACAGGCGGGAAATAATTGCTGACGCCGATGCCGGCGGCCGTCATTGCTTCCAGGACCTTATCCCGCTGCTGCAAACTGGAGTCCTCGGCAAGGCGAACAACAAATACAAACCAGCTTATATCACAGCCGGCCGGCTCAGTGGGCACGATTAACCTCTCGTCGCCGACGAGCATTTCCTGATACCATCTGGCAACCTGCCGACGTTTGAATTTGATTTCTTCGATTCGCGAAAGCTGGACGATACCGAGGGCGCAATTTATATCGCTTAGCCGGTAGTTATAGCCCAGGCGTTCATGCCCCAGCCAGCCGCCGCCCTTGCCTCTGCCCTGGTTGCGAAGTGATACGCACATATCAGCTAAATCATCATCATCGGTCAGTATCATTCCGCCCTCGCCGGTGGTCATTTGCTTATTGGGATAAAAACCGAAAGCGCTCATCGTGCCAAAAGTCCCGGCTTTTTTTCCGCTCAATGCCGAGCCAAGCGCTTCACAACTATCTTCTATTACAGGCAAATCGTGCTTTTGAGCGATCTCGCAGACCTTATCGAAGCCGGCGGGACTGCCGAAGACCTCCACCGGCAAAACCGCCTTTGTTTTTTCTGTAATCCGGGATTCGATTTTCGCCGGGTCAATATTCAAACTTACCGGGTCAATATCGATAAAGACCGGCCTGGCACCTGCGGCCATAATCGAAGTTGCCGAGGCAATAAAAGTAAACGGTGTGGTAATAACGTCGTCTCCCGGCCCAATCCCTGTGGCCTGCATGCACAAAAACAGCCCGCTTGTGCCGCTATTGACAGCCACAGCCCGTTTTCTGCCGAGATATGCGGCGAAAGCCTGCTCGAATTCGCCAACTTTCGGGCCAAGCGAAAGATTAGGGCCGCGCAACACCGCACAGACCGCCTCGATTTCCTTCTCGGTAATGTCGGGCCGAGATAAGTGTATTTGCATAAAAATATCCTCGTCAAAAACCACAAACAGATTGATTTTGAACCGTTATTATAGTTCCTGTTTTTGATAAATCAAAGACATTTCCGAACGCAGACGACAACAGTGCAGCAAAATCACGGTCAGTTTCCAATTCCAGATGTTTCTGTCCAAACCCAAATCGCTTATAGGACGTAGCTAATATTGTATGAGGGTTTATAATGCTGAAACTCGGAAATTAGAATGTCACTATTAAATAACCGCCTGTATAGTGCCGAATAAAAATGCAGAATAGTGTATAATCAGATGGTAGATTGGGGCTGAGAAAATGACAAAAGGAAAAAACGTACTGACGACGGGCGACGTAGCCAAAATCTGCAATGTCGCTCCTCGCACGGTTTCCAAGTGGTTTGACAATGGACAACTCAAAGGCTATCGCATACCGGGAAGCAAAGACAGACGAATACCACTTAACGAACTGATTCGATTTATGAAAGCACATAACATGCCTACATCAAGTCTTGCTGTCGGCAAGATTCGCGTTCTGATAGTAGACAGCGATATTGAAGCGGCATCTTCTTTAGCGGATACCTTGCGAACCAGGTCCGATTACGAGGTGCAAACGGTGCGCAGCAATTTTGAGACAGGGCTGGTTGCTCAGAAATTTGCCCCTCATGTTCTGCTGGTAAATCTTTTCGCTGAAGGTATCGACGCGACCGACATTTGCAGGAATCTTCGTGCCAATGAGGACCTGCAGACAATCAAAATCATAGCCCTGGCGAATCAGTTAAGCGAGTCTGAATCCGTGGCCTTACTGCAGAAAGGTTTTGACGGCTATGTATCGGATTCGGCCGACACGACCGATATCACCAGGAAAATTGAAGAGGCAACCTCGATCATCTATTAGATGATATTTGCCGAAAAATTCAGGCGAAATAAAAAGACCGGCGTTTTTCACGCCGGCCTTTTTTCTAAACACAACACCCAAATGTTAGCAGAGCAGGTTATTATATTTCAAAATAATCTTTAAAACCTCTCATCCATGGCGGCCATTCTCCTAACGTTTGTATTGTTTGTATGGCACCTCTATTGTCGTATTGGTCGATCTCTTCTGAGTCTATCACATATATCCGACTCCATTTCTGTATCCACAATTCTTTAATGCCCACAGACCTGGCAGAAAAATCCAAAAAGGCCGCATTTACATTCCCGTTGTGCCGATTCACGGCGAAACGATTCATGTTGTCCTTAGATCCTTGTGCCTGTGTAACTTCAAGCTCAAATGGCGGAGGACGGTCAATCTGTTGTGGGGCACCGTGAAGCCACAGGGCATCCAAAAATAGTGGTACGGTACCTGCATTTTTGACGTGAACGCTTTTCCAGCACCCGGCAAGCGGGCGGGTACCGCCTTCCATGTAACCGGTTGCAATCTGCGATTTACTTTCCGGCATCCCGTTACACCAGTTGTTCATTCCATAGCTGCCTACGTCACCGGCATACTCTGCACCCCAGGCCCC
>SDBV01000625.1_pt1 | contig 51323 bp, 44 predicted proteins | sample 2277081 | NCBI WGS metagenome assembly SDBV01 (sample SAMN10402039, study PRJNA504765) | marine sediment metagenome | isolation source: marine sediment core GS10_PC15, 223 cmbsf | place: Arctic Ocean: Southern Knipovich Ridge | collected 2010
GATAGGATCTTCTTTCAAATAGCCGTAAAGACTGATGAGATAGGGACACTGACCGTGAGTGCCGGATCCGGGGATCAAGGCAGGGACGGGAATCGGCAGGGAGGGCGCCCCTTCCATGGCGGTGAAACGCCGGCAAATCTCTACAAGTTCGATCTGGTCTGCCTGGATCGCAACACAGGGAGAACCTTGTGGCAGAAGACCGCTCGGGAAGACCTCCCTCATGAAACACACCACCCCGAACATGGATTCGCCTCCTACTCTCCGATAACCGATGGGAAGCTTGTCTGGGCGAATTTCGGGTCGAGAGGTGTGCATTGCTACGACATGGATGGCAACCACCAATGGAGCGTAGATCTCGGAAGGATGACCACACGGAACGCTTTTGGTGAAGGCAGTTCGCCCGCGCTGGTTGGGGACGCCGTGGTGGTGGTAATGGACCATGAGGGAGAATCCTTCATTATCGCGCTTGAGAAGGAAACTGGAGAAACGATTTGGAGAACAAATCGGGATGAAGGAACCTCGTGGTCGACTCCAGTTACCGCTAAAGTAAATGGAGATCTCCAAATCATCATAAATGCGACTCATCGCGTGCGGAGCTACGACGCTGAATCGGGCGATTTGATCTGGGAATGCGGCGGCCAGACTCCGAACGCCATCCCGTCGCCGGTCGTTGGCTTTGGAAAGGTGTTTTGCACGAGTGGTTTTCGCGGCAGTGCCTTGCAGGCGATTGAATTGGGGCACACGGGCGACCTGAGCGATTCCAATGCCATCAGTTGGGAGGTAAACGAAGCGACGCCCTACGTGCCTTCTCCCATCCTCTACGGCGACAAGGTGTATGTCTGTCGAAGCAACAACGCCGTTATCTCCTGTTATCAGGCCGAGACAGGCGAAGCTAATTTCGTGAAACAGCGTTTAGAAGGCTTGAACGGAATCTACGCGTCACCTGTGGGGGCGGCGAACCGGGTTTACTTCGTCGGCCGAAACGGCACCACCCAAGTTCTCAAACTGTCCTCGGAGTTTCAGGTACTGGCGACCAATATCCTCAATGACAAGTTCGACGCTTCTCCTGCTATCGTCGACGATGAATTGTTCCTAAAAGGCAAGTCCTTTCTCTACTGTATTTCCGAATCCCAAGGGAGTTGAATATGACCTCGAGAGTATTTCCGAACTTCAAGAGAAATGTGAAGGCGCTCACTGTGGCAGTGGCGGTGACAGTTGGCTTGAGTGTTGGAGTGAAGGCGGATTGGCCCCAATTCCAGGGACCGAACCGGAATGGAGTTTCAACCGAGACCGGGTTGGCGCGAGCCTGGCCCGAAGGAGGCCCCCGCGTTGTCTGGACGATTCCCCTCGGCGAAGGTTTTGCGGGGCCGGCGATTCGGGACGGCGAGGTGTATATCCTGGATCGGATTGGCGGAAAGCAGGACATCCTGCGATGCCTGGATCTCGAGAACGGCGAGGAACTCTGGGCCTTTGCCTATGATGCCCCCGGCGAAGTGGAGAGCAGCGGATCGCGCAACCCGCCCACCGTTGACGAAAAGTACGTGTACACGGTGGGCATGTTGGGACATTTTCACTGTATCGATCGCCAAACACACAAACCCGTTTGGAGGAAAAACCTTGTACGGGATTTCGGCTCTGGGGAACCCACATGGGGCGTGACCCAATCCCCATCGCTCCATAATGGTCTCGTGGTTGTTGCCCCTCAGTCCCGTCAAGTCACAGTTGCAGCATTTGACCGAGTAACCGGTGATCTCGTTTGGAAGTCTAAAGGTCTGGGAGGTGAGGGTTATGTCTCCCCCGTAGTGACTACACTCGGTGGAGTGGACCAGGCTGTAATGGTTACCGCCGAACAAGGCATGGTGGCGGGAATTTCAATGTCTGACGGCAAAGTGCTCTGGACCTATGAGGGGTGGCAGTGCGAAATTCCCATTCCTTTCCCAACGCCGCTCTCCGACGATCGACTCTTCATCACCGGCGAATATGGCGCCGGCTCAGCGATGATCCAGATCGTCCGCGACGGCGACCGGTTCAACGTCAAAGAACTCTTCAAGACCGATGTGTGCGGCAGCCAGATTCACCAGCCAATTCTTTACAAGAACCATCTGTACATGAACAGCAACGGAAATAGCCGGCGGGACGGCATGCTCTGCTTGACCTTGGATGGGGAGTTGAAGTGGCGCACCCGGGAGGATCGAGACTTGCCTAACTTTGAACGGGGAAACCTCCTGCTGGCTGACAACATGATTATCAGCCTGGATGGCAGGAAAGGTACCCTCCACCTGATTGATCCCTCTCCGGAAGCCTACAAGGAATTAGCTCGCACTAAGCTGTTTGATGGCGAAGAGATGTGGGCCCCTATGGCGATTTCCAACGGAAAATTGCTCGTGCGCAGCCAGGAGGAGATGAAATGTTTGGACCTCCGGAACCCCTGACCTGAAGACGATGGGTTGAACAGGTTGTCTGGAGGAAACTGCCGCTGAAATACTTCGAGTCACCAGGTTTCTTTGAGGGGCGCTCTTCACCTCCCCAAGAGCAATACCCACATACTCTCTCTCTCCGAGGCTGGGAGAGAGTTCTTTCGGCTCCCGACTCCGACAGAAAAGCTTTTTCCTCAAACATCCATACCTGCCCCACTTTGAGTCTAAGGCGTTGTCACCAAAGGATATCCGCTGCGGTTGAGAAAAGGACCTTTTTGTCCAGATATCTGGTAAAATAACTATGAAATGTGCGCGTGAATTTGCAGTTTATGGAGATTTTGTTTTCCATCTTGATATATTAAGATTTAAGGTACTGACGGATTTGTCTGGAGGTTGCCCGCAAAGGAACTCCACCTAGTGATTTACTCATCTGCAAGGGGCATCGAAAGGTCCGGAGTCGACCATGCGCCCAGTTCTGCCGCCATTGCGGTAACTCTGGTCACGAGTCTGATGATCGCGTTTGTTCTGCTCCGGGGATGGCTCAGTCACGACCCCGCACACATCCTCGAAGTGAGTCTGCCTGGAGGGGACGGCAGACCGCCCGGTTTCCAGTCCAGGATGGCCTCGATCGACCTATCGGGGGAGTTTCAACAGTTCGATGGGGTGGCTGCCGAAATGGGAGGCTCCTGGCCTCGTTTTCGAGGCCCGGACTTCGACAACATCTGGAAGGGGGAAACGAAACTTGCCGAGTCCTGGGGAAGCGAAGGGCCGGAGGTGTTATGGTCGGTTGAACTCGGGGAAGGTCATGCCGCCCCGGTGGTCCTGAATGGACGCGTCTATATATTGGACTACGACGAGGAGAACAGGGCTGACGCCGTGCGCTGTTTCTCTCTTGCCGACGGGAAGGATATCTGGCGCCGTTCCTACGGCATAACTGTGAAGCGGAACCACGGGATGTCCCGCACCATCCCCGCCGTGACGGACGACTACATCGTCACCCTGGGGCCGAGGTGTCACGTCGTGTGCCTCAACTCCACCACCGGAGATTTTCTATGGGGAATCGATCTGCAAAATGATTACGGCACTACGGAACCCTTGTGGCACGCCGGCCAATGCCCATTGATCGACGGAGACAACGTCATTCTTGCGCCCGGGGGACCGGACACGCTGATGTTTGCGGTGGACTGCGCTACGGGTTCGGTCGTCTGGAAGACGCCCAACCCGAACGAATGGGGCATGTCACATTCATCCATAATACCTATGACGATTGCGGATAAGAGGATGTACGTCTACTGCGCCCTGGGGGGTGTGGTGGGTGTATCGGCTGAAGAAGAGGATGTCGGCGAAATCCTCTGGGAGGTGCCCTGGGATGCCACAGTCGTTGCCCCGTCACCGGTCCTGGTTGACAAGGAGAGAATCCTTGCGACCGCCGGTTACGGCAAGGGAAGCATGATGATCCAGGTTCGCGAACAGGCCGGATCATTTTCTGCCGAAGTCCTGTTCGAAAAATCGCCAAAAGATGGTTTGACCTGCGAACAGCAGACCCCCATTCATTACGAGGGTCTGCTTTTCTCCATCATGCCGAAAGATGCGGGCGGCCTCAAGGGACAGTTTGTTTGTTATGACCCGGAAGGGTCCCTGGTATGGTCCAGCGGGCAGGCCAACCGGTTCGGACTCGGCCCATTTTTATTCGCAGACGACAAGTTCTTCATATTGAGCGACGATGGAGTGTTGACCATGCTGAGGATGAGCCGCGAAGAATACGTTCAAATCGCCCAGGCGAAAATCCTGGATGGGTACGACGCGTGGGGCCCGCTCGCCTTGGTCGGAGACCGGATGCTGCTGCGGGACTCCAAGACGATGGTCTGCATCGATCTCGGTTCGGACAAATAGGGAGAGGTGGAATCATGGGAAAGCTATCACGCAGACAATTCATTTACCAATCCGCCTTGGCGGGAGTTGGTACGGGGCTGGCTCCCGTACTTCCAGGGTGTTCTCCGCAGGAGCCGAGTCAGGCTTTTCTGTATGACCTCGGTGATTATGCCAAGGTCGACCCGGCCCTTGTGAAGTTCAGAGAAACTGAGAAGATTACGCCGCAGATGGGAACCGTCAATGCCCTGGCGACCACTGATGCTGAACGGATTTATGTAGCAGGAGCCAACGCCCTGGCCGTATACGATCTGCAGGGATCCGAGTTGAACCGATTTGAAATCAACGGGACTCCCGATTGTATGGCCCTGGCTCCCGATGGGGAAATCCTGCTGGGGATGCGCGATCATGTCGAGGTGATTGAAGCCGGCGGAACCTTGAAGGCAACCTGGAAGGATATGGGTGACAGGGCCTATATCACCTCAATCGCTGCCGGTGACCGGGACGTTTACGTGGCGGACGCTGGAAATCGCATTGTGGTGCGCTTTGACCGCCAGGGAAACGAACTGGGGCGGATTGGCAACAAAGATCCCGACCGGGATATCCCGGGCTTTATCGTTCCGAGCCCGTACTTTGACTTGGCCTTCGACGATGAGGGGGGGCTGTGGGTGGTAAATCCTGGAAGGCACGGACTCGAGAAATACCGGAGTAACGGAGACCTTGTGACCTCCTGGTACAACCCTTCCATGGCCGTGGAGGGATTCTGTGGTTGCTGCAATCCGCTCCACATTGCATTCCGCAAGGACGGATCTCTTGTAACCGCGGAGAAGGGGCTCGCGCGGGTTAAGATCTACGACCCGTCCGGCACTTTCGCCTCCCTGGTAACAGAACAGGATTCATTTCCGAGCTCCGCGGCGGATCTTGTTGCCTGCGATGGAGGAACGCCTATCCAGGATATCGCCGTCGATTCGATGGATCGAGTTCTAGTGCTCGACCCGAAGGAAAAAAGTGTACGAATCTTCGTGCAGAAGGAGAACACATGATGGAGGACAGGTCGGAAACTCGGCGCGAGTTTTTCGAGAGCATGGTGCGGAACAGTCTTCTTCTGGGACTGACCGGACTGGCTGCAGTCTTGTGTACGCGCGCCTACTCTCACCCTTCCCATCCTACGTCGGAGCAGTGCAGGGCATGCTGGATCTATTCCCAGTGCCCGATCCGGCCCCAGGAGGATGATCGGGAGTGAAAGAATCGAAGAAAATAGGGCGGCGTGATTTCGTCCGCGGTGCAGCCGCGATAGCCGTTTCCGGTGTTTCCTGGAGCGCTGTTAAACCGAGCGCCGGGGAGACAGTGTGGCAATTGGATCCTGCGAAATGTGTCCAATGCGGGAGGTGCGCCACACACTGCGTATTGAATCCCTCTGCCGTCAAATGCATTCATTCTTATCAGATCTGCGGCTACTGCGACCTGTGCAGCGGTTACCTTCAGCCCGGGGCCAAGGCCCGCGATACCGGAGCCGAAAGTCAGCTCTGCCCCGTATCCGCGATCAAGCGCACGTTCATCGAGGACCCGTTCTTTCAATACACCATCGATTTAGAATTGTGCGTTGGATGCGGCAAGTGTGTGAAGGGATGCGGTCTATTCGGCAATGGGTCTCTCTACCTCCAGGTGAGGCACGACGTCTGTGTGAACTGCAATGAATGTTCAATCGCTCGATATTGCGCCGGTGACGCCTATGTGCGTGTTCCCGCTACAGACCCGTATCTCCTGAAGACGCGGGTCCAGAAGGGGCCTTCGCAGGAATGATCCTTTTCTTCGAGAAATTCGCGACCTTGGGGGCTTTGTTGTCAGTCGGAGCGGTCCCCACCGGGAAGTTCCGCTTTCCCATGCCGGAGTTCGAGTCTGGCTACACCCATCCCCTCGTCATTACGCCTCAGCCGCAAACTGGTTTTGAGATAATCGATGCCGCAGTGCTGTTTCTCGCCCTGTCCGCCGCGGCATGGCTTGTGCTCAGAGATCGTTCTCGAAGGGGGATCTTCGCTCTCACAATTTTCTCCATCCTCTACTTCGGTTTCTGGCGCAAGGGATGCGTCTGCCCGGTGGGGTCTCTGCAAAATATCGTCGCAGGTATTGCCGACCCGACTTTCCCCGTGCCCATCATTGTGATGATCTTCTTCCTGATGCCGCTTCTTTTTGCGTTGTTCTTCGGACGCGTGTTTTGCGCTGCGGTCTGTCCGCTGGGTGCGGTTCAGGAGGTCGTAGCGATTCGCCCGGTGATCGTGCCGAGTCCCGTCGAGAGACTTCTCGGCCTGTTCCCTTACATCTACCTCGGGCTTACGGTGTTGTCGGTTACTCTTGGTGCGGGGTTTATCATCTGCCGATTCGATCCGTTCATAGGGTTCTTTCGCCAAGGAGCCAGTTTCGGGATGCTTGCCACAGGTGGAATTTTCTTGTTGATCGGGATCTTCATTGCCCGACCCTACTGCCGTTTCCTGTGCCCTTACGGGGTCTTGTTGAGCTGGTTGTCTCGCTTTTCCAAGTGGCACGCCGTGATTCCTCCGACACAATGCACCCAGTGTCGACTATGCGAGGACTCCTGTCCTTATGGCGCCATACATCTGCCCATGCCTCAGGACATACCTGAGAGCCGGCGCGAAGGCGTAAAGAGAGTGGGCCTCCTCCTCCTCTTGTTGCCGATGGCGATCGTCGTCGGCGCCGGGACCGGAGCGGCAGCCCACCAGCTTCTCTCCCGGATGCATCCCATTGTGCAGCTTGCCGAGCGCATTGCCGCGGAAGATCGGGGGGAAATCCTCATCGAGGTCCCGGAAAGCGAGGCATTCCGCGCCAGCGAAAAGACAACAACGGAATTGTATGCCGAGGCCCGGGCCGTTACGGCTGATTTTAAGTACGGAAGTGGTTGGCTGGGGGGCTTTCTGGGACTCGTCATAGGCTGTAAACTGATCGGCCTTTCCATCGTTCGAAAACGCACGGATTACGAGCCCGACAAAGCGGCGTGCGTCAGTTGTGCACGCTGTTTTCCTTATTGTCCGGTCGAAAATGAAACTGCCAGTAGTTGACTTAAAGAAAGAAGAGTTCGTTGAATACGAGTGGGGTTGGCGCCTGGCGTCCGCTGTCGCTGTGGTGTCAGCCCTGTTCTCGTTCGCGGTCTGCGTACTCCTCATCGCCAACTACTACCAAGTCAGGACCATCAACCCCCTCGAGAATCCTCAACTCCTGCAGCTCCGAGCCCAACTGGCAGCCGCGCCCAAAGCGGATGAAACGCTGGTGCAGCAGGTCCGTGCCCTGGACCTGTTTGCGCGCAAGGCGTTTTTCACAAGTCAGGCGCATCTTCGCATAGGAGGTCACCTGCTGCTTGGCGGCGTGATTGTTTTCCTCGTTTCGTTCAAGCTCACCTCGTCGTGGCGACCGAGGCTTCCCGAATTGGGAGAAGAGCAGGGAGCGACTCAACAGTGGTATCTCCGTGCGCGATCGAGACGGTTGCTTACAGGCGCGGGGATCGGCCTCGTATGTTTTGCCGTGTTCGCAGCCCTTTTCGGCGACAGTGGAATCCCGTCACCAGAGTCTCTCCTGACAGCCGAATCCCAGGCAAATCTTCCGGAGGATGAGCAGGGTCTGGAAGCGGAGGCTTTTCCGACGTGGGAAGCCGTGCAGTTGCAGTGGCCTTCTTTCCGGGGGCCCGGAGGTTACGGCGTCGCCCATTTTTCAAGCGCCCCGATCGACTGGGATGGAGAGTCGGGAAGGGGAATTCGCTGGAAAGTGAAGGTGCCCCGGTCGGGAGCCAATTCTCCCGTTGTGTGGGATAACCGCGTGTTTATCAGCGGCGCGGACGAGGAGGTTCGAGAGGTCTATTGTTACGATGCGGATACGGGCCGGTTGCTCTGGCAGAGCCCGCTTCCTAAGTTTCCCGGTAGTCCGGAGCGGCCACCCCGCGTAACCAGAGATACAGGATATGCCGCGCCGACGCTGGCCGTTCATGGGAGCAGGGTCTTCGCGATATTTGGGACGGGGGACCTCGCGTGCTTCGATTTCGAAGGCAACTTGCAGTGGGGTTTCAATTTGGGAGTTCCCGACAATCACTACGGACATTCTTCCTCACTGATTGCCTATGACAACAAGCTGTTTGTTCAATACGATCAGAGATCCAATGCGAGACTCCTTGCGCTGCACGCAGCCACAGGAAACCAGCTTTGGGAGGTCAAACGTGAGTCCGTATGCTGGGCCTCACCCGTCTGCCTTCCCACTCCTCTCGGCGTTCAGCTCGTCCTCAATTCCGAGAAGACGGTTGATGCATACGATCCCGAGACGGGGAAACTCATCTGGAGTCAGGAGTGCCTGCGCGGCGAGGTTGGTCCCTCCCCGGCGTATGGCGACGGAGTTGTCTTCGTTGCAAACGAATCCGCCGTGGCCTCGGCCATCCGGCTTCCGGAGGGAGCCGGGTCCACACAAACGGAGATCCTATGGCAGTGGGATGAGACCTTGCCCGATGTCTCGAGCCCGGTAGGAACCGGCGAACACTTCTTCCTTACGACATCGTTTGGGGAAATTGTCTGCCTGGACGCGCGCACCGGCGAAGAGATGTGGATGGAAGAGGTTGACGAGGGGTTTTATTCTTCTCCGGTATTGGTGGGTGATCGCATTTATGCACTCAACCGTGACGGTATCATGTATATCTGTAAGGCGGGACCCAAATTTGAACTGCTTGGTTCCCCGAAGCTGGGCGAGCCTGCATTGACTACTCCCGCCTATCTTGATGGGCGCATTTATATTCGAACTTCCGAACACCTTTACTGCATCGAAGGACAAGATGCCTGAAGAATTAGACATAGCCGAAGTCGACCTAATTGTTTCGGTTCAAGGCCGGAGCAAAGAGGCCGTCATTCAGATTCTAGAAGCGATTCAGGAACGGTATCGGTATTTGCCGCAGGCGGCCCTGGAGCGCGTTTGTGAAATTAGTGACATTTCACCCGCCTCCATCGAAGGAGTGTCCACTTTCTATTCGCGATTTCGCCGCAATCCCGTCGGCGAGCATATTGTGAGTGTGTGCGACGGTACGGCATGCCACGTCAAGGGCTCAATCGATGTGTATGATGCCCTCGTGAAAGAATTACAGCTGGCGAAAGGGGAGGATACCGACTCGGATTCCCTGTTCACGGTGCAAAGGATTGCCTGTCTCGGATGCTGCACGCTGGCGCCCGTCGTGCAGATCGACAGCACCACCTACGGCCATGTACGTCCCGCTACGGTCTCGCGAATGCTCCGCGATTTTCTTGATCAAGAGGCGGAAGGGAGACTGAAGCAGTCCGAAAGAATTACTTCCGGCAACGGGCCGCAAGGGGAGATTCGCATTGGACTTGGCTCCTGTTGCGTTGCAGGCGGTGCAAGGAAAGTCCAGCAGGCCTTGGAGCAGGCTCTTACGGAAATCCGGTCCGATGTGCCGGTGAAACACGTAAGTTGTGTATGTATGTGCCACCAGACACCGCTTGTGGAAGTCCTCCTTCCCAATCAACCGGGCAAACTTTACGCCAAGGTGGAACCCGAAGATGTGCGCGAGATCGTTGGGCGCCATTTCAAACCCCAAGGCGCCCTGAGAAGGATTCGGACGACGGCCTTCCGGTGGTTCGAGACCCTTTACACCGACGAAGGGCGGGACGTGTTGGAGCGTTATTCGATCAACGTTCGAGATAAACCCGTATCCGCGTTTCTTGACGGCCAACTCCATCTGGCTACTGAACACTCCGGCAAGATCGATCCAACCGACCTCCAGGAGTATGTAAGACTGGGCGGATTCGATGCGGTGGCGAAATGTTTGTCGCGCAGCTTGTCGGATTGGGCGCCTTTGGGCATTTGCACGGGTCAAGGGAGCGCGTCAGTTGCCCTGATCACCCTTGAGGTGCCCAAGAACGATCTTTCCCCTGAAGCGATTATCGAAGAAATCACGCGTAGCGGCCTTCGCGGACGGGGTGGGGCGGGATTCCCGACAGGTCAGAAATGGAGTGTAGTCCGGAAAGCTCCGGGCGAAAAGAAATACATCATATGTAACGGTGACGAAGGCGACCCCGGGGCATTCATGGACCGCATGATCCTCGAGTCGTATTCCTACAGGGTCATCGAAGGCATGATCATTGCCTCATTCGCCGTGGGGGCGTCCGAAGGCATCTTCTATATTCGTGCCGAGTACCCGCTCGCAGTCCAGCGAATCCGCCGGGCAATAAAGGATTGTGAAGAAGCAAGGCTGCTGGGCGACAACATACTGGGGAGCGGACACAGTCTGCATCTCAAGGTCATCCAGGGCGCGGGCGCCTTTGTCTGCGGTGAGGAGACGGCCCTGATCGCATCCCTGGAAGGCGAGCGCGGCATTCCCTCTTTCCGGCCGCCTTACCCCGCGGAGCAGGGGCTGAACAAGTGTCCAACACTGGTGAACAACACCGAGACATATGCGCTTGTGCCGTGGATCATTCGAAACGGAGGCGAAGCATTCGCCGAGATCGGAACGGAAACGAGTAAAGGGACCAAAGTCTTTTCGCTGGCAGGGAAAATAAAGCGAGGGGGGCTGATAGAAGTCCCGATGGGGATTTCCATTCGTCGGATAGTCGACGAGATCGGCGGCGGCGTCGCAGACGGCAGAACCTTTAAGGCCGTTCAGGTGGGAGGGCCTTCCGGAGGATGTGTCCCGGCCTCACTCGGCGATACGCCGGCAGACTACGAGGCGCTTTCTGCTATCGGCGCCATGATGGGGTCCGGCGGATTCGTGGTACTCGACGATTCCGACTGCATGGTTGAAATGGCCCGCTACTTCCTCTCGTTCACCCAACTCGAATCCTGCGGCAAGTGCACCCCCTGTCGCGTCGGGACCAAGCGCATGCTTGAATTGCTGACCCGGCTGTGCGAGGGGGATGGAAAGTCCGGGGACCTCGAACGGCTGGACGAACTCGCAAGACTGATCAAGACCCAAAGTCTGTGCGGACTCGGAAAGACGGCCCCGAATCCCGTCCTGACCACGCTCAGATATTTCCGCGAGGAATTCGAAGCGCATGTGCGCGGTCATTGTCCGGCTGGAAAATGTAAAGCGCTGATAACCTACTCCATAAACGACGAATGCACCGGCTGCACCAAGTGTGCGCAGGTATGCGCGGACGATGCGATTGAGTTGAGGCCTTATCAGCAGCATGAAATCGACTTGGAGAAATGCACGAAATGCGACAGTTGCCGCCAGGTGTGCCCTGTGGACGCTGTCAAAGTGGAATGACACGACATGCCAAGCCTAGTGATAGATCGAAAACCTGTGACCGTGCCGGAAGGGGAGACCCTGCTGCGCGCCGCACAGCGCGCAGGCATTGACATCCCCACGCTCTGTCACATGGATGGAATTGAGCCGCAGACCTCGTGCATGCTGTGCGTGGTGAAGGATGTCGGTACAGGATGCATGCTGCCCTCTTGCGCGGCCAAAGCGGAAGATAACATGGTGATCGAAACAGGCGATGATGAAGTGCGCGTCGCGCGGCAAGAGATTCTCGAACTGCTGCTCAGCGAACATGTTGGAGACTGTGAGGCTCCGTGCAGCCACACCTGCCCTGCGTCCCTGAATATTTCCTTGATGACTCGGCAGGTCGCCACTGGTGATCTTGACTCAGCTGAACAAACCGTGACCGAATCGCTGGTTCTCCCCACGACACTCGGCTATGTCTGCCCGGCGCCTTGTGAAAACACTTGTCGTCGAAAACCGTACGACGAACCCATGTCCATAAAGGAAATCCACCGAATGGTCGGGGAACGCGTGATCGACGCCGATGAAAAGCCGGACCTTCCTCCTGACACCGGCAGACAGGTTTGCGTCATAGGCGCCGGTCCGGCGGGGTTGGGTGCAGCGTGGGTGTTGAGGCAGCGGGGCCACGACTGTCACGTTTTTGAGAGGGAAGCGAAACCAGGAGGGCGGCTGCGGAAGCTGCCGGAAGAGGAGTTGCCCAAAACCGTCCTTGATGCGGAGATCGAAATTATCCGCCGGCTGGGGGCGAAATTCGAAACGAGCTGTGAAGTCGACTCCATAGAGGAACACGTGAGACGGTTTGACGCCGTTATTGTGACGTGCAAGGGAACGCAGGGGTATGGCGAAAACGTCTTCCTTGGAAGAGAACACACGTTGCCGGTTCGCGCCATTGCCAACGGCAAGGCCGCCGCGGAAACCGTCGTTCGCTTCCTCAAAGGCCTTTCCCCCCTGACGGAGAAGAAGCCGTTCGAATCCAGAGTAGGGAGGATGGAAAACAGCGAAATCAAGCAACTGATTGGAATCAACACCATTCCCCCATCTCGGAAACATCAGGACGATTCCGAACCACTCGTTTTCCAGCGGGATGAAGCCGCGCGCTGCCTGCACTGCGGCTGCCGGATGCGTATTGCCTGCAAATTGAGGCAATTCGCCACGGAATACGATGCCACCGGCCGAAAATATCGGCCTTCCGAAACGAGACGTGTCGAGTTGATCGGCCGGGCTGGAAACGTTGTGTTCGAGCCGGGCAAGTGCATCAAATGCGGCCTCTGCATTGCGATTACCGAACAGGCCGGTGAAGAGTTGGGGCTGACCTTCGTGGGGCGCGGGTTTGACGTACGGGTGGCCGTGCCGTTCAACGGGACGTTTGAGAAGGGATTGAAAAGGACCGCTGAGGAGGCTGTTGCGGCCTGCCCGACCGGCGCCCTCGCATTCCGCAATACAGAAGACGGAAACCTATGAAAATCATCCACATTATTCCCGGCACAGGGGGCACCTTTTACTGCCAGAACTGTGTCCGGGACAACGCATTAGTCCAGGCGTTGAGAAAGCGTGGGAATAATGTCGTTGTTGTCCCGATGTATCTTCCACTTTTCTCCGAAGGGCCGGATATCACAAACGGTGTTCCGTTATTCTTCGGCGGCATAAATGTATACCTTCAGCAGCGATACAGACTATTCAGGAACACACCGCGATGGCTGGACAAGCTCTTTGATTCCCCCTGGATCTTGAACCAGGTAGCACGCAGAGCGGCCTCGACCCAGGCGGCCGGTCACGGCCCCATGACCCTGTCAATGCTGAGGGGCAGAGACGGCAACCAGCGAAAAGAATATGGCCGTTTGGTCGCCTGGCTGAGCCAACAAGAGAAGCCGGACATCGTACATATTTCGAACTCGCTGTTGATCGGGCTGGCCCGCGAAATCAAAAAGGCGATGAACGTGCCGGTGGTCTGTTCCCTGCAAGGTGAGGACACCTGGCTCGATGCAATCGAGCCACCTTATAATGAACGCTGCTGGGCTGAAATGTCGGCGAGCGCAGCGGATATCGACGCATTCTTTTCCGTCAGCCGATGGTACGCGGAACGGATGTCCCAACGGATGGAGATTGAGCCCGATCGAATTCATGTCGTTTATGTCGGTACTGATTTGATGGAACGCGAACCCGCACACCTGTCCTGGGATCCCCCTGTGGTTGGCTATCTCTCCAGGATGGCGGAATCACTCGGGCTCGGGCTTCTGGTCGATGCCTTCCTGCGCCTGAAACAGAACCCCGGACTGCAGGGATCGAAATTGCGTATCATGGGGGGATTGACGGTTGGGGATAAGCCTTTTCTTAAGGAGCTTCGGCACAAACTGACAGCCCGGGGAATACAGGATGACGTCGAGTTTCTTTATGATTTCGGCGAAGAACCGAGGCGGGAATTCCTCCGATCGCTTAACGTCCTTTCGGTTCCCGTACCGCACGGCGAAGCCTACGGGACCTATATCATTGAGGCCCTCGCTTCAGGGGTTCCCGTTGTTCAACCTGACGCCGGGGCCTTTCCGGAGCTGCTCGAAGCGACCGGCGGAGGCATCCTCTACGACCCAAGGAAAAGTGACGGTCTGGCCACCGCGATCGAATCCATCCTGATCGATCCGGAACGGGCGCGGGCGCTTGGACGGAGCGGTCGCGCGGCGGTCCTCGAACAATTCACCATCGACAGAATGGTCGAGGACACATTGGCCGTTTACGCTTCCCTCGCAGGATCATGAAGGGCAGAATGCGCATAAGACTCCGGCTTCTTGCTGCAGGAATTCTTCCCATTTTTCTGCTGGGCCTGTCGGGGTGCGGACCGAAAGATTCTTCACCCACCGGCGCGTCACAACCGGAAGCCGCCGCCAAGAAGGAACTGTTGCCCGAGAGGTCCCTTCGGTCGCGGGCTCTATCCCAATGGACCACCTATCACGGCAACTCTGAGCTCACCGGGGCCGTTGACGCGGCACTTCCGGAAACGCCGGAACTGCTATGGCGCTTCAAAGCAGGTGCGGCGGTCAGGAACACTCCCGTGGCTGGAAACGGCCGCATCCATTTCACCGATGCCCAAGGGACCGTCTTCGCCATCGACTTGAACGGCGATAAACTCTGGTCAAAAGGGATCACAAGCGGGATGGACAAGAATGGGAATCCTATCGAAGAGGTGTTTGACGCCCCCGCCGCATGTTTCGATTCTACCGTGATCGTTGGCTCTGCGGATGGGATCCTGTATGCCTTTGATTCTGCGACTGGAACTGAAAAATGGAAATCCGAAATCTCCGGTCCCATCTTGGGGACGCCTAACCGAAGCTATCAGAGTTCGCCGGACTCGCTCAAGGGGTCGCACCCAATCTTCGTAATCGCACAAGACCGGGGCGTCCTGCATTGTCTGGACTTTGAAACGGGTGATCATATCTGGGAATCCGAGGAAGTGAGCCGGTGCGACGGGTCCGCTGCAGTTGGCAAGGACATTGTTGTCTTCGGCAGTTGCGCCGCGGCGCTTCATGTCTTTTCCTCGGAACAGGGGAATCTGCTCCGAAACATTGATATAGACGCCGATTCCCAAGTGGCCGGAGGCGTGGCTTTGGTAGGGGATTCGGTCTTTGCCGGAAGTCGCAGCGGAAAAATCATTCATGCTGATACGCGAACTGGAAAGACCCTCTGGATCAACGAGGACTGCGAAGGCGAAGTTTTTACCACCCCGGCGGTAAACGATGAATGGGTGATCACGAGCTGTCTGGATGGAAACCTGTATGCGCTCGACCGTGAGACTGGAAAGAAAAAGTGGAGCTTTGCCACGAAGGGCATGCCTTCCTCTCCCGTGATTGCTTCCGATAAGGTCATTGTGTCCGCGGACGGGATCCTGTACCTCATCGGGTTGGAGGATGGGCAGGAACTATGGTCGTACGAAGTCAGCGATGAGATAACATCCCCTGCCATCCTCTATGACATGGTTATCGTCGGAAGCGAAGACGGTACGGTAACAGCATTTGGGGCGCGGAAGGAATAAGGAAGAGAGCATGGAAGAAGGGCATGCACTCCTGGAACTGAAGGAAATCGCAAAAGACTATGATGTACCCCCTGCCCCGCTGCCGGTCTTGAAGGGAATCAACCTGCGCGTAGAGAAGGGCGAGTTGGTGGGTATTATCGGTCCATCCGGCTGTGGCAAGAGCACATTACTGAATATCATTGGGGCTCTTGATCGGCCGACTTCAGGCACAATCCGTTTCGACGATCAGGATCTCCTTCGAATGGATGCCATCGAGTTGGCCAGGTTCCGGAACCGCCAGATTGGTTTTGTGTTCCAGTTGCACCATCTCCTCCCCCAATGCACGGTCCTGGAGAATGTGCTGGTTCCAACCTTCATTAACAAAGAGGGGGGACGGGCCAGGGAGCGCGCAGAGCACCTTCTCGAACGAGTCGGACTCGGCGACCGGCTCACTCATCGACCCGGCCAACTGTCCGGGGGCGAGCGGCAGCGCGTGGCCGTTGTGCGGGCCATGGTGAACGGTCCCCAGCTCCTGCTTGCTGATGAACCCACGGGATCACTCAGTCAGGAAGGCGCCGAAACCCTTGCGCGTCTCATGGTCGATTTGAACCGCGAAGAGGGGATGACGTTTATCGTCGTGACGCATTCCATGTTGTTCGCAGAATACATGGATCGTGTACTGGAGATTCGGGAAGGAAAGCTCATCCCGCACACGTGAGCCGCCGCCCATGATCCGATTGGCCTTTCAGAGCCTTCTCTTCTACAGGCGGAATCATGCCGGAGTCCTGGCCGGGACGCTCCTTGCCTCGGCTGTCTTGACCGGCGCCTTGCTGGTCGGCGATTCTGTTGATCATTCACTGCGGGAATTCGCCACGATGCGTTTGGGGCGGATTCATTTCGCGATTAACTCCCAAGATCGCTACTTCTCCCAGGACCTGGTCGATGAGTTGCGCGACCGGATCAACGCTGACATCGCACCCGTGATGTTATTGCGCGGCATGGCAATTCGCCAGGGAGAGACGGCCGCGAATCGCAGTCAAGTTAACCAGGTCAGTATCATTGGAGTCGATTCCGCGTTTTGGGGTTTTGCGCAGGCGGGGGAAAAGGAGCTGGATACGGATGAAGTCCTGATCAACAGAAAACTTGCCCATGCCCTGAGCGTCGGCTCCGGAGACGAAATCTCCCTTCGGATTGGAAAACCCGCGCTGCTACCCCGGGATGCTCCGCTGTCAGCGCGGGAGGAAGATCGATCCTGGCGTGGCAGATTCACGGTTCGGGAGATCCTTCCGGATTCACAGTTAGGCCGCTTCAGCCTTTCCGCCAACCAGGTCATCCCATATAACGCGTTCGTCCGCCTGGATCGGCTCGCTGAACGGGTGGAATTGCCCAATCGCGCCAACGTGATTTTGGCGGGGAGTGGGACCACGCAGGAGGAACTCGATCGCACGTTGAAGGACACCTGGGAGCCGGAGCATGTCGGCCTCCGACTGTTGGCTCATGAATCGGGTGTCATACAACTGGAGACAGACAGGATTTTTCTCGACGAGGAAACGTCTCGCGCGGCGCTGTCGATCCCAGGGGGAGCCGGCACCCTGACCTATCTGGTGAACTCCATTTCCAACGGTGCGGTTTCGACACCCTACTCCTTTGTCCTGGCAGGTCCCATCCCAGCGGACCTGAGCAATGAAGAGACGATCATTAATCGCTGGTTGGCAGACCAACTCGGCGCTGGACAGGGAGACCGCCTGACAGTCAAGTACTTTGAGTTCCTCCCCTCCAACAAGCTGGTTGAAAAGGAGCGAACATTCGCTGTCCACAGTATTCGGGAGATGGCAGACCTGGAGGACGAACGGGAATTGATGCCCAACTTTCCGGGTCTGAGCGACGTAGAACGCTGTGCGGACTGGGATGTCGGCATGCCGATGGATGAAGATCTGTTGAAAGATGCCGCCAATGAGGATTATTGGAGGCAATACAGGCAGATGCCGAAAGCCCTGTTCACTCTCGAAGCCGGTCAGGAAATGTGGGGAAACCGCTTTGGCGCACTTACCGCCGTGCGATATCCAGCTTCCTCCGGCACGGAATCCCAGGTCAGGGAAGCGCTCGCGCGAGAGATCGATCCTGCTCGGACAGGATTATTCTTTCTGCCGGTTCACGCTCAAGCGGAAAATGCAGTGTCGCAGGCCATGGATTTCGGGGGCCTATTCTTGGGTATGAGTTTCTTCCTGATTGTGGCCGCATTATTGCTCACCGGCATGCTGTTTGTGTTTGGAGTACAGCAGCGCGCGAGAGAAATGGGAACTCTTCTGGCCCTCGGCTATACGCCCGCGCAGGTTCGTCGTCTCTTCATTCTCGAGGCGTTGGGCATCGCCCTCATCGGCGCCGTTGCGGGCGCCTGGGCCGGAACGGGTTACACGCGAGCACTGATATACGGCTTGACCCGGTACTGGCCGGCCGCTGTCGCCAATTCCGCCATCCAGTATCATGTCGAGCCGGGAACGATCCTGCAGGGAGGGGTGATTAGTCTTGCGTGTGCCTTGGCGGCAATGGCTATTGCCTCATGGCGACAGGTGCGTCGTTCGCCCAGAGATCTTCTTTCCATGGACTTCAGCCAGGAAGACTGGGGCCGGAGCGACCCGCGCGCTCGCCTTACCGGTCTCGCGGCGTCTCTTGTCGGCCTATTGCTTGCCGTGGGGACTATCCTCTATGCGCTGACGTCCGGGGTTGACGAAGTTGTGTACCCGTTTTTTCTTGCTGGTTCCATCATGCTCTTGTCCGGGTTGGGTTTCTGCCGGCAGGGTCTGATTTATCTCGCCGGGACAGCGCTGTCTCGGAAATTGTCGTTGTTGGGACTTTCGCTTCAGAACGTTGCCCGGAGGCGAGGACGCAGTCTGGCGGTCATCGCCCTGCTCGCCGGCGGTAGTTTTCTTGTTTTCGCCGTTTCATCGATGCAGCTCGACGTCACAGCCAATGCTCATGAGCACTCATCCGGAACGGGCGGATTCAGTCTGTTTGCCCAATCCACTTTTCCTATATTGGAAAATCCTGTGGAAATGCTCGATGATCCGACGGTTGAATGTTTTCGGATCAAGGTGCGCGATGGTGACGATGCCGGTTGTTTGAACCTCAATTATGCGCAGAACCCACCATTGCTGGGTGTGAATGTGGAGGAATTTGCCTCTCGTAGCGCGTTTCTTCCGGATGGAAAGGACACGACTTGGGAACTGCTGAACCTGGACACCAAGGACGGCGAGGTGCCCGCCCTGGTGGGAGATGCAGACACGGCTTTGTGGGGCCTCCGGAAGAAGACGGACCCCGAAGCGGGAGATACATTGATGTACCGGGACGAAGCGGGCAAGGAAATCAGGGTCAAATTGGTCGGCCGACTGCCCATGCGTCTTTCCGTTTTTCAAGGTGCACTCCTGATTTCCGATGACGCGTTTACTCGTCTTTACCCGTCGGAAGATGGATACCGCATGTTCTTAGTGGATGCCCCTCCAGGGAAGGAAAATGAAGTAACGATGGGCCTCACCAGGGAATATGAACGTCATGGCCTCGACGTGGTGCCTGCCACTCAACGACTGCAGGAATTCTATGCCGTCGAAAGCGCGTACCTCGCCATGTTTCTAGTCCTGGGGGGATTGGGCCTGGCCGTTGGCAGCGCCGGAATTGGCATCGTCGTCATGCGCAATCTATTGGAGCGGCGAAGTGAACTGGCGATGTTGTGGGCCGTTGGCTACGAGACGCGAGATATCCTTCGGGTCCTGCTCGTAGAGCACAGCGTTCTGTTTGTTGCCGGGGTCGGGGCGGGAGTGATTTCTGCCGCGGTTTCCATGGTTCCTGCAGTGTTCCTGTCCGATTCAAATGTCTCCATTCCATTGCAGGCCGTCATATTGTTATTCGTCGTGGTATGCAGTGCTTTCTGCACCATTCTTGCCTTGTATCTCGGACGACCAAGGGATGCCTTTTCGGCCTTGAGGAACGAATAAAGGCTGTGTCTGGTCCGCTACTCGGCAGCCAGGTTCGCACAAACCAGTTCCCGGTCGTTTCTGGCGAAGACGTGCTTGTTCGCGAAGGCAGGGTGGGACCAGCAAACACCTGTCTCACCCCTGCTCAACTGGCCACGGGTTGGGTCAATTAGCTTGGCGCGGCTGATTTCCTGAAAGGTGTTCGGAGACAGTTCGGCGATTATCAATTCACCGCTTTCATTGAATATCCAGATTCTGCTTCCGTTTTGAACCATGTGGATCGTTGCCCAGCGGTCCTTGGGGACGACGGTCAAGTCTTCCCACACGCGGTCACCCGTATCGGCCTCCAGGCACCGCAATTCACCGTAGCTATCCACGCCATAGATGTAATCACGCATGATCACAGGCGTGCCGATTGTTGAATGCAGTGCATCCGTACGTCGTTCATTCCTGCCATGCCGTCGCCAGATCAACTCCACGCCCGGTTCATCTCGGCGAAGGCGCAGCATGTATGAACCGTCATAGAATGCGGTAAGGAAAATGCGATCACCGGCCACCACCGGCGACGCGACATTTATGACCATCTCAATCGGCGGGGTCGGGTATGTCCAGTACGTCTCGCCGGTTTCCGGGTTGAGTCCGACGAGATGATCCGCTGTCCAGCAGACCAAGACGCGGCGGCCCGCCTGCTCGATTATTATCGGCGCAGAGTAGGAAGCGCCGTCAGCAAGCGCTCTCCACCGCTCAACTCCTGTTTTCTTGTCCCATGCCACTATGCACGCATCGGGTCTTGCCCCGAGCTGTGCGATAACCAAGTCATTGTCGACCAGGGGTGCCGAGGCAATTCCCCAGATGGGCAACTCGATGTCGTAGTCGGTTCCGGGATCCTTTTTCCACAAGAGTTTTCCTGTAGCGGCATCAAGACAACGAAAATGCCCCATCGCGCCGAGGGCATACGCAAGACCCCCGACCACGGTGACAGACGCCCGAGGGCCATCCGGGTAGCCCACCTGCCTGTATTGGCAATCATATTCGTGCGTCCAGATCTTTTTCCCCGTCGCCTCATCAAAACAATGGACCCGTTCCTTCTCGGAAGGTTCTTCGATCCTATCCGTCAGGAAAACTCGGCCTTCAGCTACCGTCGGCCCCGAATACCCGTTTGAGATCGGGGCACGCCATTTAACGTCGATCTGAGGACTTTGAAACTTTTCGATTACGCCCCGTTCCCGCCAGACCCCGTCTCGATTCGGCCCGCGCCATTGGGGCCAGTCATCGGCTATGGCCAGGTGAACAAACAAAGTCATACCGATGGTTGTACAGGAAGCAGATAGGCAGAGGGTTTTCAAGATTCCGAATCTGTTCATTGTTTCTCCTGGTTGAAAATGTTTGTGGAATAGAAACCGCATTGACTGGACAATGTTTCTCCCTGACGCGCAAGTCACTCTATTATCCCTGGGAATGGCCGGCACTGCAACTATTCGCTTCAACGCCTTGCGCAACTGCAGAATCGAGAATGGCATGTTAACTGCGTGGGCCGTTCTGTTCGCGGCCTGACGCGGGTTCGATTCCCGCGGCCTCCCCCAGCCTTCGCTGAAGCTTCAGCCAGCGAGCCAGCTCATTCTTGGCAAGGCTTGGCACACTAACCTTCGGCGGAATGGACCCGGTCCCAGAAACGCGGAATTCAATCCGAGTAGCTATAGAAACGGCGCGAGGGCTATTGGCCCGTCGCGCCGTTTTCCACGTTCGTTTTCTCTTTCCGTTGTGCTGCGATCGCTACTTCAAACCCGTCCCGCGTTCGTTAGTTCCCCAGGTAGGCCTTCTCGAACTGATCCACGAGTTGTTTGAGCTTGGCCGTGTTCGTCAGATCGGTCGTCTGCTTGCACTTCATCGCGAAGACAAGCATCTGATGGCATAGCTGCAGCTGGTTTGCGTACTTCTCGGTCGCTGCTTCGTCGCCTTGCGCGGGGATCTTAATGCGCTGTTGAAGGAAATAGGCAGTTACGATCTCCGCAAATCCATCGGAGTGATCCTCTTTGGTGACGACCCACCGGACGAGTTGGTTGGAGTTCTCTCCGGCGTCTTCAGATAACATGTTGATCTGATTCATCGACTTCTCGATTGTCGTGATGTGTTCTCGCAATTGTGTAAATCGCAACCCATCGTCAAAAATCCCGCATGGGATTTGGCAGTGTGCAAACGCTGCCTGGGGCATAAGCAGCGCACATGATAATGCAACAGCGCACAGACTGGTAAGCGCGCGATAGGCAATCTTAAGGTGTTTCACGATCCGTTCCTCCTATGTTGGGTTCTGCACCTCCTGATGCATGGTTAACCGTGAGATCTGCCTGCGGACCCTGGTTTACACATCGCGGCATACAACCAGCACCGCACAAGCTGGGTGATTCTCCCTAAAGAAACACACCGCCAAGGAGAAGTCAAGAGGAAGATGGTACAGTGTGGCTTCGATGGGGTCAAGTCGAGGCCGGGGGGCGTTTCCAGGTCTCCGGCAGAAGCAACAATCCCGCGGTCGATATGCACCCGCAGGGACTTTCGTGGCGCGCCGGGGGCGATTTCGATGAAGAAGACATCAAGCGTTCAGAGCGGCTGCCGATCTGCTAGAATATCAGGAGACTTGCCTGGGGAGGCCGTGGGCAGATCCAAATTAGAAATCTCGACCTGAGAACCCTTACCCATCATGGAGGCTTGTTCAGCTATGAATTCTGTTCATCCATCCGTCTATACCTCTACTTTGCGTGTTGTGTACCTGTTTGCCGCCCTATTGTCCGTCTGTTTTCTCTTTGCGCCGAACGCCTTGGCACAGGAAACGGAGAAGTGGGTTCCCCTCTTCAACGGCAAGGACCTGGAGGGGTGGACGCCCAAGCTGGCCGGGCATGAACTTGGCGACAACTATAAGAACACGTTCCGCGTCGAGAATGGTGTGCTGAAGGTGGCATACGACCAATATGAGACGTTCGACGACAAGTTCGGCCATCTTTTCTACGAGCGGCCCTATTCTCACTACCGGCTTCGTGCGGAATACCGCTTTGTAGGCGAGCAGGTCCCCGGGGCTCCCGAGTGGGCGTACCGCAACAATGGGTTGATGCTCCATTGCCAAGACCCGGCGAGCATGGACATTTCTCAATCGTTTCCGGTCAGCATTGAGGTCCAATTACTCGGGGGAAACGGGAAGGATGAGCGGCCCACGGCGAACGTGTGTACGCCGGGGACGAACATCGTCATGGAGGGCGAGCTCGTAACGGAGCACTGTATCTCGTCCAGTTCGAAGACCTATCACGGCGATCAGTGGGTCGTAGTGGAAGTCGAAATCCACGGCAACGGCGCCATCAAGCATTTCGCCAACGGTGATCTCGTACTTGAATACGAGAAACCGCAACTCGACGAGCGTGGCTCCAATGCAAAGAAGCTCATCCAGGCCGGCAAGAAGAAGATGCTCGAGGGTGGGTTTATCTCCATTCAAGCCGAAAGCCACCCGATCGAGTTCCGCAAGATCGAAATCATGCCTTTGAAACCGTGACGCTGGGCGGAACAGGGGTTCCATCCGGCGCGAGGCGGTCGACGCAGTTCGTTTCATTGAGAGGTGCGACCGCCGCAGGCAAGATTGCAACCATGATACGCCCCGTTTTCCGATTACTCAACGCCGGACTCATTGCCACCACTTCGCGGCCCCGTACTGGCGGGAGTATTCGCAGCTGGAGCCTAGATTATGGCCGCACCGACGTGGACTCCACTTCTGAGAGTAGCCGAGCACCACGCAGGAATACATGTTCCGGCAGGCCCAGGGAGCGTTTCAGCTGATAATCCCTTTCGAAGAGATTCCTCTCCGCGCAGAGAGACAACAGCCGCCCCGGCCTGAGGCGGTTCCAGAAGACCAGAGCGTTTGACGTGAACGGCCAGTCACTGGCATAGATCAGGCGACTCACTAGGGCTGGCTCATCGAGAATGCGAGGGATGTTCCGCCATCGGAACATGGAAGCGAGAACGGCGGTGTCGCAATAGAGCTTAGGGAAGCGAGCCACCAGTGCGACGAGGTTCCGAATGAAGTCCTCGCGGAAGGGTTCGCGGTCAAGGAAGCTGCCCATGCCGGAATGAGCCGCGACGACCGTGCAACCTTCTTCCAGAGCCGGCAGGAGTCGAGCGGGGTCGGTCAGCGCGGGGTCGGTCACTTCGGAGGAATGTTCCGATCCTGTGTGCACCATCAGAATCATTCCACGGTCGGCCACACGGCGGTAGAAAGGACGAAAACGCTCTTCCGCGGGATTCACATCCTGCGTCGGCGGATGGATCTTGACGACGCGGGCGCCATGCTCGGCGCATCGTTCGAGCTCCTCGATGGCGTCTCGGCGCTTCGGATTGATCGAAGCGCAAGGAACAAACAAGCTTGCATGATCTCGCACGACTCGAAAGAGGTACTCGTTGGGCACATAGAAATTGGTCGACTCGAAATCAGGTTTCCCATGCTCGTCGTATCGCGCGTCCTGGGCGAGCAACACTGCCTTCTGGACGGAAGAGGCACGCAACTGGCGCGCGAGTTCACCGACAAAGTCCTGATCCATCCTCCCGTTTTCGGAAATATTCAGCAGCTTTAGGAAGAAGGGATAGTTCCAGTGCCGGCGCTGCTTGGGGGAAAGACGACAGCCGGTGCCCCCGTCGCCCTTCCCGAAGAGATGGACATGGAAGTCCCAAGTTGATCCCTCCACCTTATAGGCGGAGGGATCCTTCAGGGCAAGCCCCGCCCCGGCCATTGCAACACTGCCCATGAAGGTGCGTCGAGTGATTCTCATCATGCAGACATTTGCCTCCACCTTTTGATTCCCCGGCGAATCCCCAAAACCGCACCAAGTTGGAAGAAGAACGCCAACAGGACCGCAGAGAGAAGGTACGCCTGGAACGATGGTCCTTGCCAGAACCACGCAAGAAGTAGGACGGCAACAAGGGTCGGCAGCCCCAGGGTCAGCAGCCAAGCAAAGAGAACTACGAAGACCCACACTGGTGCTCCGAATTCAGCCAGGAGAAGTGCGGCCGCTCCAGCGGTGAGACTCAACAAGCAGAGGAAGCCCGTCATCAGGACGTCCTTTAGCGCTCGTCTTGTTTTCAATGCCTTCCCTCACTTCGCTCGGCGCTCGCACGGCTGTATCTGCTTCCCAGTGAAGCGGCGAACGCTCAAGCTCAGCGGCGCGCGTTTTTCGCGTCCGCTGGAGCGATTGGTTAGGTACTTACTTTAGAACAACCGCCCCAAGGCTGTGACCTGACATTTGGGGGGCGGATTCTTCAATAAACCAGAAAAGGAACAATTAAAGCTTTCCCTAATATCCATTCGGGTTATCAGACTTAAAGCAATGTGTTGAATCGCTCCTGTTCGTTCCCCCTCGCCTTTGCCTTCGCTTTCATACACGCCTTCCCCTTCCCCATCAGTCTCGGGAAGGCTCTATGATCTCCTTGTACTTGTTGTACAGGAATGCCACAACCAGCAGCACGACGCTGAGGGACAAGAAGGCGATGATTCGGTAGAGGGTGTCGTTTATGTCGACGATGAAAATGCGGGGTATGCAGATGGCCAGGCCCGCAAGCCCAATAATCCGGAACGGCTTGGTCCGGTCGATAAGTCCGACCAGGAATATGCCGATGGCCGATACTCCCCAGAAAACGGTTGTGTATTTCTCCAGAGTGCCTTCCTCACTGGCAAAAAGGACGAGAAGGAGAGCGAGCGCGAGGATACCGTGGGACCACTGAAGGGTGTTCCGCATCCCGGCCCTCAAGTCCAGTTTCAGTTTGGGTGCGACGACGGCATAGGCGATTGTGATCAAACCGACTGCAATGGATGCCATGCGGAAACCGTTTTCCAACACTGTGCTCCCGACCTGATCATAAAACTCCAGATGGGCGGCCAGTGTATACACGAATGCGGCATAGAGCGCCGGTCTGAGGCCCGGCCAGCGGGCCAACATTAACAACGCCATTGCGGAGACAGCGGACGCGACCATAAAGGAAGGGCTATTCTGAAAGAGCTCCTGCAACACATAAAGACCGAACAGGGTCGCCAGTCCGGTATGAATCCATTGGTACGCATTCCCATGCGAGAGGTACTTGATTCTGTCTTTAAAGAGATCGACCGTCGAATAGGCGCAGGCATATCCGAAGGCGCCCAATGCGGCAAGACACAAGAGGAAATCCCTATTTGTATCCTGGAGTCCCGCTCCGCCTCCCCCGGAGGAATAGAGAAATCCCAGCCACGCAAACGCCATCGGAATCGCAGAAAGATCTGCAAGCACATGAAAGGGGAATCGAATGGTGACAAATGCGACCGCGATGGAGGTTAGGACGGCAATGAAGAAGTAGGGTTCCAGCCCAAAGGTTTTGTAATAGGCAACCTGGAGACTGAACATCCACAGTCCATGAAGTATCAGATCCGCCAAAATGAAATTCTCCTTGACGTGGGGAGAACTTTTCTTCGAGTAGGTAAAAGATATGACAGCCACGGCAATCGTCAAGGCGATGACGACCGAACCATTCAACCAGACCAGGGAGAGCGGTTCCCTGTCGACGTTCCAAAAAACGATGTGGGACGAAAGGAAAGGAAGAATCGCCGCAGCGTAGGGTATCCAATGCCTCCCCGCGACCCCGACGAGCGCAACGGTGGCGGCCAGGATCGCGGCTCCGAGGGAAAAATAATCCGCATCGACATATGCCTTGACGATCAGGGTTGCGAGCAGACCGACAAACAGGGCATAGAACGCGTTCAGCGAATTTCGAACTGAATCCTCCGAAAAGCCCAGATCATTCTCCCTCGATTTAGCGTCGGCAACTTCTGTCGATTCCCCCCGCGCCCCAAGCCACCTGGCCTGGAGACAGAATAAGTAGCCAGAGAGGAATAAATAGGCAAGCGACACGGCCCCATCGAGCGACCACAATGTATACGGGTCGCGGAAGTAGCCTTGCTGTGCTGTTGTGTGGACAAAGAAACCGAATGAGAGAATCCATACCAGCACCATGGCGGCTTCCACAATTTTGAGGCGCGATCGTCTGGCGCTGAACAGGAGGACCACACTCTCAACCGCGAGACTGATCCAGCGAGTGTCGGCTTCGAATTCGGTCATCAGACCCAGGGTGACCAAAGCCGTTCCTTTGACGAAATAGCTGTGCATCAAGGCGTCCTCACGGCGGCTCAAGAAATGCGCCACGGCAGCGGCAATCAGCACGGCGCCAAAAGTGAAATAGAAAGCCGAGAAATGGTCCGGGAACAGGGCATGAGTGACTAATAATCCCAACCCAATCGCTGCGGTTGTATTGAACAAATAAACGACACGCCGTTGTGCACGCGGCATTAGCTTGTTTCGAAGCATTGCAACGAAATCGGCGGCCCCGAAAAGAACCATATAGGTCAGCAGATAGCCCATGGCCATGCCGAAACCGGGCGAAGCGTCATCCCACCGACCGAAAGCGATGACCGCATAGATCAGGTAAGTGAGCGGAACGCTGATTTGGACCGGACGCGCCCACTGTTTGTTGAGATAGAAGAATACGGCGGTGCACCCCAGTAAGAGGGCCGCTATCAATGCGAGATCGTTCAGTTCCGCATAAAACGAAAACAGGCACGCGACGTATCCAAGGAAGATCGCCATCGAGGCAATCACCTTGGAGTTTCTCCAAAGGGCGCATGAGGCGATACCGATCACAACTCCGAACTGGATCAACGTAGCAGTGGTCTGGCTGGAGATAACCTGCACCGCCGGCATGGCATAGGCTGCGAACGCGGTGAAGTATGTCATCGCCAGGCCAGCCCCGAATATCACGGCTCCGAATTCTTTGTACTTTCGTTCCAGGAAAAGTCCGAGGAGAACTGTGCCCACCGCCGCAGCGGCCAGCTCCAGGAACCTGACGAGGTTTGATGCGTGTTGGGAGACATAGACGGCGAAAAAGACTGCGGCGATCACGCCCAGCAGCGCTCCGATGCGGGAAGCCCACCAGGTTCCGATTTGGAGTTCCAGAGTTCCTTTGCCCGTCGGCGGCAGCAGGTTCAGCCTCCGGAGGACTCCTTTCCAGTCGATTTCAGGCGGCCTTCGCTCCGGAACCTTTGGAAATTCATCCGTCGGTTTCGGAGGTCTCTGTGGCTCGCTGATTTCCACTTGGGGCTTCGTTGCTTCAGCAACTCTTCGCAGGCTTTCAGCATGAGCAGGCTGGAGCGGCATTTGCGGGACGACGGGGCGCGCCAGCGGCGGCGGCTCAGCGCGGGGACTCACGGGAGGAGGTTCAGTCTCTCCAGTTCTTGGCAAGGCTTGCGGGGGCTGTTGAAGAAACTCTATTCGCTCCAGGCGGGCCGTAAGCCCTTTGAGTTGTTTTTCAATTTCCGCCAGACGCTTTAGAACAGAATCGTTGTGAAGTTGCTCATCCATGGCTTCCCCCTTGTCGGACATCCGAGCTGAGCCAAAGCAGTTATCCCGAAGATGGAGCGCTTCGGGTTGTCGGTTCTGTTGAGGGTCCACTCGAGCCTGTCCCGATCGGTTTTTCGTCTCCGCAGGATTCACAGTAGGGAAGGAATGAGTGGCGAATGGAACTGCATGCGACGCACTCTTCAAAGAGGCCTTTCCCGCAAGACGGGCAAGTGTAAGCACTCGCCGTTTCGTCTTCCCCGACGCTGGAACGGGTTTCCTTTGGGCCTTTTGCCGTCCAGATAGCGTGCTTCAACGGCCCGCGGCGAATGGGATGGCCGCAGATGGGGCAACGGTGTTCGTTGTAGGCCTGCCGGTATTGTTTGAGGAGCCAATCGGTCTTGGGAGATGCGGCCATGCGGATCAGTTGCAGCAAGAATCCCAGCACGACCACTATCCCCGCCGAGGTAGCGATATAGCGAAACCACTCTTCGGGGAAATACTGATGGGTAACAACGCCCACCCTCCAAAACGCGGCCACGAGAAGCGGGTATAAGATGGACGCATAATCCCTCGCGCGATACTTGGCCACGAGCCCGGCGGCAATCAGCAGCACCGGCACGAGAAAAAGGAGTTTGAACGAGGCGACCTTGATGCGGTGGAGACGCACCTCGCGCTCATATTGCTCGCGGGCCGGTTCGCGCGACTCGTCCTTTTCGGCGTTCAGTTCCCTTATCCGTTCTTCTATATCCCTCCGCTCCTCGCTGAGCCTGGCGATCTCTTCATTCGCGGCCTGAAACTCCTGTTGTTTCGAGAGGAAGAGGCGTTCGCTTTCCGAAAGCGCCTGCTGCTCGTCTTCCGTAGGGGTAACGCCCTTCTCGAGATTGAGGCGGTGAATTTCTATAAGCTGATTCATTGTCGTGCGAGACTCGTTCGTGCTCTGCTGAAGGATTCCTTGAATGGCCTGCTGGTTTGTGATTTGTGTCCCAAGGCTGGCCCGCTGCCCTTCAAGGTCTCTCAATTCGTCCCGCACTTCTTGGGCGACGTATTCGGCCTCAATCGTCTGGTAATCAGGGCCCTCAAGGTCGCCGATATCACGCACCACGAAACCTAAAAGCCAGAAAAGCAGGAGAGTCAACAGAACGCTGAGGCACCGAATGAAGAGTCGATGCAGCCGCGAACCCTGTCTCCGCCGTTGCCGTATCATGCCCTTAGCCTCCCTATTGATTGCCATTGTTTCTTCCTCCTCTTTGATTTAAGGGCACATGCTCTTATCCGCCTTCGACCGCTCCGTTCTCACGCATCAACGGGATGAAAAGAAAGTCGAGATTCCTCCCCCCATCTTCGGTGCGTTCGATGCGAAACAATCGCCACATGAATGAGAACTGGCGGTACCCATCCGCCTTTCTATCCCAGGTTATACCGGGAAATACGTCAAGGGTCTTATCCGCATCGACACGCTCGTAATGAAGCAAGCGCCATAGAAGGCGTGATCGCACATATTCCTCCGGTCTCTCGGGATCTTCTTGTGTCGGTAGGCTCCGCCGAAGTCGATAATCGTACAGATACCAGAGTAGAGAGAAGTCCTTGTGTAGGCGGTCTTCCTCGAGATCTTCGTAACGTTCGTAGTTCCACAGCGGGAAGAAGCTGTTCTCTTTCCCTTCACCTCCCCACGATGCATATGTCAGAGGCGGAAAAAGCCTGAACGTTTTCTCTCCATCGCTCTGATACGTGTAGTGCGCCAATATCGTGAAGAAATTTACGAAGCCATCCTCCTCACCGTTACGTCGGGAAAATACCGGCGTGAGGAACAGCTTGTCGTTACGGTCGTAGTAATATAGGGGTACAACGTGGTTCCGAACGTTGTATTTGCCCCAACGAAAATGTGTCAGCGGGGCTAGCGCCCAGATATCCTTCTCGTCTTCGCACCACGCTGCGGACGAAGCGAGGGGGACGAGAATCCACCGCGTCTTTTCTCCCCTCTGAACCCGGCCGAAAAGGGGAGTTATCAGCCGCTCTTCCTCCCTGGACGGATTCTCGCTGACGTAATAGAGTGGGAATAGCGTCCTCCATCGCGCGTCCCCCTCAATCCTTTCCGACCAGATAGGGGTCAGTACCAGCGAGTCTTCACCGTCTTGCCAGGCCTGATATAACGGCCAAAGCGCAAACCTGTAGCTTCCGCTGTTTTCGTCCTCCGTGGATCCCCCCAATGGCCACACGTGGAACCCTTGGCGATCACTCTCCCTCAACAACCGGAAGATTGGCGGGAATACCCACGTGTCATGATCCCCCGCGTCACCAAAATGCAGCCACAATGGGAATAAATGGAAGTACCAGTCGGGTTCATACCAGACGACAGGAAAAACTGTGAAACCATCGTCCCACCAGAACACAGGAAAAATCCAATGGGATCCCGTCTCAAAATCGAACTGAGTCACCGGCCAAAGGACCCGCCACTGATTCCTTTCTTTGTCCAGCTTGTAAACAGAGATTAATGGATTGGCGGCCACATGTTCATCTGTGACTTCAATAAGAGGCCACAATACCGATAAGGCCGGCTTCCGGTGGTACAACACCGGCCACAGATTTACCCTCTTCTCTGCCGGACCTTCCGTTTTCGCGTACTCACCCGTATAGAACGGCGTCGCTTTCATGTGGACACTTGAGCACCCGATAACACACAGTATCGCAAACCCTGTCAAGCAACGGAGGGTCGCTCGTCGAGCCATGGGATTTTTCTCCTTGTTCGCTCTGCTGCCAGAGACATGGTGGAGGCGGCGGAAATGCGCCAAGGGCGCACAAATGGTTGACCACCATCCAAGCCGCGTCCGCGGCTTACCAAAGAAACTGGGGCTTCCACTGGATCCATCTTGGCGGTTGCTCATCTCTCACCTCCACTGCTAATCTGATACGTTCCAACCTGTCGTCCGCCCCTAGATGGGACGTCCTACCAAAACGAGATTTAGACACCTTATTTCAGTTCTCACTTTCCGGATTCAGTTTGTGTCCATACAGTTCATATATATACTACTTGAGGAAAAATTTTTTGCTTACTTCCGCACCGAGTTTTCCGTGACACCAATATTCGAACGAACTCGTTCCAGCGCAGACACCAGATTTTTCAACTCTTTCTTTCCCAAGACCTGCATTATCTCCGCCACTTTCTCGCGGTAATCGCCAACCGTCTGCTCGTATTTCCGCCTCCCCCGCGGTGTGAGCTTGACAACGTTGTATCTGCGGTCATTGCGGACCGGCGCCCGCACAACCAGATTCGCCTTTTCCATTCGATCAATCAGCGACGTCACATTGGCCCGGTTGACGAGCATCATCCGGCTGAGTTCCACCTGGGTCAGGCCGCCGTTCTCCCCGCTCTGCTGGTTGAGCAGGGCCAGAACGTTGAATTGAACATCAGTCAGGCCGCGAGAGGAAAAAAACACATCTGCCTCTTTCTTGATTCGTGAGGCGGTGTAATAGACGTTCAGCAGGGCCTCGTGGGCAGGTTCTTTGATCGGCTTTCTCAATTTCAGTTCAGTCTGCAGGCTCATTGTCATCTCCTGGACTTTTGCAGCCAACTCTGTTCATATACAAACTGTACATGAGCAAACTGTATTTGTCAAGCCTTTTCGGCTCGAGGGGAGGAAATGGGCCTGAAAGGGTAGATGGAAATAGGCGAGGAAACTGCGTCCGTCAGACACCACCGCCCTGTATCTTCAACATTAACAATGACTTACAGAGTCGGCTTGTGTCCTGTGCGGTCCACCGCGATAGTTAAACTCTGCTTCGGGGCCTCGGAGGTTTATTCCTCCTGCCCCGCCCATCTGTACAGGACGAGCCGGTCAGAGAGACATCTGCCCGGCGGCTGCTGGGAAGAGCAAGTTTATTGCCTGTCGAGAACGGACGACACGGAAGAGGAGAAATTGCGCGAGATTGATCCTGAAAGAAATCGTGGTTATGATGCAGTACACTGGAATTAACCGGCCCATCAGACAAATAGAATGTGGAGGCGGGAATGAACTATCGGAAATTGGGAAAGACAGGTTTTGAGGTGTCGGAAATTGGATTCGGAGCGTGGGCGATCGGCGGGGAGTGGGGGCCCCAGCAGGACAGCGATTCGCGCGCGGCGCTCCACAAGGCCCTTGACCTGGGTGTGACGCTCATTGACACAGCGGCAGGATACGGCGACGGCAAGAGCGAGAGAATCATCGGGCAAGTTCTGAAAGAACGAAAGGAACGGATTGTCGTTGCGACGAAGATTCCACCGGCCCCGGGGGAGTGGCCGCCGTCACCCTACTGCATATGGGAAGGCCGGTATTCTGAATCGTACTTGCGGGAGAACCTGGAGGAGCGGCGGCGCAACCTGCAAACGGACTGCGTGGACGTAGTCCAGCTCCACACGTGGACACGGGCATGGAACAAGGACCCGAAGCCGTTTGAGATTCTCCGCAAGATGCAGGACGAGGGAAAGATCGCGTCGGTCGGCGTTTCCACGCCGGAACATGATCAGAACAGTGTGATCGACCTGATGAGGGGTGGATTTGTGGATGTTGTTCAGGTGATCTTCAATATCTTTGACCAGGAACCGGCCGCAGAGTTGCTTCCTGTTGCCCAGGAATTCAACGTAGGCATCATCGCCCGGGTGCCGTTTGAAGAAGGCAGCCTGACAGGGAAGTACTCCCCGGAGCACACGTTTCCCGAGGATGATTTCCGGAGTGTTTATTTTGCGGGGGATCGACTGGCGCGGACCGTCGCGCGCGTCGAGAAGGTCGCGGTGGACTTGAAAGGCACGCCGTACAACCTTCCCCAGGCGGCGCTGAAGTTCATCCTGCAGCATCCTGCCGTCAGCACCGTGATCCCCGGCATGCGCAACATTGCGCAGACCGAGGCCAATTGCGCCGTATCCGCAATGCCGGCCATGCCTGACGAGCTTCACCGCAAGCTTTGGAAGCACAATTGGCGCCGTGCGTTTTGGCATGAGGGGAAATGACCTGGGGTTGGCTCACCCGCGCGGAAGCGTCCGTGTGGGGCTGTCTAAAACTTAGAAACCGAATTCATGGATCCTCCCAATTTACTGTCGGTGAAGTATTCGTGCCGTTTTCGAATTAAAGGCACCGAAAGAACAATTGCGAAGACTGTACCGATAGGGAAGAAAAGAAACCAGATCGCTGATAACAGCAGATTTGAGTAAAAAAACCATCGCTCTCTATGGCTACTGGCAATCACTGAGATACAACTAAGAATGACTCCAGGCAGTGCCAGAGTCAAGGATAAGATTGTAGGCAACGCCGCCTCGCATATCAGCCCTATAATGAACTTCGTGTCGCCTACTACTCGATCCTCAGGATATGTAGCGAAACTTCGGATTAACATCACGAGCGTAACTCCGAAGGCGAAAAGAAAGGGCAACTGCAGTGCAACACCAGAGATCGCGATCCATGCTCGGCGTTCTTTCTTGGGAGTGCCAGTGACTTCGACACCGCTGGTCCGTGATTCTGAAAGATCCTCAGACATCTTCTTGTGGCCTAACGGTTTGTGCGTCACCTGCAATACGAAGTGGTGTCAGGTGCACGCGATGGTTAAGCTTGCCTGCTTAGTGGCTTTCAAGATGTAAATCAAATCCCGTCCCAATTCCACGATCAACGCACTTGATGGCAATAGTGTTTGTGGCTCCTGCCCTGAATAAATCAACGGGTAGAACAACAATGTGTTCCCTCTTTGAGGGGTATCTCTCGCCTTCCAGGTTGCAAGCTTCCTTTCCATTTATCGCGCATTGCCCGGAGGAGACCCTTGTCAACTCATTCCTCCTCGCTATCCAAGGACAATGCAGGAACAGCGCGTTTCTGCAGAGAGTACCAGTCCACGTTCCGTGTCAGATACATAATGGCGGCCAACATGAAGAACAGCCCTATGGAACCCAGTCTGCCGCGGTCATGCTATCCGGGATTCGAAGTATGTCTCCTTCGCGGACGATCGTGCTGTAGACTTTCCCGCCTGTCTCGTATTCCACTTTGAGTTGTTTCGCCACACCGTAAATCGGGTCCCCGGCGAGGCTATTCGACGCCCGGACGACCAAGGTCCCGCCCCTGACTCTGTTCCTCAAGACGTCCGTGACGTCAACCCATTTGTCCCCAAAGCCGTATCGGGCGCTGACGATTTGCAGATCCGCTGAAACTTCGACTAAGCCGGGCAGCGTCTCCGGCGTTTCCCACTCGACCAGTTCAATCTCGTAGGGTTCCCGGTGTCTGACGATCCGGACAATCACGCCATTATCCATCACCCAGAAGTCAGTAACATGTCCGGCGCGCTTCTTGAACCAAGTGTCTGCGGAGGTGATCTGATTCAGAACCAGGTGGTTGGTTTCGAATGTACCTGCCGGCACGGTTATGGTCTCTTTCCCCTTATGCTCGACTCGGACGCGGTATGAAGGAAACGTGCCTTTCCCGTAAGTGCTGTTTCCCCAGTCGCACAAGGTGAATTCCTTGCCGTCGCCCGACTGAAGGGCGAATCGGCGCACGAGGAGGTTGGCCACTGCGTAGGGGTCGGGGCGGGAGTTCAGGTCGAACAAGGCCCCGGTCTCGATGGGGGACTCCTTACCGTCGTCGCGTTCGTCGCCCCAATGCCTGGTTTGGATGGCCATATCTTCGTGGAATTCCAGTCGGGCCTCAAAGGCCGGATAACGTCCCATTGGTTCGCGCGACGCCGCGTAGTAAATGGGCCGATGGTCGGCATCGCCCACGGCGAGGGCGGTCTCGTTGAAGAAAGGCAAATGCGACAGCGCGCTAATGGCCCCGTTCTGTTGCCTTTTGATCCAGAGCTCTCCGGGCTGGTCATACTCCCTGCCCCGGCTCCGGTGCAGGTAGCGGCCATGGAAGATGAGCACGCCGGGCAGGTCCTCCGCCTCAGGGATGGGCTCCAACTGTTTCGCTGCGGTTGGTGTCTCGCTGGATGGCAAGCTGAGATCCGTCAACGTTTGAGAGGCATCTTCCAGAGCGATCTCTATCTCATACCTGTCAGCGCCGGGCGGAACGCCGTCATCAATGTGGATCGTGAGGGTGTAGTTGTTGTTATCGCTCGGTTGCTCTCGGATAATCACTGCACCGCGCCCGGCCAGTTTTCTAACGCTGCACTGCTTCCCTTCAGCCAGTGGCAACGGAGGTGTGAATTCGTAAGGGTCAGAAATTCCCCCTGCTCTCCACACGGGTGCCCACTTACTCCCATTCACCAGCGTGTAGCCATGGGGAACCTCCCAGCCTTTGTGTTCGTACCACAGCCTGTTGCTTTGTACCTTGAGAATGTCTGCGCCGTCGATCGTGGCCTCGAAATGGAGTGTGACATTCTCCTGGATCTGGGTATCCTCTGTACTGTCTTCAGCACTAACCCCCCCGACATCGTGCAAATATGCCAGGGCCAGGATCAGCGTTACAGAGAACACAAGAAGTACTCTCATCATTGTCCAATTCCTATTCATGTCCGATCCTCCTGATTGTCTCCGGGGCACTCCGGTGTCGGGTCCGTTAGAATCCCAAGTTCACATCAACTCATTCCTCCTCGCTATCCAAGGGCAATGCAGGAACAGCGCGTTTCTGCAGAGAGTACCAGTCCACCTTCCGTGTCAGATACATGACGGCGGCCAACATGAAGAACAGCCCTATGGAGCCGATGAGGAGGGCGTAAGCCTGAATCATCAGCAACACATAGAGGTAGGCATACAAGAGGGCGACGATAGCGCCGACAATCATCGCGCGCCTGGCCGTCTTCAGAATGGCCACAGAATAGGATGCGATCAGGATGACGATGGCCGCGCTGGCCATCGTATAGGCCGCGGCGAATCCAATATGCTCGGACAGCGAGAGGGTAAGCAGGTAAAACAGACACATCCCGGCGCCGACCAGGAGATATTGCACAAAATGGATTCGCGTTCTGATCCGGATCTCGAAAAGCCAAAAAGTGGTGAATGTGAGAACGAGAAACAGGAACTGGTATTTCACGCTGCGGATGGACATCCGGTAGTGGTCGACCGGGGAAATCATATTCGTCCCAAAAAGGGATGATGAGATCTCACGATCGAGGCTCGACGAGGAACGCCACCTTTGAGGATAATTTCTGCCCAGAGATGGGATGTTCCAGGTGGCTTCAAAGCCGTCGCTCGTTACAGTTCGCGCCGTCGGGAGCCACCCCCCCTGAAAACTCGGTGCATCCCAGTTCCCGGTCAGTTTGACATCCGTCTGCCTTCCGAAGGGCACAAAGAATGCCCCGATACTCCCATTCAGCTCTAACGGAAAGGAGAAATCGAAACTTTCGACTGCCAAATGGCCTTTCAACTTCGCGTGAATTCCCTGCTGATTCCGCCCGAATTCCCCGGCGCTCGGGAGGAATTCCAGCTGTTCGCCGTTCCACGTAACGAACGACTGCCGTGTGATTGCCTGCGCATCGCTGATACGTATCGAAACGTATGCTCTATCCCAATGGATGTCGCTCGGATCGATTGCCCATTCCGCAAAATCGGGCCGGGAGAAACGACCTTGAACATCGAGGGTCATCCGGTAGACGGGTATCTCGAAGATTCCGCGATACCGCCGCTCACTGTCGATTTCGCCGTCTATTTTCAGCAACTCAGGAAGGAAGTTGGCATAAACAACCTGCGACCGAGGCTGCGGTTTTCCGTCTTCATCCGGTTCAGTCCACCTCTTCACGTAAGGGACAACGATTTTGGGGCCGATAATGTCCTGTTTGCGCCCCCACTTGGCCGTTACTTCTTCAACCGCCCCGTCGCGAGTCTGCTGACGTTCCCTGATCACGCCCCGGATCTTCAGGATGGGTATCTGAAGCAATAGAACGAGGAAACCGATCAACAGGATCTTGAGAAGGTGGGAGCTTTTGATTGATTCCCAGATATCACCTGGTTTGGTGTCATTCATAGTGTCCTCCATGGGAAGTCCGACGGCTCAGCGGGAGCTTCGCCCTCCCGTGCCGCATCCGATAAGGGATTGAGGGAGGGCGAGGCTCCTGCCGAGCCGCCCAGAAAAGTTCCTTTTTCTCTGCAGGGTTCATTAATACCTCAAGAAGAAAAACAAGGTGCTGTGCAAGACGCCTAATGAAGGAACGACGGCCCATGCCAAGGCGATGACAAGGCGATGACAAGGACGGCCGGGAACGGCGCCCAAGCTCTTTTTCAACCCCTTCAGCTTTGCAATACAAAGTATATTCGCAAAAAATTTTCTCACGCAGGCATCCACCTTTGCGAGAGCGGTTTCTTACGGGAAGATCGCCCTTTTTTTTCGGCCACCCTCACGGCAGCCGCGTCCTGGATGACTTTCTCGAGATGGCTGAGATAGTCCAGAAACTTCTCCCGGCCCTTCTCAGAGAGTCGGCAGAGGGTCTGGGGCCGTTTCTTCTGGTAACCCTTCCAGACCTCGACCAGTCCGGCCTCCTGGAGCGTTTGGAGATGGCGGCTCAGATTCCCATCCGTCAAGGAACAGAGCTCCTTGAGTTCATTAAAAAGCAGTCCCTCCGGCTGGGAGAGCAGCGATGTTAGAATCCCGAGCCGCGCCTTCTCGTGCATGATGCGATCGAGACCCTCGTATGCGTACTGACCCGGTTTTCGGCGGGGTGTCTTCTTGTCAGCCGCCATTTTTCCTCTCCAGATTCCAGTATAGAACGATGCCTGCCAGGACCTGGCCCACTCCGAACGTTAGACCCACCCCCCAGGGGGACAGACTGGCCGCCCCGTCGGCTAAGGTCAGCAATATGCCGCCCGCGGCGAAGTAGAACAGGGCGATCCAGCCGATCATCTTCGGCAGATAGGGTCTCGACGCGAAGACTCCCAGGCCGTATAGAATCGCCCAAATGCCAGGAAGAAACGCGATGAAGTCGCTTCCCGCCACAGTGAAGGGTACTGTGACCATGGCCCCGGCGGCCAGACAGGGAAGAAGTTGTCCCACCACGATGCGTGTTCTCCGGCGTGTCAGTTGGCTCTCTTGGTGAACGTAGCTGTAAACGATGCCCCCTGCGGAAATAACCGCGGCAAGAAAGGCGACCCCCAGCCAGTACACGACAAAGGCTTGGGGCGACTCATTCCCAATCACTCTCGCTTGCAGTGCCCCTGCCAGAAGGGCGAACGCGCCCGAAAGCGCCACCGGGACAGCCCGATATCCCTGATAAGTGCCGGCCTTGGCCAGCTGTCCGTGAATCTCTGAAATCTGATCCAGGGCCTTGTGGATTTCCATCGCCTTGTCCCCCAACCTCGGCAAGATTATATCATTTCACTTTGCAATGTCAAGTACTTTTTTATACAGAATTGCAGCGCCGCGTTCCCGGACCCTCACTGGGCCTGGCCATTTTCGGGTCAGGAATTGCGGGTTTTGGGCGAGTCCGCACGGATAACAAGGATTGAGAACTTCCCAAGAAGAGGGGTGAGGCGATGGCCTAAGCCGAGGCAGGGGAGTCGGAATGGAGTTTTGATTCGATGAACCGGGCGAGTGGAGCCCGATATGCCTCGGGTACGGCTTTGGGGATCTGGGCCGAAATAAGATATGTTTCCCCGTCCCGAGAGGCATGGTTGACGACTTGTCCGAGCAGGGGGATCGTGAACTGATGTTCCTTTTCGCGAATGTCGAATTCCAGAAAGACGAAATCCCTGTTGGATACATCGACGGGTGAAAGCAGGGCAAATCCCCCCTCGCTAAGATCCCGCAGCACCCCCTGATTAATCTCCACCAGGAAGTCTGGATCGTGAAGGCCCGTGGTGACAAATTCAGAGGATTTCTCCAATGGGATTATCCGAAATTCAACTTCATGATTCAGTTGTATCCTCGCAAATTTCCGCTGATACAGTTTCTTCACGAAATCCGTATGTTTGAGTTTCCAGGCTGGTCCGGTGGAGTGATCCACTTGACCGAGAATTCTTGTATCGAATTGATAACCGGTGTCCATGAAGGAGAACTTGACACGGACGGTCATCCCCGAACCCATGGTTGCCGGCATATCCCCGCGTTGAAGGTTCTCGATAATGAAATTCGCCTCATCGCATTCCACCACGCGCGCGAAAGTCAACCCTGCCCCGGGTTTTTCCAGAACACCGACAACGAGGTCCTGATTCACCGGCAACTCCCGGGTGGACCCGACGGGGTCGTGTCTGTCCTGAGGGAAGAATCCCAAACTTTGCCGGGCTTTACGCAGGACCGCAGCAACTGAATCGGTCTCTCCCTCTGTTGCGGCGGACTCGGCCTTGGAAAGGATCGCCCTGACCCATTCATTGAATACTTGTCTCGAAGTGAAAAAGGCGGGATTCGGCTTCAGGCCTGCCGCCCCGGCGTGCTTCAGGACGCATTCGGCATCGTCGGGGGATATCTTTGCCCCTTTGGCCCTTCGGAAGAAGGCCTCGTCTTGCTCAGTTCTGCCAAGCTCCAAGCTCACGGCTCAAATACTCCAAACAATACCGGCCTGATTGTTTTCTACCATTTCGACTACCTGAGGAGACCCCAATACTTTACCACGTCGATGGGCATTGGGAACAGCCTGTGTATTCCCCATGAGCGGGCCGAACAGACGGCGTTTTTTTCGTTATTCCTACTTGGGATGAGTCCGTTGAGAATCGGTTCAACTCACTTCTTGTTCGGCACGTCGCAGACGACAAAACCGTAGTCGGATTGCCAATACCCCCAGCTCTGGGAGCGATAGCAACACGACCACAGACAGGAAAAAGTATATTTTCAGACGCATCAGCATCATGAATCGGGTCGAGTCCATCTGAATCTACCATTCCAATCCTTTGGCAAATTGAACCAGAAACACTTCTGCCGCACTTTTTCCCCTGAAGGGGCCGATCAGTTACCTCAGGGTGGTCAGGTACTCCACGAGATCAACCAGTTCGTTTACGGTTATTTGTTCGCGGAGTGCTTCTTTGCGCTTCAAGTCCGCCGCCGAGGGATCATCGGCGTGTCGGGATTCACATGGGGCCCGAAGAACTTGATGATTTCCAGAGTCTCCTTGCCGGTATTCTGGATGGGAATGGATTGGGTGGCCTTTTCGTGTGTAATAACCAATTCGTCCTGCCCGGGCGACTGGCCTTTGACAGGATGACCGTCAATGCTGCCGTCTCCCTTCCATACGAACACGGTATAGACCCCATTGTCCTGGCTCATGAAGGTTTGGCCGGGCTTAACGTATAGCTTTTTCCCGCTGAATTTCCGGGAGTTGTAATAGATCCAGTACTCCTCCCCGGTCTCCTGTTGGGTTTTTTCCACCAGCGTAGGCGTCAGGTGATGGTTGTCGTAGAAAAACCGGTCTGAGTTGGCTTCCCAGTCGACCTGGTTCAAGACGGCCCGTTCGGCGTATTTTTCTCGGTCTTCCTTGGTAACGTCCTTGTACAAGAGCTCCTTGCTGATGATATTGCCTCCATTGAGGGCCTGGAGCATCGCGAATACGTCCGAATCCTCCTGCAACTCGATTGTGAGGGCCGTTCCCGGCGCATGAAGGACGCCGGATGGGACTTCGAATCCTTCTCCCGGGACGTTCAACTCAGCCCAGGCATGCCGGAGAATCAGGTCGCTGTCCCACTCCTCCAGGTAGGGCAAAAGGATGTCTTGTCGGCCTTTCTCCACGATCCACGCATGTACTCCGAAAAATGTTTCCGGTTGAGGCCCCAGGTCAACTCCTTCGGGAAAATGATAGGCTTCGTCCTTGGAATTTCGTCCCACCTTGGCGGCATCCTCCTGTTTTTGGTGCAGGTGATAGGGAATTCGGCAGCCAAAATCGTAGATCTTCGCAAGTCTACCCAGAGTGTTTCCGTGTTTCCTGGCGTACTCGTCCCCCAGGATCTTGCCGCCGCCGATTTCCACCGCCTCTTTCAATGTCATTCGCTCCCCACTTTCCAAATCGAAATAACTCAGCCCTTCGTCCTCGGGACCGATGGCATTGTCAGCGTGGGTGACCGAGCACAGCCACCGCTCGCATATAAAACCTCTCTCTCCCATTTCGTAATCTGCTTCCTCAAGACTCAGCCTCCTGCCGGGAGGAAGAAAATTCCGCGCTACCCAGGCCGGTTCACATCGCAATATCCCATTGCCATCCTGTAAGGCTTTGTCCAAAATCGCCAGTCGTTTCGGATCCGCCATTGCTGTCTGCCTCCTTATCACCGTGTAGAATATGCCTTGGGGGAATGTTTGACGACCATGATACCTTTCCTGGCCTGGGTCATCAACAGCCCATTGGAGGAGATTACCGCTCAAGAAAGAGATTGAGCTTCTGGTCCACCCTCTGAAGGATCGCGCCCCCGGCTATTCGGAACGGATTCGGAACGCATCATGATGTAATGACTTGTGAAAGATTGCAGATTCTATTAGAATCGTCACCCAACACCTCCCGGTCATATGGCTTGGGAGGAGTCTGCGGCACGGCGATGCATCGCCCGCCTCTACACCACCTCAAAGTGATTTCCTTCGGCTGGTAACCCTGGAATCGGACAACGCCAGCCTTGAATGAGTCTGAGACGTAAACATGAGCGGGGCAGCACTTACAGCGGAGGACAGGTGATGAAGAACCAATCCAGGCTTTTACTGGCCAGTTTTTTGACCCTCATCGTCGCCGGGGTGGGCTTTAGTGTTCGGGGCGGGCTCCTGTTGGAATGGGGAAGCACTTTCGGCTTCACTCAGACCGAGTTGGGCCAGATTACGGGAGGCGGGCTGGCTGGCTTTGGGATTGTCATTCTCATCGCGAGTTTGTTCCTGGACCGTTTCGGTTACAAACCGTTCCTGCTGCTTGCGTCTGCGCTGCATGTGATTTCGGTCATCGTCACGAGCATGGCGACGTTCGTTTACAACGCCAAAGTGGAGGCTGATCCTGCGGCGGCACAAAGTGCCGCGTTCTTCTATCTGTTCTGGGGTGTGTTCATCTTTGCAGTAGCGAACGGAATTTGCGAAGCGGTGATCAACCCTCTAATCGCCACGCTGTACTCCAAGTCGAAGGTCCACCATCTGAATATCCTCCATGCAGGCTGGCCCGGCGGGCTTATCGTTGGGGCTCTTCTTGCACTCACCCTGATTGGTTGGGTACGCTGGGAAATCGTCCTTGCGCTGTATCTTATTCCGACGCTCATATACACAGTCATAATCCTAAAAGAGAAGTTCCCGAAATCCGAAGCGGCTGCCGCGGGAGTATCGTTCAGGCAAATGCTCAGAGAGTTCGCTGCACCGATGCTGCTGTTCCTGCTCTTCCTCCATGCATGCGTCGGGTATGTTGAACTGGGAACTGACAGTTGGATCGTCAACATCATGGACAACGCCCTCGGCGGCAAGGGTCTGTTGATTCTGCTTTACACTTCCGCACTGATGTTTGTGTTGCGTTTTTTCGCGGGTCCCATAGTCCACCGCATCAATCCCCTGGGGCTGCTTTTCGCTAGTGCCGTCCTCGCCACGATAGGATTGCTCGCTTTGGGATCCTTCACGACACTCGCCGTAATCATGGTGGCCGCAACGATTTACGGGGTTGGCAAGACGTTTTTCTGGCCGACGATGCTGGGCGTGGTGTCCGAACGGTATCCAAAGGGAGGCGCTCTTACCCTGGGCGCCATCGGCGCCATGGGAATGTTGTCGGCCGGTTTCCTGGGGGGACCTGGAATGGGTTATACTCAGGATCGCTTTGCGTCATCGAACCTGCAACAGCGATCTCCAGAACTATACGAAGAGTATGCCGCGGAGGGCAAGAAAGGTTTCCTGTTTTTTTCTCCTGTTCAGGGCCTCGATGGATCCAAGGTCGGGCCGGTGCTGGAAAAGGCAATGGACAAGGAGCAGACACTGACCGTCGACGAACAATCCGTCAAGGATGCGACGTTCTATGGCGGGCAGATGGCGCTCAAGGTGACGGCAGGTGTTCCGGCCTTCATGGCCCTCGGGTATTTGTTTTTGATCATCGTTTTCAGGAGGAAGGGCGGTTACACGCGGATCGAACTCGCGAAGCAGGAGGAATGACCCCGAGGGGAACCCGTCGGGAAACCCCGGTTTCCCGATCGGACCTGAGGGAGGCTACAAACCTATTGATCTGACGCAATGGGAATAATCGATGAGAACAAGGGGATTTACGCTCATTGAGCTGTTGGTTGTCATCGCCATCATCGGCATCCTGGCCGCCATCCTGCTGCCGGCATTGTCCAGAGCGAGAGAGGCCGCCCGCCGCGCCTCCTGCCAGAATAACCTGAAGCAAATGGGAATCGTTTTTGCGATGTACGCAGGGGAAAACGGCGGCGCCTTTCCGAGAGTCCATGGGGATCAGCCATTCGGCACCCAGGACAACGCCGTGGGTTGCGACCCGAACACATTCCAGGTGCTCCCTGCATTCTCACCTTCGATGCCTGCCCTCGTACCGAACTACCTGAGCGATCCCGAGGTTCTGCTATGCCCCTCTGATCCCGAGAGGAGTAATGAGGACGCGCTTGGTGGGGTGATGGACGACGGGAGTGGAACTTGCCAATTTGTCGGGTTGGTCACTCATGGGGACCAGAGTTATAACTATCTCGGCTATATCATTGACCGGGCGGATGAAACCGACCCGATCGTCACAGCCCCGTTCCCGGGTCCGGCACAAATGGTCGGGCTCTCCTTGCACTTCGGCAGTATTCTCTTCGATCTCGACCCAAGCAACGATTCGCCGGCTGGTTCGGACATCGATTTGGGTCTCTTCGGCATGGGAGGACTCGGAAATGGTGGAGGGGACACAATCTTCCGATTAAAGGAAGGCATCGAACGGTTCATGATTTTGGATATCAATAACCCCGCCGCATCCGCTCAGTCGCAGAGCAGTTTGCCTATCATGTGGGACAACATTGCGGCGAAGCCTTCCGGGAACATCGGGTTCAACCATGTGCCCGGCGGCTGCAATACGCTCTATTTCGATGGCCACGTCGAGTTCGTCACGCTCGGGACAAAGTTCCCCGCGACCGCATCGCACGCGACCCTGAATTCGCTTTTCGAGTAGCGACACGGAAACCATTAACTTTACCACTGTTTCCGAGCGGTTACGGAAGAAATACTACGATCGGTTTATGCTTCAACCGTTGCGGCTCTTGCCCGACACCAAGATGCCGCAATTTATGAATGAAGATGGGACCAGCGACTACGACGAATACCTTGACGGAGACGGCCAAAAACAACTCGACGGGTTCCGGCGATTTTTTGTACAATTGAGTCAAATTCCGCAAACGCAAGTGGCGCAGGAAACTGTCTTATCGTCGGACGAGAGGTGATCTATGAAAATCGGATTCAATGTGCTGCTCTGGACGACCTTCGTAACCGAGAAAGATTTCCATCTGTTTGAGAAGCTGAAAGCGACGGGATACGATGGCGTGGAAGTGCCCATATTCGAGGGCAATCCCGACCATTACGCCAAGGTGGGCCAGGCATTGAACGACAACGGCCTCCAACGGACAGCAGTCACGGTCATCCCGGATGAGGAGCGAAACCCGCTGAGCGCAGACGCGGGACACCGTCAAGGGGGCGTAGAGTATTTGAAGTGGGCCACCGACTGCGCGGAAGCGCTGAAAGCGGAGCTCGTGTGCGGGCCGTTTTATCAGCCTCTCGGGATCTTCACCGGAGAACCGCCAACCGCTGAAGAGAAGGAGCGCGGAGCGGAAGTCCATCGGCAGGCGGCGGAATATGCCCAGAAGGCCGATATTCCCCTTGTTGTTGAAGGGCTGAATCGATTCGAATGTTACTTCCTCAACACGATGTCCGACCTGGCCGACCATGTGAGGCGGGTGAACCACCCCTACCTCCGTCTCATGTACGACACGTTTCATGCGAATATCGAGGAGAAGGACCCCGCCGGTTGCCTCGACGGAATCATGGACCTCCTCCGGCACGTGCACATCTCCGAGAACGATCGGGGAACCCCTGGTCGGGGACACATTCCAATCCAGGAGGCGCTGACGGCACTGCGCCGGGGTGGATACGACGGTTGGCTGACCATCGAGGCCTTTGGCCGAGCGCTCCCCGATCTGGCTGCGGCCACGCGAGTGTGGCGGGATTTTTTTGGAAGTCCCGAAGAGGTTTATACGGAAGGTTTCAAATTGGTCAAAGAAGGATGGGAAAAAGCCGGTACTTGACAGATAAGCCGATGGAAGTTGAGTAAGCTTGGAGGCGAACTTCAATAAGTTGAGGAGAAGAAAATGAGCCAACCGAAGGTTTCGATTGGATGTTGGGCATTCTCGTTCGGACCATTTGCCGACAATCCCTGGACCTTTCCGCAGGTATTCCAGTATGCAGCGGAAACGGGATATGACGGTGTGGAGATTGATGGATTTCCCCCTCACCCCCGCCCGGATGATTACGACACGCCGGAGAAATATGAGGAATTATTGAAGCAGATCGAGGATCACGGTCTGGGTATCTCCGGCCTCGCAGCCGACTTCTCTGCTACCCCTCCCAGCGAGTGTGAGACAAGTGATTACGTGGCATCCGTCCGAAAGAATCTGACCTTCTGCAAGAACATGGGGATCAATGTTCTGCGAGTCGATACCGTATCCCCTCCCGTTGAACTCCCGCCCGATGAATACGAAAAGCGGTTCAATCAACTGGTGACCGCGTGGCGTGAAGCCGCGAAAGAGGCCGCCAAGGAGGGAGCGGTAATTGTATGGGAGTTCGAGCCGGGCTTCTGGCTGAACAAGCCGTCTGAAGTGAAACGGACTGTGGAAGCGGTCGGCCATGAGAACTTCAAACTTCTTTTCGACACTTCCCACGCCTACATGGGCGCCGTGGTAGGAGCCCGACAAACCGGCGAAAAGGAGACCCTGGAGGGTGGGGTCGCGGAATACGCTCGGTTGGTGAGCGACCACATCGGGCATCTTCACCTGATCGATTCCGACGGCACTCTTCACAACGATGAAACCAGTACCCATACCGGGTTCGGCAAAGGTCATATTGATTTCAAAGAGGCCCTGACGGGAATAAAGCCGGTAATCAAGGATATGCCCTGGTGGTGCGTTGATTTCTGCTTCAATCCGGAAACGGAAACCCTGGGCAAAGACGGAGCGAGCTTCGTCAAGAACCTTATCTCCGAGGTCCTCTGACGAGTAAGATTTATTTCGGACGCCGGCCTCACAAGCGGCACGGCATAGCTATCCATCGGAGAAGGAAGTAACCACTTCCGAATCTGGCTCAAAATAAGTTAACGTAAAGAACGGGCCGCTGATGCGTGTCAGCGGCCCGTTCTTAATTATTAGCCTGATATTTCGCGCCTACGCTGCCACAGGGCAAGGGGCGCGATTCATTCGCTCAGTTCTTCGATTTCCTCGTCATCGAGTTTGCGATATTTCCGGCCGCAACCGGTGCAGGCGGCCGCCATAACCGTGCCGAAATCCAGCTTTTCGCCGCACCAGCAGGCCCAGCCTTGGGGTCGGGCAGGATTCCCGTAGACCAGCCGAAACGCGGGAACGTCCCGCGTCAAAACAGACCCCGCTCCGACCAGCGCGTACTTGCCGATCCGGACCCCACAGACAATGGTCGCATTGGCGCCGAGGGTCGCACCCTTCTCCACCACTGTCTCCTGGAACTCGTTGCGGCGCGGAACCCGGCTGCGAGGATTGATGACATTGGTGAACACCAATGACGGACCACAAAACACGTCGTCTTCAAGCCGTACCCCTTGAAAGACGCAGACGTTGTTCTGGATTTTCACATTGTCCCCAATGGAAACGTCCGGCCCAATCACCACGTTCTGTCCGATGTTGCAGTTCTTCCCGATCCGGCTGCCGCGTAACACGTGGGAGAAATGCCAGATACGGGTCCCTTCGCCGATTTCACATCCGGGATCAATGACCGATGTGGGGTGCGCAAAGAAACTGTTGCGGGTCTGGGCAGGCGGGAGCGAAACGTCGTCGAGTTCGACCGGCTCTCCATTCTGTTCCAACGACATCTGGCAGGCCTTCAGCACTCGGAGTACGCGCAGAGCACTGCGTCCGTCGGTCTTGGGACGACGTCCATGCTCGATGCAGTCCAGGAAGTGTTCACATTCCACACGCAGGGGTTCGACCATTTCAAATTCGACCGGCTCGCCGGCCGGTTTTTTCGCCACCGGTGTTCGGTTGAGCCATTCGATGGAGGTGTCGTACAGCAACAGTTTCTCTTTCGGCTCGACATCATTGAATACAGCCATTCGGCGTTCGCCGATGACGATGAGTCGTTGTTCCTTGTAAGGATGAAGCCAGCTGACATAGATATGTGCGCGGACCCCGTTGCGAAAACTCAGTGTGCTGATCGTAACGTCGACGATTTCGCGCTGGAGGTATGCGCCGCCGAAGGCGCGCACGCTTTCCGGCTCTTCTTCCAGAAGGAGGAGGAAGGCGGAGATGTCGTGGGGCGCGAAGCTCCACAGAATGTTCTCTTCCTTGCGAAATTTCCCCAAGTTGAGCCGGTTTGAATAGATATAGTGGATTCGCCCTAACTCCCCCTGGTCCACAAGCTCTTTCAGACGGCAGACGGCCGGATGGTATTCGAGCACGTGTCCGACCATGAGGATCAGGCCTTTCCGTTCGGCGAGCTCGCACAACTGTTCTCCGTCGGATGGCTCCAGGGCCAGCGGCTTCTCACAGAAGACATGCTTTCCGGCTTCCAGGGCCCGGCTTGTCATTTCATAATGCTGTTCCGCGGGACTCGCCAGAACCACTCCATCGATATCTGCCTCGGCAAGCACGGAATCAAAGGAGGGAAAACCTTTCGCGTCGGGATATTGCTCGAGGATCTTGTTCAGGACGTCCGGGGCGCGATCGCAAACACCGTGGAGTCCGCCAATATTATGGAAATTGCGGACCAGATTCTTGCCCCAATCACCGGTTCCTACGACACAAATCTTCGGCATGGCCAGTCGGACTCCACGGGTCGATCACGCGTGGAAGATCTTCTCCCGGTGTTTTTTCACGTCGCGCGTGGCGTTGCGGGTATCCACTACCAGGCGCGAATAATCCACGATTCGGTCGTATTCATAGGCTGAATGGTCGGTCACAATCAGGACACAGTCGTATTCCGCCAGAGTCTCGTTGGTCAATTCGACGGATTCGAGCTTCAGGTCGTGTTTCCGCATGGGAGGAATGCGGGGAATGAGGGGGTCGTTGTAGTCGATTATGGCTCCCCGCTCTTTGAGCAGTTCGATGATCTTAACTGCCGGCGACTCACGGGGATCGTCAATGTCTTTCTTATAGGCGATCCCCAAAATCAATACTTTAGATCCCCGGAGGGCCACGCCCCGATCGTTCAGCGCGTCCATGACCCGCGAGACGACATAGTAGGGCATCGCGGTGTTAATCTCCCCCGCCAGCTCAATGAAACGAGTGACGAAGTCATACTCCCGCGCTTTCCAGCTCAAATAAAAGGGATCTATGGGGATGCAGTGCCCTCCCAAGCCAGGTCCGGGGTAGAACGGCATGAACCCGAAGGGTTTGGTTGAGGCTGCCTCGATAACTTCCCAGACATCGATTCCCATCCGATGACAAAGAATCTTCAGCTCATTCACCAGCGCGATGTTGACGCTGCGGAAGATGTTCTCAAGGAGCTTCGTCAGCTCGGCGGTCGCTGGTGACCTTACCTTTATGACACTTTCGAATACCCTGTCATAGTACATTGACGTCAATTCCGTACAAGCATCGGTCACGCCACCCACGACCTTGGGAATATTCTTAATGGTGAAGCGTTCGTTGCCGGGATCTTCACGCTCCGGCGAGTACGCGAGAAAGAAGCCCTCACCAACCTTGAGGCCGCTTCGAGCGAGAATCGGCAGCACCAGCTCCTCGATAGTCCCAGGATAGGTGGTACTTTCGAGAATCACCAATTGCCCCGGCCGCAAACATTTGGTGATCGATTCGACTGTGCTGCATACGTACTGGAGGTCCGGCTCTGAATTACGGTTAAGCGGGGTCGGCACACAAATGCTCAGGCAATCCGCTTCTTCAAGGCGCGAGAAATCGGATGTGGCTTCAAAAAGTCCCGAAGAAACCTTCTCAGCAATCCACTCCGAGGTCACGTGCTTGATATAGCTTTCCCCACGGTTGAGTTGATCCACTTTCTGCAGATCCACATCGTACCCGATCACCTTGTATCCGGCTTCACATAGATGTCGTACCAGGGGCAGGCCCACATAGCCGAGGCCAATCACCCCGCCAACCACATCTGTCGTCGACAATTTACGTTTCAGTTCATCGTGCATTTCTTGCAGGATTCCTCTGGTTTTTGGGCAAGTGATCTCATTCCAAGGCAATTTTGATGAAGTTTAGCATTAAGTCAAAGTGTATCAGACACTTGTCAGAATATAAAGACCGGCCCACTACCGGGCAACCGAGGTCCATCTGGTCGGAATAAGTTCGAACTGAATCGGTCCGGTCGGAGAGCGGTCGGTCCGAATCGTCAGAGGCATCGTCTCAGGAAAAAAGGGCGGCGAACTGGAAGTGGGTCAGAAGATGGTCGTCGAGACCCTCAGGGGTATGCCCGGCGCAGGAAGGGCGAGACTGGCCATCATTCGTCCTGCAGAAGACTAATTCCGCAATCTCCAAACCGGCGAGAACCCTCCGACCCCAACTGTATCAATATTCTCTCATCTCGCCTGTTCACTAATAGAGAAGAAAAGGATTCCTGCGGCTTCGGAACTCATCCGCCGCGCTATCCCACGTTCTGGTTAGTTCCTCCCAGGTCATTCCACTTTGAATCCCTTTCCTCAGTTCATCAGTGCCTCCCAGGCGATCAAAGAAAGATTCTTCGAAAGTCAGGCAATCGGCATGGTGCGCGGCAAGCTCGCATATGAGCATCACAACGGCCCGACACGGATCGGGTTTGGGCGGATCGGCCGGGCTGAGACGGAACCCGTGGCAATCCTGGCCGCAATACTTGGATCCAGCCGGACGGAAGGAAGCAGATTCAAGGCCGATCCCGAAAAGGGCTTCCATCGGCTCGCGCAGGGCGTCGACGATACTGCGGGAATCCACCCAAGGCGCGCCGATGAAACAGAAGGGGGCCGTCGTACCGCGGCCCTCGGACAAATTGGTCCCTTCGAAAAGGCAGGTCCCAGGATACAACCAGAGTGATTCCCCAAGCCGGAGATTGGGGGAAAGCGGGACGGGAAGGCTACCCGATGCGGGTGCGATAGCGCCACGATCCCAACCTGCGCACGGAATCACCTGCAAAGAAATGCCAAGCCCCCGTTCCTGATTCACCATCGTGGTCAATTCCCCGAAAGTCATCCCATGCCGCATTGGCAGCGGGTGGGCGCCGATGGGGGAAATCCACTCCGGCAACAGCATGTTCCCTTGGATGTCGATCCCCCCGATGGGGTTAGGGCGGTCGAGAACGGTTACTTTAACCTCCACCGCGGTCACTTGCTCAGCCAGTCGCAGAAATGTGTGGAGGTGAGAAAAGTAGCGTGCACCGCAATCGGGCAGGTCGCAGACAAGATTGTCGACGCCTTCCAGGAGCTCTGGGCGCCATCGAACCTTCCCCGGCGGATAAAGGCTAATGATGGGGACACGCCCCGGCGAGCTCGGAACCTCTTCCCCCGGTCCCACGGAAAGGTCAATCCCGTGTTCCGGGGCAAACACCCGGACCAAGTCGGCCCCAAAGTCCCCTCTCCGAAAGCGCTCCAGGCCAGTCAGTCTGTCTTGGCCGACGGCAGCCTGATTCGTGAGCAGGGCGACCTTCTGACCCGCCCACTCGCCTTCCGGCACCCTGTCCAGGCCGACCAAGACCTTTGTGGGGGCCTCATCTGGTGAAGTCAGACTCATCCGTTCAGTATCAAGTCCTTTCTGGCCTCTTGTCAGCAATAATAGGCCAATTGCTAGGGGAATTTCAGTTTTCCCGTCTAGAAGAGATGGAGAATCGCCTAAGAAAAGCCACTCCCGAACACAGCAAACCTAACCTCCGCTTGCAGATTTTCCCCGGAACGGGTTGACGTCGTCCCCCGGGATCATTATAATATGCTGATTGAAAAGTGAATACTGCGGGGTGGAGCAGTCAGGTAGCTCGTTGGGCTCATAACCCAAAGGTCACAGGTTCGAATCCTGTCCCCGCTACCATATGCAACTCAAGGACTTGCGCCATGCAAGTCCTTTTTTGCTTTTGGCGTTTCGGCAGAATTCGAACCGAAGTGTGTCACAAAGTGTGTCACTTTTGTGACACAGGGACTTGCCACCAGCCACGCAACCGGATGGGAGGGTTGATGATGGCAGTCCCGAAATCGAGTCTTCAAAAACGCGGACGGTTCTACTACCTGCACTATTTTGACAACGGAGTGAAGCGGCGCGTCAGCCTGCGGACGGGCTCGCGCGAACTTGCCAAAGAATACCAGCGGCAGTTCGATTCGGCGCGCATCCGGGGGGAGGATGCCACGCTTCCCACCCGAACGCCGCTCTCGAAGATCGCCGCCGACTATGTCGAA
>SDBV01000626.1_pt1 | contig 51299 bp, 47 predicted proteins | sample 2277081 | NCBI WGS metagenome assembly SDBV01 (sample SAMN10402039, study PRJNA504765) | marine sediment metagenome | isolation source: marine sediment core GS10_PC15, 223 cmbsf | place: Arctic Ocean: Southern Knipovich Ridge | collected 2010
GCTACTGGTGCTCTCACGCATCTCCGAGCAGGGCTCGTTAAGCCAAAAAGACTTATGTGACAAGATGTTATACGAAAAGTCAAATGTCTCAAGAATCGTCAAGCGTCTGCACTCGCTGGGGCTTATCCAGATAGAAACTGACAAGGAGGATGCAAGAAAGCAGGTTATAAGCACTACGGGCCAGGGCAGCATTGCCGTTGTAAAAGGCAAGAGGATCATCTCTGACAGTGTGGAGAGGTGGTTTAGCAGGCTCACAGACTACGAAAGCACGGAGATCCTCAGTAAGCTTATCTGGCTGAACACCCTTATGAGATAGATCGAGATAAATATGCCTAAATAACAGTTGCACCTGCAACTATTCTATCACAGCCGTTATTTATTGTTTTTAATCAGCACGTTAAGAGCCTAGTATAAGTGCGCATAATCGTATACCATGGCTTCCAACTATCTCCAGCAATAACACTTAGCGCAATAATCCGCTCATTTCACCAGGGTGAAGCATCGGTTACGAACCGATATTGACAGTTCTTGATGGCTTGTAGTGTTTCCTTCGAAGGATCAACAGAAACGCTTTAAAGAGTTCGATGCCTTCATTCCATCTCTTGAAAACGTTCGGGGCAGAAGCCACCGGTTAAAAGGGGGCCATGCCCCCCATGCTACACTCTCATATGCATGATAAAAACGCTTTAAAGCAAAAACTTGACGAGCTTTACGATGATTATGATTTCAGCACCCGCGTGAAGAGCGACCCCATAAGCCTGCCCGCAAGGTACACAGACAAGCCCGATATCGAGGTCGCAGGACTGATAGCTGCCTCTCTGGCCTATGGACGCGTGGGCTTATTTATGCCAGTAGCCACTGAGCTGCTTGAGCGGATGGGTGAGCACCCGGTCCTCTTTGCCGCAGATGCCGCGCCCGCGGATCTGCTTGATCTGACAGAGGGGATCAGCTACAGGTTCCAGCGCCCGGAGGACCTGGCGGCTTTCATCTTTTGCATAGGAAGCCTTATAAGGGAACACGGGGGCCTTGAGGCCGCTTTTATGGAGGGGATGAGTCCGAAAGCCGGGGATACGGGCGAGGCGCTTTCCAAGTTCATGGCCTTACTTGCAGGAGTAGATACATCCGCATTTTATAGCGGAGGCAGGAGGAGAGATGGGGGCCACGCCCCCTCTGGAGCCCCCTCCAGAGGCCTCAGGCAGATGATGCCCTCCCCTGCCACTGGAGGGGCGGCAAAGCGGGGGTGCCTGTTTTTGAGATGGATGGTGCGGGACGCAGACATTGATTTCGGCTTATGGAGAGACATCCCCGCCAACAGACTTGTCATCCCGCTAGACACCCACATAATGCGGGTCTCAAAGTGCCTGGGGTTTACAAAAAGGAAATCACCGGGGTGGGCCACTGCCGTAGAGATAACCCAGGCGCTAAAAGCCCTTGAGCCCGATGACCCCCTGAAATACGACTTCGCCCTCTGCCACATGGGCATGCAGGGATTAGTTTTAGACGATCTTCGGGGCTGAGGCACTGCATATGCTTCAAAATGGAACACTCGAAGTAACAGGCTACGACTTCGCGCTCCATTTTAAAGCCTCTACAGCACCTCAGCCCCGAACCTCTCCGTCAGGCGCTGTGCCGTGACGCTTTAAAAGGCAAATAATTATTGCTGAAAAGCTCATCATAAAATAGCCAAGGCCGCCCCTACGACAGGCGGCCTTTTGTATTAATAATTAACGGACTACGGGCCTGGATGTAAAATATTAGCGGAATTGATTTGATGCAGGGGCCACGGGCCCCTTTTTCAGGCGCGCGGCATGAAGCTGTCGAACCATTGAGTCCTTTAGTCTCAAGTGCTGTGGATGCTAGGCACGGACAGTGAAGGCGTACTAAGGTACGCCGAACTGGCCGTAACAACGCAGACGCAGTGCTTGAGGCTAAAGGCCGGGGTGTTCGGGGTAGTCGTCCTTTACCTTAAATACCTTGCTAAAGAGCTTGCCTATGGTGCCGTGCTCAAGCTCTGCAACAGCCTCAAGCTCGCCAGCATCCAGCCATACGCCCTCGCACCCGGAGCAGCGGTCTATCTGGATGCCCTTGTAGTCGATGGTGACCAGGTCCATGCCGCACTTGGGGCACTTCATGTGGTGGAGTTCCTTGAGCTTGTCCTTTTCCTCTTCAGCCATATTCTTGTGCTTTTCCTCTTTAATGGCCTTCTGGCGCTCGAACTCCTGCCGGGCGAAATACTCGTCTTCCTGGTCCGCAGGCTTGTGTGCTGACATGGTGATGCCTCCTTTGGCTGAATTATTCCTACAACATCGTAACATTCATGGGTAAACACTTCAAGGGGTCAGTAATACAGTATAAGGGCCCATGCCCAGCCTGTGGTAAACTTACCCCATGCCTGTATACATTATAGACGGGACAGCCTTCATGTATCGCGCCTTCTACGGCATACGCGGCCTCACGGCCCCGGACGGCACGCCCACCAATGCGGTCTTCGGCTTCACCAACATGCTCCTGAAACTCATACGAGAGCGCCAGCCCGAGGCCCTTGCCGTGGCCTTCGATAGAGGGGGCAAGACCCACCGCCACGAGCTGTACGGGCAGTACAAGGCCCAGAGGCCCGAGACCCCGGAAGAACTAAAGAGCCAGTTCCCCCTTGCCCACAGGATGATGGAGGCAATGGGCCTGCCTGTTTTTTCCATACTCGGGGTGGAGGCCGACGACATACTTGGCACCCTTGCAGAGCTAGAAAAGAAAAAAGGGCATGATGTGTTCATCGTAAGCTCGGACAAGGACATGCTCCAGTTGGTAGACGATAAAGTACGCATATACGACCCCATGAAGAACGTTGAGACCGATGCCCTCGGGGTGGAGAAACGACTGGGAGTGCCGCCTGCCAGGGTGACCGAGTACATGGCCCTTGTGGGGGACGCCTCGGACAACATCCCCGGCATAAAGGGCATAGGGGACAAGACCGCTCGCGGGCTGCTGGAGCAGTTTAAGAGCCTTGATGATATGTTCGAGCACGCCGGGGATATAGAGAAACCCCGCATAAGGAAGCTTGTCTCAGAGGGGCAGGATGCCGCGCGCCTAAGCATGGAGCTTGTGGAGATAGTGCGTGATGTTCCGCTTGATAGCACAGAGCTGCCAAAGCCGGCCCCTGACCATGAGGCCCTTAGTGCTCTGATCGTGGATCTGGGGTTCACTTCCCTTCTGAAGCTGCTGCCCAAGGGCGGGCCGGAAAAACCGCTAAGAGAAAAGGAAGCCAGGTACTCCTGCGTGCTGGATATGGAAGAGCTTGAGCAAGAGGTCGCAAGTATCAGTGGGTGCGTAGGGATAGATACCGAGACCACAGGGGTAGACCCCATGCTCGCGCTTCTTGTGGGATTTTCCCTCTCAAGAGGGGATTGCGAGGCTGTGTATGTGCCAGTGGCGCACAACTACCTTGGGGTGCCCCTTCAGTTGGATAAAAAGAAGGCCCTTGAAGCAATAACCCCGCTTATGGAAGATGCGAAAATATCAAAGGCAGGGCATAACCTTAAATACGACATGCTGATACTGGCACGTGTTGGGGTAGAGATGAATGGCCCTCTTATGGATACCATGCTGGCCTCGCACCTGCTTAACCCCGAAAGACAGAGCCATTCGCTTGAGGCCGTAGCGCTTGAGCACCTGGGATGGACCAAAAGGCCTTATAAGGAAGTGGCGGGCAAGGGGGGGTTTGATGCGGTGGAGCTTGAGCAGGCCGCAAACTATGCCGCCGAAGACGCGCTTCTTGCGTGGGAGCTCATGGAGAAGCTCTTTGCCGAGCTTCAGGAGGCGGGGCTCATGGAGCTTTACGAGACATTGGAGATGCCCCTTATAAGGGTGCTTGCAGACATGGAGGCAGCAGGCATGATGCTGGACTCCGAAGAGCTGGGAAGGCTCGGCAGGGAGCTTGATGCTGAGATGTGCAAAGTACGCGACCGGGCATGGATGCTGGCCGGCGAGGAGTTCAACCTGAACTCCCCAAAGCAGCTTGGCCGCGTGCTCTTTGAAAAGCTCGGGCTTAAACCGGGCAAGAAGAAAAAGACCGGCTATTCCACTGATTCGGGCGTGCTTGAGGGGCTTTCCACAGAACACGAACTGCCCGTGGAACTGCTTGCCTGGAGGAGCCTGTCAAAGCTCAAGAACACCTACGTGGATGTGCTGCCAAGGCTCGTAAACCCGGATACGGGAAGGGTGCATACTTCTTTTAACCAGGCGGCAACTGCCACCGGCAGGCTCTCAAGCAGTAATCCAAACCTTCAGAACATCCCTATACGCGGGGACTGGGGCACACGCATCAGGAGCTGCTTTATAGCGCCCGAGGGGAGCCTGATACTCTCTGCCGACTACTCGCAGATAGAGCTCCGGGTGCTTGCGCACTTAAGCGGGGACGAGGCCCTGGCAGAGGCCTTCAGGGACGGCCAGGACATCCATACCCGCACTGCTGTGGCGCTATTTGGGGTGGCCCCCGATGAGGTGGACACCGAGATGCGGCGCGCGGCAAAGACCGTGAACTTCGGCGTGCTCTACGGCATGAGCGCCTTCGGGCTCTCGGCAAGCCTGGGCATATCGCACGGGGAGGCAGCGCATTTTATAGAGGAGTATTTTGCCGCGCACCCGGGCGTAAGCTCGTACATTGAGCGCACTGTGGAAGAAGCAAGGGAGTCCGGGTACGTCACCACCATCATGGGCAGGAGGAGGCCCGTGCCTGAACTCACCTCAAGCAACCACAATACGAGATTGCTTGGGGAACGGCTGGCCGTGAACACCCCTGTGCAGGGCAGTGCCGCAGACATCATCAAGCGCGCAATGCTGACTATACATGATGCGCTCAAGCGCCAGGGACTAAGGAGCCGGATGATCCTGCAGGTGCACGACGAGCTGCTGTTGGAGGTGCCTGAGGATGAAGCGGACGAGGCAGTTAAACTCGTGGTCAGTGGCATGCAGGAGGCTGTGGAACTCACCGTGCCGCTGGTGGTGGAGCACGGCATGGGCAAAAACTGGGCAGAGGCCCACTGAAAATAGAATACCCATTGACGATGGCCCTAAGTAGTATTAGAATATTGGTGAAACCCCCTGCTTATTATGGCCGCAGGGCTTAATTGTTCTCATAACTTATTATGGAAGGTGACTTATGAAGGCAAGCGATCTGAAAGGACTTACTGTTGCGGAGCTTAAGGGCCTGGCTAAAAAGAAAAAGATCAGGCTGTCGGCCGGGAAGAAGGACGATATCGTAAAGGAGCTTGCCAAGGCATTGAAGACCCCTGCAAAGAAGAAGACCACTCCGAAGAAGAAGGCCGCACCGAAGAAGAAGGCTGCGCCTAAGAAGAAAGCCGCGCCTAAGAAGAAGGCCGCGCCTAAGAAGAAAGCCGCGCCTAAGAAGAAAGCTGCGCCTAAGAAGAAAGCCGCGCCTAAGAAGAAAGCTGCGCCTAAGAAGAAAGCCGCGCCTAAGAAGAAGGCTGCGCCTAAGAAGAAAGCCGCGCCTAAGAAGAAAGCCGCGCCTAAGAAGAAAGCCGCGCCTAAGAAGAAAGCTGCGCCTGCTAAAACTACTTCAAAGAAGAAATCCACCTCTAAGAAGGCCGTTGGCAAGAAGACTACAGCTAAAAAGAAAACCATCAGCCAGGCAAAATCCACTGCCCAGAAGAAGATAAAGAAGGCCACTGCCACTGCCAGAGAGAAAGTGAGCAAGGCCACCGCCACTGCCAGAAAGAAAGTAAGCAAGGCCACCGCCACAGCGAAGAAGGCAGTCAGACAAGCCACGGCAGACGCCAGGAAGTCGGCAAAAAAGGCCACTGCCACAGCAAGAAAATCCTTGGAAGAGGTCACAAAAACAGTAAAGAAGGCCACTGCCACTGCCAGGAAAACCGCGAGGCATGCCACGGCAGACGCCAGGCGGTCTGTAAAAAAAGCCACGAAATCCATGAAGAAAAAGACGGCCTCTGCAAAGAAGTCCGTGGAGAAGGCCACGGAAGTGGCGAGAAAATCCCTGGATGAGACCACAAAAACAGCCAGGAAGTCCATAGAGAAGGCCGAGCCCGCGCTCAGAGAGGCCGCGAAAAAGGCAAGACCCACGGTGATAGAGGCCATGGAGCGCGTGGAGGAAGTCGCAAAGAAGGCTGCCCAGAAGGCGGCCCCTGCCATAAAAAAAGCGGCTGAGCAGGCATCTGCGGCTGCAAAAAAATATGCCCCGGCACTCAGGCCATCTTCCGAAGTTGCCACAAGGCCTGACCAGGTGCCCCAGCTCAGAAAAGACTTCCCTGTCTCGGACCAGACCTATACGAGCGTGCTCGCCCTTGCAGTATCCCCTCACAGGCTCTTTGCGTGCTGGAGCCTGCCTGGGAAGGTCACCTCTGAGGGCAACGTAAAGCTGTCGGTCCATGACGTGACCGGAGAGGAAGACTCCGGCGGCAAGGTCGTCCGGGTGACGGAGATGCCCGTTATGGAGAGCTCTGGCGGCGTGTTCCTTGACGTATACCCCGCAAGTGAGTTCATCGTGGACGTGACCTTCAGCGGGGGGGCTGGACAGGCCCCGCACATGCGCTCAAACCGCGTGAGCACCCCGCCAGCAAAGGCCTATCCTGTTAGCCCCGATGGCACTGTAATGCCGGATGAGCACTTCAGCAGCCCTGGCAACAAGGAAGGCTCCTCTGAAGAATTCGGTTATGAGGATTAAATAAAATTAACATGTCCGACACTGCGACAGTCGGACATGTTAATGGATGTAGATTTTGAAAAATGGTGTGTGTCCCTATTTTATTTTGTCATTACTTTCGTAGATATTGACTAACAAGCCAATACTCGCTATATTAGCAATATGCGAAAATGTCCATATTGTGCGGAAGAAATACAAGATGAAGCAATCAAATGTAAACATTGTGGCGAATGGTTAGAGCAGTCTTCCAAAAAAATTGAACCTATTGATAAACATGAACATATTCAAATAACCTCAACTCTACATGAGAGTGCAAATGATAGTGATAAGCAAAGCAACATAATCAGCACGTCAGCTTCGCATGCAAAAAGTATAATTTGGTGGATATTTATAATTATATTTATGTCTGTGGCTGGCCTTATTGGTAAGATTCTTGCTGAACTAGCCGGTTATTAATGGTTTATTATGAAAGAATCAAAGGGGGTGTTATGACACATAGAAGATCAATCATGATGATAGTTATATTAATGTTTCCCACTTGTGTTTATGCTGCAGATAATTGGCAGAGATTTGCCATTGAGGGGATGACATTCTTAACACCGGTAAATTTGACAGAAAGAAATATTGTTGCCACAAATAATTTAAACAATGAACAGAGGGCAATGCTTAGAAATGCTGATTACAAGAATTATGCCTATGTTTCAGATAATTACATGCTGTCATTAACATATATGCCAGGAAAAAGCACAAAGGATTTTTTTAATTTATCCTATAGAAATGCGATTAATGGTTACATAAGCACATGGGCAACTCGTTTTGAGTCTCCAAAATATTCAGAGATTACAAAAAAATATATTAAGGTTGACGATAAAGATGGGCTATTTTTCATAATTACATTTACAGGAGGACGTCTTAAGCACTATAAATATGAAGTTGCTGGCATTATGCTAAAAGATAGTAATAATGCATGGCAGATTTCATCTATTTATCCTTTTAATAGTAGCGGTAGAGAAAAGTTTAACAAGATAGTAAACTCAATATCTTTCGATTAGGAAGTTTTGTCATGTGGGTAGTGATATTGATATTGGATTATTTTTCTTCGTCCTTGGAGAGGGGGTGGGCCTTGTCGTAGACTTCCATTAGCTGGGCGATGTCCAGGTGCGTGTATTTCTGCGTGGTAGATAGAGAAGCGTGCCCCAGGAGCTCCTGAATGACCCTCAAGTCAGCACCCCCGTGCAGCAGATGGGTGGCAAATGTGTGCCTCAGTGTATGGGGAGTGACGTCCGGGCCAAGGGACATCAAGGCCGCGTATTTTTTCACCACGCGCCGGATGCCCCTGTCGCTGAGCCTGCCGCCGTTGCGGTTTAGAAACATGGGATTGTCCTTATCCAATGGGCCACGTCCCTCAAGGTATTCTCGAAGTGCCGCAAGCGCCTTTGAGCCCACCGGCACTATGCGCTCCTTGTGGCCTTTGCCCATGACGCGCACCCTGCCCTCAGACATCTCCACGCTCCCAATGTTCAGGCCCTCAAGCTCGCTCACCCTCAGGCCGCTTGAATAGGCAAGCTCTAAAATTGCGCGGTCGCGTAATGAGTACCGCCGCGCGCCCCCGGCCTTTGCCCCTGCCTTGGCCCCTGCCTTTGGCCCTGCCTGAGACAACAGGTCAAAGACCTCGTCAATGCTCAGAAACCGGGGAAGGTGCTTCGGGACCTTCGGGGAGCCCACCAGCTTTGCGGGGTTTGCCTCGATCACGCCCTCCCTGTGCAGATAGGAAAAGAACGACCTCAATGTGGCCAGCCTTCTGGATACTGTGCTGCGGGCCGAGCCGCCGGTAAGCTCAAAGGCCAGAAATGCCCTGACCACCGCAGGGCTGTCAGGCTGCTCGCCCTCCAGGAAATCGAAATAACTCTCAAGGTCACTGCCATAGGCCCTCAGAGTGTGCTTGGACGCACCCCGCTGCACCCGCATGTATTTGAGGAATTCCTCTACATGCGCTCTCATGCTCATTAGCGGCTGCGATAACCCATGGAGCTGTCCTCGGTAATGTTATAGGTGCGAAGTATCTCCTCATGAGAGGCAGACGCTTCTTCCCGGGAGAGGACCAAACGGAAGCCCTCCTTGCTTGTAAGCACCAGAAATGGATATGTTGAGCCGGTAACAAGCTTATGGAACTCACTGAAATCCTTGAACCCCATGCCGTCCACCTCGTGGACTATCCAGCTCCTCAGGGAATGGTACCCCCTGTTCACGTCAGCCGGAAGCACCTGTACCGCAAGCACCACCTCGCTGCGCTCTTTGTCCGGACGTTTCTTGCCCGCCATAAGGAGTTCCTTCGGGGCCTTGCAGCCCTTCCACTCGCACAGGAGGTTCTTTGTAAGGGGGCTGAACACAACGCCGCCGAAGATAAAGTACTCCGGGCGCACGTCGTAGCGCATGGGGGGCACAAGGAAGACGTCCTCGCCCCTCTGTGTCATGGCAAAGCGCACCTCGAGCTCTTTGCCGTCCCTGAGCACGGTGAGGCGGATGTCCTCTCCCAGCTGGTGCAGGTCCGCGTAGTACCCAAAAACCACCCGCTCGTTGCGCCTGAACTCCACAGTGCCGTTGTCAGAAATCGAGTGGCCGTCGATCTTTAGTAATACGTCCCCGTCCTGCATATAACTGCTTGCCGGAGAGTTCCAGAACACACGGTTCACAAGCACCCCGGTCTGGTCATCGCCCATGCCGTACTTGCGCTTGAGCGCGGGGCTCTCCATGTCCTGGACCGAGAACCCTACCTCGGGGAACCCGTCATACCGCCCATCGGAGAGGTCGTCAAGAAAATGGTTTATCATTGGGACGGGTATCATGTAGCCAATGTTCTCGGCCTGGCCGGAGTTGTAGGCCTGCATGACTATCCCCACGACCTTCCCGTCCTGGATGACCGGGCCCCCGGAGTTGCCGGGGTTGATGGCAGCGTCTATCTGGCCCGCAAGGAAGAAGTAGCCGCTGTGCGCATACTCCTGGTATTCGATGCGCGAGATAATGCCCTTGGTTATGCTCAGAGAGTCCCCTCCAAGGGGGAAGCCGTAGGCTAGCACTTCCTCTAAAACCTCGGGCAGGCCCCCAAACTTCAGAGGGCGTATGTCATCAAAGAAACCTCCGTTATCAATTACAAGGAGAGCCAGGTCGCTCTCGTGCGAGATACTCTGGACCTTTGCGTTATAACGCTTGGAGGAGCCGTAGGGCTGGACCTGTATAAAGGTGGCGTTGCTGACCACGTGGGCGTTGGTGAGAATACGTCCGCCTTTTATAGCAAAACCCGACCCGCTGGCGCTGCGCGGGGCCTCCATCAGCCAGGGGCTGTAGTAGTCCGGCTTTGATGTGACCGTGAAGACCTTGACTATCGCGCGCTTGACGTGCTCCTCGCCACCGCTTCCGGCAATGGCCTCTCCTGCGCCGGCAAACATTACAAGCATTGCAAAGATCAAAAGGCCTGTGGCTAAACGGATATTTACAAAAGGCATTACAAGGTTCCTCCGTGACTTTTATGCTTTAGGCAACCTCTAATAATTCCTTTCTGCTGCAAAGGCTGCCTCATGTATTAACTTAACACAATATGGTTGATGCGGTATAATCAAGCTCACAGGATGAGGATGAGCTCTCGCATAACACTCCTTCTGCTTGCAGCTATTGTTTTCCTGCCTGCACTGCTTAAGGAGAAACCCCGGTGGCCCATGCCCGAGGTGCGCGCCGTGCTCACGGGCTCCAGCACTCCGATGTACAGGACAGGGTTCATCAACCCGGCAGGAGACTCCGATAAAATAGCCATGAGCCATGTGGCCTCACTTGCGCCCCTTATAAACGACACTAAGGGGGCAATGGCCGCTGCCTGGTACTCGGGCTCAAGGGAGGGGGCGCGCGACGTATCAATATATCTGTCAAGGCTGGACCCGAATACTGGCCTGTGGAGCAAGCCCCGCAAGGTCATGGACAGGCACACGGCCTCCAGGGACCTGGGCCGCCGTGTCAAGAAGGTTGGAAACGCGCTGCTGCACATGGATACTGAGGACAGGCTCTGGATGTTCTACTCCACCATCTCGGAGGGCGGATGGTCCATGAGCACCATCGCATACACACATTCCCTTGACGGGGGCCTTACATGGGCAAAAAGCAGGCGCATGCTCCTGAGCCCTTTCTTGAACCTCACCAATAACGTGAAGAACAAGGCGGTGGCGCTGGAGGACGGGTCGTTCCTTATCCCCGCCTACCACGAGCTTGCCCGCAAGCTCCCGGAAGCCGTGCGCTTTGACCCAATAACAGAAAAATATGAAAAACGCCGAATGAGCAGATCAGGCTTCCCCTCCGGAGGGGTCAGGGCCATTCAGCCCGCCCTTATGGAAGGAGACGGTGGAACGCTCTCAGCGCTGTTTAGGAACATGGCCAGAAATAAGGGCAAGAGTATGAACAGAGCTGCCTACCTGAGCACAAGCCATGACGGAGGACAAACATGGTCGGAGCTGACTGTGACCAATCTCTTAAACCCCAACTCGGGCCTCGACGCGCTCCTGCTCTCGGATGGCCGGATGCTTGCGGCTGCAAACGATACGGTAAAAGGGCGCCACAGGCTCTCGCTACTGCTGTCTGAGGACGGCGGCATGAGCTGGAAGCGGATACACAAGGTAGAGGACGAGGAGCCTGGGAACAGGAACGAGTTCTCTTATCCATTTCTGGCCCGGGACACTGAGGGCAACATACACCTTGTCTACACCTATAAGCGTGAGCGCATAAAACATGTGATGTTCAACGAGGCCTGGATAACATGGATAGATCAATGAACCTCCCTGTCGGCACGAGTCGCTCACGACTGGCAGAGACCACGGGGGATAAGGGCACTGGTGCCCAATCAAATATGATGAAGAAAGAAGATGGAGTAAACTGATGGCAAGCTCCTTTTACCCGCACATAGGTTTTCTGGTTATCGTGTTCTGGGCGCTCTCGGCCATGGCCCATCGCGGCGGGCTTGTGCGTGAAGGAAGATATGGCTTAAGCGCTTCTGCCGTCCTGTCAGTGTCCATCATTGTGAGCTTTGTGCCCCTTTGGGGGCTTACCTTGAGCGGTTTTGTCTTGAGTTTTATCCCTGTGTTCTCAAGCGGGAGCCTGTTTATTGCGATAATGTTTCTTATCAAAATTTACAGTGGCAAAGACCCGTTAGAAGAACGCGAATGGCTTCTGCTTCTGGGAGCAGGAGGGCTTTACACTCTAGTGCTTATGGTCTCGGCCCTGGGGCTATTGCCATTTGACCTGTATTCTTTGGGATATGGCGGATACGGGCAGAGATGGTTCATAGCCCTGCTTGCCCTTTGCGCAGGGGGCCTTGCCATATGGGGCTCGCCCCTTGCGTGGTGGCTTATCGCAGCCTGCGCATTATGGCTGGCCGGGGCCGTGCCTTCGGGGAATATAAACGACACGCTTACGGATGTTTTCTTCCTCGTGCTCTGCCTCGTGATCCTGGCCAGAAAGCTTCCTGGTTTGCGTAAGCCCGGCAGCGTGTGATTAAATAATGAATTACGTCCTCAATAAGGCCCTGACACTGTTATGAGATACCTGGAAATACCAAGGCCCATAAGATTCCTTGCAGCCTCAATAGCCCTGAACCTTATATTGTTCACGGCCCTGAGGCTGGCATTCCTGTGGGCCTTTGGCTCTTCAGACGACCCGCTTGGGGCCATGCTCTGGAAGTCGCTCTACATAGGGTTCAAGTTCGATCTGAAGCTTGCGACGATAATGAACCTGCCCCTGATGCTTACCTGGATATGGTTCATAAGCCCATACGACAAGCCCTCCGGCAGGTGGCTCTGGGGGGCCTACCTGGTAGTGCTGAACCTCATTGTGCTCATTACTTACATATTTGATTTCGGGTTCTACGCTTACCTGAACCTCAGGCTGGACGCAACTGCGCTGAGGTTCCTCTTAAACCCGCTGATCTCCATGCAGATGATATGGGAGACCTATTCTGTCATTCCCATAGCACTGGGAGCGGCAGCGTTCATAATCCTGCATGTGTTCGTGGTCATACGCCTTCTGGGGAGGATGAGTTCGGCAATGGTCATTACCGCCTCAAAACGCAAGAGGGGGGCGCTCTACGCCATTACGTTCATTTTGTGCATCGCAGCCATATACGGGAAGTTCTCCTACTATCCACTTAGGTGGTCGGACGCATTTTTCTCCACACACCCCTTCTCAAGCGCGCTGGCCACAAACCCGGTATTAAACCTTGTGGAGACACTTAAAAAGCATAAGGAAAAACCTTTTGATACAGCCCTGGTGAGAAAGCACTACCCGCTTGTGTCTCACTTTCTGGGCGTGGACAATCCTGACCCCGAGCGCCTTTCCTTTATAAGGGAGGTGGGGCCGGGACCAAATATGGAAAAGACGCCCAACGTGGTCATCGTGCTTCTGGAGTCCTTCGCCTTTTACAAGCTCGGCATCATGGGCAACCCATTGCTCCCCACGCCGAACTTCGATGCACTGGCAAGTGAGGGCATGTTCTTTTCGCGCTTTTATACCCCGCACTCAGGCACCGCGCGCTCGGTCTTCACCACCATCACAGGGCTCCCAGATGTCGAGACCGACCGCACCGCAAGCAGAAACCCCATGGTGGTGAGACAACACACCATAGTGGACGCCTTTAGGGGATACGAGAAGTTCTACTTCCTTGGCGGCAGCCTCAACTGGGCCAATATCCGCGGGCTACTGATGCGCAATATAAAAGGGCTTGAGATACACGAGGAGGGCAGCTACTCTGCCCCGAGGGTGGACGTGTGGGGCATCTCCGACCTGCATTTGTTCGAAGAGGCAAATTCTGTTATCAGGGAAAGGGAAAAACCATTCTTTGCGATAATTCAGACATCGGGCAACCACAGGCCCTATACAATACCTGAGGACAACAGGGGGTTTAAGGTACGCAAAGAAGATGAGACGGCTCTAAAGGATGCGGGCTTTACCTCGGTGGAGGAGTTCAACTCCTTCAGGTTCATGGACCACTCCATAGGGCATTTTATAAAGCAGGCTAAGAAGGAGAGTTACTTCGAAAACACCATTTTCGTCTTCTATGGGGACCACGGGCTGCCCGGACACGCCCGGCACATGAACAGGGCCGAGGACCTGCTCTCACTTACCACGTTCCACGTGCCGCTATTGATATACGCCCCAGGTATTGTGGCCGGAGGCGTGGTGGATAACAAACCCGCAAGCGAGGTGGACGTGATGCCAACGGTGGCCTCCATTGCAGGCATACCCTACCTCAACAACACCCTGGGCCGCGACCTCCTTGACCCCAAATTTGCCGACCAGCGCTACGCATTTACAATGTACCACTTCCCCGCAATGCCGCAGATAGGCGTGGTGGGCGAGGACTTCTACCTTACGATGAACGCCGACGGCACCATGAGGAAACTGCACGACTACCACTCTGACAAGCCAAGGGAGTTGGTGAACGACAAACACCCAGGCCGCGCCAACCAGATGGCCGAACTTGCACGCGGCCTGCACGAAACAGCCAAGTACCTGCTCTACAACAACAAGCCCGAGGACTTCCTCCGGGGGGGGCAGGAACCCCTCTTAAAGGGCCCCGCTACAGAAGGCTTCCGCCCTGAGGGTCAGCAGGGGAGCCCGCAATGACCCTCGCTACATGGCTTGCATACTGTACTACTGTATTCATCTTTCTGCTCTCCCCCGGCCCAAGCCATCTGTTCATGCTCTCCACAAGCCTCTCAAACGGATTTAACAGGTCATGGGCCACGGGCGCTGGGGACCTGAGCGCGCATATATGGCAGATCACGGTGGCCTCCGTGGGGCTTGTGAGCTTCTTATATGCTTTTGCCGAGATGTTCATTGTCATCAAATGGGCAGGAGTCGCGTTCCTGGTCTATCTTGGGATAAGCCAGTTCAGGAAGAAAATCCGGTCCGCTTCCAGAGACAGCAGCCCGGAGCAGGGACTTTCCCCCTTTTTCTGGAGAGGCTTTCTGATGTCATCAGCCAACCCAAAAGCCGTGGTCTTCTTTGCCGCGCTGTTTCCGCAGTTCGTTAACACTTCCGCACCCACCACGCATCAGTTCATAATACTGGGGCTGACCTATATTTTCATTGACGGGTGCTTCCTGACCTTCTACGGGCTCTTTGCCGACTGGATATCCCGCCGCTTTGAGCGGCATATTGACAGGTACCTAAACAGGGTATCAGGCACGCTGCTTATTGGCACCGCCATACTGCTTGGGCTCAAGGACATCCAGGAAATAAAATAGTGCCAGCGGGCACTCCGCAATAGCTCACTTCGTGAGCGGAGCCGCATCCTCCTAAAGTAAAAACATTCAATACAGGAAAAGTTTCTTTGGATACATATCCCTAAAGCGGTCTGGGCTGACGGCCTCCAGTTTAAACGAGCCCGTGGTTCGCTCCAGTTTAAATGGGGCCTTGCCCCCTCCTAAAGGTGCCAGCGGGCACTCCGACCTAGGTCGCGACGACCTAGTAAAACCCCTCCATGAGGGGATATAATCAAGTATGGGCAGGATGTTCATAGGGGACGTTGCCAAGAGGCTCGGCTTGAATCCGAGGACCATCCGTTTTTATGAAAAGATCGGGCTTCTGCCCAAGGCCTTCAGGACCGAGAGCGGCTACAGGGTGTATGACAGTGATATGGTCACCAGGCTGGAGTTCATCCTGAAGGCAAAAGAGCTCGGCCTGAAACTTGAAGAGATCAAGGAGATCATTGCCATCCATGACAGGGGGCAGCAGCCTTGTCCATGCACGACCGGCTTCCTGAACAAGAAGATATCCGAGATCGACCAGAAGATGAACGCCCTTGCCGACCTTAAGATAAAACTCATAAAACTCCTGAAACCCTCAAGGTCAAAGGCAACCCAGGGCACTATCTGCCCTATCATCGAGAAGGGCACCAGTCCCCTCTGAAACAAGGGGGGCCAGATCCCAAGAGGGGCCAGAAAGTTTAAACCATGGATTGCCGGATAAAAGGTGCCCGTGGCACCCCCTTGACTCTCTACTCGAATGGAGGGTTTATAATTTAGATATAAAGGAGGTGGCGACCATGTCAATCAGGAGAAAAGTAGAGGTCTTTACTGCAGGATGTCCGCTTTGTGATGATACTGTAAAGCTGGTGAATGAGCTTACGTGTCCCAGCTGCGATGTGACAGTTTACGATCTGAACGAGAGCGGAGCAGACAAAGCTAAAGAGTACGGTATTAACTCTGTGCCTACTGTGGTGGTGGACGGCAAGATCCTTGACTGCTGCCAAAGGGGCAAGCCCACACGGGAATCCCTGAAAGCTTCAGGCATAGGGACTCCACTGTAATCCGCTATAGAAAACAGGAGGGTGTTGCGATGCCCTCCTGTTTCTATAGGCAACCCTCCTGTTTCTGTAGGCAACAGGTTAAGTGTTCTTAGCTTTATAACTGTTGGGTCTCCTTTTAGAGAAGAAAAAACCTATGGTCCTTACGCGGGGGTCACGAACACTCTTCACCTTGGTGCAGCGCCTCCCCCCCCCCACACTCTGCCGTCATAAGACAATAGAGCATTTGATAACAAGTTTAAAAGGTGTCCGTGGCACCCCAGCCACGGGCTGGACTTAATAGGTCGCGACGACCCGAACCGTATCGCCATAAAGTTCAAGCATGGATTGCCAGTTTAAAGGGGGTCCGTGACCCCCACCCTTGACTCTGGACTATGGTCAAGGGTTTATAATGTAATCAAGAGGTGGAGGATATGGAAAACATGACCATAGGGAAAGTGGCCGGATCATCCGGGGTGAGCATAGACACTGTCAGGTACTACGAGCGGAAGGGACTGATACCCACCCCTCCGAGAAAAGAATCCGGGTACAGGCTCTACACGGACGAGACCATCAAGAGGATACTGTTCATTAAGAGCGCACAGGAACTGGGGTTCTCGCTGAAGGAGATCTCGGAGCTTCTTGCCCTCAGGGTTGAATCAAGGAAATCGTGCGCTGAGGTAATGGGCTTGACCAGGCAGAAGATGGACGAGGTATCCCGGAAGATAGAGTCTCTTGAGAGCATCAGGGCGGTATTAGGAAAGCTCAACAGCCAGTGCAAGGCACGCAAGCTGAGCAGCCCGTGCCCGATACTTGAGTCGCTAGAGTTTGGTCCTGCAAGAAGCGGCGGGAGGACGGCAGGATGAAGCAGGAGAACACATCAAGCTTCCTTGCGATGGCAATGGCGTTTCTTGCCACATCGTGCTGCCTTGGCCCTGCCATATTCCTGGTATTCGGGACGTCCATAGGTTTTCTTGGTGAGTTTTCGTTTCTGTCACCGCTGAGGCCGTACTTTCTGGGATTCGCATACATTGTCCTGGGGTTCGTGTTCTGGAAGCTCTTTATCAGAAAGCCGGACTGCAAGTGCGAGGAAGACAGAAAGAAGCGGCGCATCGCAAGGGTCATCTTTGGGGCCAGTGCTGTTCTTATCGTTGCAGCGACGTTCTTTAATAAGATCCTGCTGGCTATATATGGATAATAGAGGGGTGAGAGTGATGCTTAAAAGAGCGGTTTATATGGCAGTGGTCCTAACCCTGATCTTCGCTGGCATAGCCATTGCTTCGGAGCAGGTAGTGGTCATGGAGATCAAGGGCATGAGCTGCGGCCTCTGACCTATTGCTGTCAAACAATCCCTGGAGGGGATTGAAGGGGTCAGCAAGGCAGAGGTGTCATACGAAGAAAGCAGGGCCTGGGTCACTGTGGATGGCACAGTAACGGATGAGGTACTGATCGAGGCTGTGGAGATACTGCGCTATAAAGCAAAGATACTTGAGCGGATTCAGAAATAAATACTAAGGAGAGTCTGGATGAAAATTTGCTACTGCTTCAACCATACTGAGCAGGACATCATTGACGATGTCATTGCCAACAACGGCAGGAGCACCATTACCGAGGAGATACTCGCCAGCAGGAAGCGCGGCATCTGTGACTGCCAGAAGAACCACCCCGAGAAAAGGTGATGCCTCGGCGATGTCCGCCGTGTTGTGGACAAGGCAAAGGAGCAGATGCAAAAAAGGAGTGAAAATGGATAACCTGGTTATTAGTGATATGCGATCAGAGTTCAACGAGGCAAGCGATTCTCTGAGAATCGTGGCGCTTCTGGCTCCCACATGAACCGTCTGCCGCTACGGGCAAGGTGTTGTCCGCGAACTCATCTCAAAGATGGCAGGAGAGAAGTTGAAGAACATAATTATCTGGGAGCCGATGATGAAAAGCGACAATGCCGCCTCAGCTAAAAATGAAGCCGCAGGCTTCGACGGGTTGGACGTTACCCACTACTGGGACGAGGGGAAGGAGCTTGGGGGCATGCTTGCCAAAATACTGCACCTCAACTCAAGCGCATGGGACGTGTACCTTTTCTTCCAAAAGGGTATCAAGTGGGATGGCGACACGATCCCCGAGCCTTCGTTCTGGATGCACCAGTTGCCCGGCGTGCTCGGTGCTGACAGAAACCTCATCTTAAATACGACCCAGCTTGTAGAGAAGCTCTGCGGCCTTCTTGACCGCAAATGTGATCCCGAATATGCTGACCTGGGGTTTCATTTGCACATGAGCGCCCTTTCCGATATTGCCAGCAAGAGCAGTTGCCACACGATGGAGGACCTGCACGATACCTTTAATAAGCAAGGAGGCACATGTTGAAGGAATATGACATAGCCATAATCGGGGGAGGTGCCGGGGGATTCGCGGCCGCAATTCGTGCCGAAGAGCTTGGGGCAAAAACGGTAATGATGAATTCCGGGCTGCCACTTGGCGGCACTTGCGTGAATGTCGGCTGCGTGCCTTCAAAGACTTTGCTCTATGCGGGAGAGGTCTTGCATTCGGCAACACATCACGGGGTCGATGGCATTGAGCTTAATGTAAAGCAATTCGATTTCGGTAAAGTTGTTGCCAACGAGATGGCCCTTGTCGAGCAGATGAGGGAGGAAAAATACAGGAAGGTCCTTGAGGGCCTCGGCTCCACCGAATTCATTGATGGAAGGGCGCGGTTCGTATCCCCCCAGGAGATGGAGATAAACGGAGAGGTCATCAAGGCCGGCAAGGTGGTGATCGCAACCGGCTCCACCGCCAGGGTGCCGGACATACCGGGGATAGAGGAGGCGGGTTACATCACGCACATCGAGGCCCTGAAGCTGAAAGCCCTGCCTGAGAGCATTACCATAATCGGCGCAGGCCCGGTGGGGCTTGAGTTCGCCCAGATGTTCTCGCGGTTCGGCACAAAAGTGACCGTCTTAAAGAGGACCCGTTCATTGTTCCCGCAATCAGAAGAAAATGTTGTGGAGCAGCTGGTCAATGTGCTTGAAGGGGAAGGCATAGAGTTCAGGCGGGGTGTGAAGTTTATCAAGGCCAGAATGGATGGAGGCAAGAAGGTCCTTGCCTACAGCATGGATGGAAAGACGGAGGAAGTGGTTGGCGAGGAAATTCTGGTGGCCGCCGGGAAGGTCCCAAATACGGATGGGTTGGAGCTACTCAAAGCTGGCGTGGAGACAGATAAGTCCATGGCCATTATCGTCAATGAACAATACCAGACATCTGCGCCACATATTTATGCGGCAGGAGACGTGGCCGCCCTTCCACTTCGGCTTGAGATAACCGCGGGAAACGAGGGCTCGCGCGCTGCGGAGAACGCGCTCACCGGCTCAAAGCTGAGCATAGACTACGATACTGTCCCATACACCATATTCACTGACCCGCAGCTTGCCGGGGTCGGCATCACGGAGGAAGAGTCGATGCGCAGGATGGGGAAATGCCTCTGCCGCACGATCTCTCTGGAGGCAGTGCCAAAGGCAATGATAATAAACCGCACAGAGGGCATGGTGAAGATGGTGATACACCCCGAGAGCAAGGTCATCCTCGGTGTGCATATCCTGTCTCCCCAGGCCGGAGAGCTTGTGGCATGGGCTGCTACACTGGTGAAGAACAAAAACACCATACACGACGTGCTTGATACGCTTCCCATGTTCCCGACCCTCGCGGAATCCATCAAACTGGTGGCCATGTCCTTTGTCAGGGATATCTCGAAGATGTCCTGCTGTACTTAAGATGTGGACTTATAAGGATCTCCCGGCGCACTTAAAGGAGGCCGCCATGCCGCTTGATGGCTCTTCAGCTCTCAAGGGTTCTGTTTTTGGGCAAACCTATACATGTCTATGAGTAAAGCAGGCGATTAAATGCTCAAGGCATTTATATTATTAGCCTCACCCATGCCATGGTTTTTCGTCCAATTCTACCTGTAATCCGGTTAACAACTTGTTGAGTCCACTGAACAGATCAACAACTGCCATTATCTCAAGAATGCCTTCATCGTCCAATCCCAGCTTCCGCACCGCAGAAGTATGGACTGTAAGTCAGTATTGACACCCCATTGTCGCTGACACAGCAACAGCTATTATTTCTTTAGTCAAAGCATCAAGCTTCCCTGAACCGCTCATAACTGATCTGATCTTATTCCAGCTCGCTTCCAGGTAATCAGGATTGTTCGCTATCGTCTTGTACATATTGGGAACAAAATCAATTCCAAGCTGAGACTTGATCTCGTCATATATATCTTTGACTTTGCCAGTGGCCTCCTCTTCAGTAACCATCTTGATCGCTGCCATTGATATTCCTCCTTTTGCAAGATGCTTATTTGGACAGTACATCTCCCGTACTCAAAGTATACGCTTACTATGAGTCATCCGCATGGCTGGGCTTGCGCAAATATGATTGGCTTCGCCCATGAATTCGTACCGTTTCAGTTTGCTTTACATGTTAAGCCGCAGGTCTTGTCCTTAATAGAGCCTCGCTGTCAGAACTTCTCAAAACACCTGACAGAGTCGATGCGGGAGAAGCGCGCGCACTTGTTGCAGGAAGTACAGTAGCTGTCAGGCGCGCAATCCATGAACAGCCTCGGCAGGTCGGGCTCGCATATGAGGGGCCTTGAAAGCCCTATAAGGTCTGCCTCGCCCTTGGCCAATGCGTCCTCCATGGCGGCGCGTGTCCTGAACCCCCCGGTAAGTATTACAGGGATGCTGAGGGTCTTCTTAAAAAGCCTCCCAGCGGCGCGATAATACCCTTCTTTACCTTCTGCCTCATTTGGCTCATTTGGCTCATCTGGCTCTTCTGCCTTATCTGCCCTATTTGCCCTATCTGCCCTATCTGCCCTATCTGAAGATATCTTCTTTCTGAGTATTGGAGGGTCGCTCTCCCGCGTGCCCCCGGTCACCTCTATTGCGTCCGCACCAGCAAGTTCCACTTTGAGGGCAATGCGCGCGGCCTCCTCCGGGGCAATGCCGCCGGGCATGTGGTCGTCCGCGTTGAGCTTTACGATAATGGGAAAATTCGTCCCAACCTCCTCGCGGATGGCCTTTAGTATCTCCTCTGCAAAGTGGCTCCTGCGCTCCTCGTCCCCGCCCCAGTAGTCGTCGCGCAGATTCGTACGGGGCGACAGAAATGAGCTTATGAGATAGCCATGGGCCGCCTGTAGCTCGATAGCGTCAAAGCCTGCCGCGCGCGCGCGAAAAGCGGCAGAGGCAAAGGCGTCCACCATATCCCAGACCTCCGCGCCCTCCATGGCCCGGGGCTGAGTGTCCGTTGAGGCATCATGCAGGGCTGTGGGGGCAAGAGGGCGGTCAAAGTTTATGACCTTTGGGGAGCAATGCCTGCCCCCATGGAAGAGTTGCAGGGCAAGAAGGCCCCCGGAGCTGTGCACAGCGTCCGCCAGGCGCGCAAGCCCCCCGGAGAAGGAATCAGCATGGGCGGAGACCATCTGCCTGAGCGTACGGCCCGATGGGTGCACGATGGCCCCTCCGGTTATTATAAGCCCGCTGCCACCCTCTGCAAGTGTCTGGTACATGTCCAGAAGCTCCGGGGTCACAGCGCCGTTTTCGTCAGCCAGCTTCTCATGTGTGGCAGCGCGCACCATGCGGTTTCTGAGCCTCAGGCCGGCAATGCTTGCGGGCTCTAACAACCCCACTGTTGTATAGGGCAGGCCCGCGTTCTCAATGGACATACATATCACCTCTGGGTTAGGTTATCTACATGTACTCTGAGATACAATTTGAGGATACCATAGCAGCCATTGCCACCGCGCCTGGAGAGGGCGGCATAGGGATTATCCGCATAAGCGGGCAAAAGGCGGCGGATATTGCAAAGGCCATGTTCCAAAGTCCCGGTGGCAGTCCTCCTGAACTTATCAGCCACAGCGTTGTGTATGGTTTTGTAACTGACCCCTCGGCAGGAGAAGACAGCCCGAGGCTGGACGAGACCCTGATGATATACATGGCGGCCCCGCGCTCATTCACCCGCGAGCCGGTGGTGGAGTTCCACTGCCACGGTGGCCCGGTGGTGCTGGAGCGCGTGCTTGCGGCCGTGGTCAGCCAGGGCGCGCGGCTTGCAGCGCCGGGGGAGTTCACAAAGCGGGCGTTCCTGTCAGGCCGTATTGACCTCTTGCAGGCTGAGGCGGCGCTCGACATAATACGCGCGCGCACAGAGGAGGCCGAAGCGCTGGCCCTGAGGCAGCTTGAGGGCGCTCTCTCTCACAAGGTGGGCCGGATCAGGAACGCGCTGGTGGACATATGCGCGCAGGTGGAGGCACACCTGGATTTCCCTGAAGAGCAGATAGAGCCGGACGCGAAAAAGGACATATTGACCGCGATAGAGAAAGAGCAACTGGTCACCCGTACCCTGGCTGAGGGTTTCTCTGAGGGCAGGCTGTACCGCGAAGGGGTGAGGACCGCGATAGTGGGCAGGCCAAACGTGGGCAAGAGCTCTTTGTTGAACCTTCTGCTGGAGTGCGACCGGGCAATCGTAACAAGTACCCCCGGCACCACAAGAGACGTTATAGAGGAGACACTCAGTATCAAGGGCCTGCCAGTTGTGATAATGGACACCGCAGGCATCAGGGAATCCCATGACATGGCCGAGAGCGAGGGCGTCAGGAGGAGCCTCAAGGCCCTTGAGGAAGCGGACCTTGTGCTGGCAGTGTTTGACATGAGCTGCCCCCTGCATGACCAGGACAGGCTTGTGCTTGAGAAGATCTCCGGGAAAAAGACCATAGCCGTCCTGAATAAAACCGACCTGCCGCAGATGGCTGAGACCACTGGCTTTGAGAGTTTAAGAACGGTCCGGGTCTCGGCAAAGAAGACACAGGGGCTAGACCCCCTCAGGGAAGCCATCTATGATGCCGCCCTTGCGGGCAGGCGGGGTGGCGCGGACTCAGAAGGCATAATTATCACCAACATGAGGCACAGGGACGCACTTGTGCGCACACACGAGGCGCTGGGGCGGGCTGCACTGAGGCTCAAAGAAGAGGCGCCCCTTGAGATACCCGCCCTGGAGCTGAGGGAAGCCCTGGACTCTCTTGGTGAGATCGTGGGCACGGTGAGCACGGATGAGATACTGGACCGTATATTCTCTGAGTTCTGTATCGGCAAGTAATAATAATCAGACGACCTTCGGAGCTGAGGCACTGCATATGCTCGTGAGCGAGTCTAAGGACTTCAAAATTGAACACTCAAAGTATAGGGATACGTCTTCGCGCTCTATTTTAAAGCCTCTACAGCACCTCAACCCCGGTCGGATAAGTATTTTAAGGTTCGACCGGTCGATCATGAAAATCTTTATTCGACCGAATCTCTACGTCAGGTGGGTGAACTTTTGTTTAATTATGAGTAACTGATCAATAAACCTCCCCGCAGCAGAGACCACGGGGAATGCACTGGTGCATTTAATGCCTTTTATATATTGACAATAAATGGAAAAGCTTCGAGTTCATGCTCAACAATCAAGTGTGATTGTAAAAAAATAAAAATAACTTTCAAGGCTATCACGTTGCAAGAGGATGCTTTGATGACTTTTTCCTGGCAGAAAGCCTCTTTGTCTCTATTTGCTTGTCCCGTTAATCACGTGATCGGAGAATTATAAAGCGTGAATAAAGCTTCAAGTAGGCAGGCCAGCCCCTGCTGTGCTATCCTATAAAAAATACACTGGTTACCTACACTTCAGGGAGGGTATCTTAACTTTTCATGGACTCTATTAACGCCATATTGAGCGAATTCACCAAGGAACAGAAGATAGCCTACTTCTCGATGGAAATAGGCGTCCTTAACGAGGCCAAGACCTATTCCGGGGGCCTTGGCGTGCTTGCCGGAGACACCATCCGCAGCTCTGCCGACCTCAAGCTCCCCATGGTCGCTGTCACGCTCATAACCAGGAAGGGCTACTTCTCCCAGGAACTCGAAGAGGACGGCACACAGGTGGAAAAATCCGCTGAATGGGAGCCCTCTGAGTTCATGACCCTGCTGCCCGCAAAAATCAATATTAACCTCGAAGGGCGCGACGTGGCTGTGCAGGCCTGGCTCTACATCCAGGAGAGCCTCACAGGGGGGCAGGTGCCCATGGTCTTCCTGGATACGGACGTGGAGGGCAACGACCCCGGAGACAGGACCATCACTGACCGGCTCTACGGCGGGGACAACCGCTACCGCCTGAAGCAGGAGGCGGTCCTCGGCATTGGCGGCGTGAGAATGCTCAGGGAGCTTGGGTTCGATATCAAGAAGTACCACATGAACGAGGGCCACGCCAGCCTGCTCACTGTAGAGCTTCTAAAAGAGTACAAACGCGATATCGAAGAAGTCTGGGACGAGGACCTCGTCTGGGACGTGGAGAGAATAAAGAGCATCTGCGTGTTCACGACACACACGCCCGTGACCGCGGGCCACGACAAGTTCGATTATCCCCTGGTGAAAGAGGTGCTGGGAGAGCTTTTGCCCTGGCACATCCTGCGCAAGCTGGCCGGTGAGGACAACCTCAACATGACCCTTCTGGGCCTGAACCTGAGCGAGTACATAAACGGCGTGGCAAAGAAACACCAGGAGGTCTCTCAGAGCATGTTCCCGGGATACGAGATCTCCGCCATAACCAACGGCGTGCACTCCTACACATGGACATGCGACAGCATGAAGAAGCTGTTTGACAAGTACCTGCCCGGATGGGCAAACGAGCCGGAGGTCTTCGTCCGCGTCGGCCGCATCCCGGACGAGGAGCTATGGGAGGCCCACATGGAGGCCAAGCGAAAGCTAATAGACCTTGTGAACGAGCGCACCGGAGTGGGCATGGACTACGACACGCTTACCTTCGGCTTTGCGCGCCGCGCCACGGCATACAAGCGCGCCCCCCTGCTCTTTTATGACTCCAAACGCCTGATGGATATCACTGGAGGGAAGCTCCAGGTAATATACGCGGGAAAGGCCCACCCCCGCGACATACCCGGCAAGGAGAACATACGCCTCATCTTCCGCAAGATGAGGGAGCTTGAGAACCAGATGAAGATAGTCTATCTGCCGGGCTATGACATGAAGCTTGCCCTGGACCTTGTTTCAGGCGTGGACGTTTGGCTTAACACTCCACAGCGCCCCCACGAGGCTTCCGGCACCTCCGGCATGAAGGCCGCGCACAACGCGGTGGTGAACTTCAGCGTGCTCGACGGGTGGTGGATAGAGGGCCATATAGAGGGCTATACCGGCTGGTCCATCGGGAGCGCGCCCACCGAGGTCTCGCTTGACGAGACCGCAGACGAGCAGGACGCAAAGGACCTCTACCTCAAGCTCGAAGAGCAGATCATGCCCACATACTATGAAAACCACCACATATGGACCCGTATGATGCAGAACGCCATCGGCAAGAACGCGTATTACTTTAATACCCACAGGATGATGCGCCGTTACGTGACCGAGGCTTATATCAGGTAGCATGGCAACTGGCTTTCCAAGGACGACAGGTAACAGCTAATGGCCGAGAACATCACATGCCCCCGATGCAAACACGAACAGCCCCAAGGCCCGAGCTGCGCCTCCTGCGGCCTGGACTTCCAAAAAGACACCGGGCATGAGAGTAAGAAAAACACGCCCCATGCAGGTCGTGAGCGACTCGTACAGAGTCGCACCGTGCGCTGCCCGCATTGCAAGACAGAGCAGCCCCTGAGGGCCCTGTGCATGAAATGCGGGCTTGACTTCAAGGCATATTCTAAATATATAAAGCGCAAGCGGGCCGGAGAGGACGTGGCCCCGCCCAAGCCCCCGGTCCGGGCAGAGGTGGCAGGACAGCCCGCAGCACACACAACGCAGGACCCCACAAAACCCATAGAGCTTGAGGCCCTGTTTGCGCGCACATGGGAGATGTTCAAGGACCGCTGGCTTACGCTCATCGCCCTGACCCTGCTCTATGTCGTGGCTATCGTGGCATCAATTTTACCCATGGCATTTGCCGTGCCTTTCTTCATGGGAGAGCCGGGTCCGGTAACGCTTGGCGCACTTATAGTCGGCATTGTACTGCTTGCCCTGATAGTAGCGTTTTCCGCCATGAGCATACTCTTTGCCGCTGCCTCTGATGAGAGCCTCACCATCGGCAAGGCCATAAAGACCGGGCTCGCAAAAGCCCCCGCCTTCATATGGGTCATGAGCCTCCAGGGCCTCATAATAATAGGGGGTTTCATGTTCTTTGCGGTGCCGGGATTCGTCTTCATGGTCTGGTTCATGTTCACACCTTATATTGTTTTTTCAGAGGACGTGCGCGGCATGGATGCGCTCTTAAAAAGCAGGGAGTACGTCCGGGGCCACGGATGGGACGTGTTCTTCAAGCTCGTGGTCATATTGGTGCTGTACATGGTGGTGGGAAGCGTGCCGCTTGTGGGCCCTCTTGTGGGCCTGCCCTTCATGCTCCTGTTCGTGGTGATGATATACAGGGACCTTGTGCGCATCAAGGGAACGGAAATGCCATATCCCGATGACAGGTGGTCGCGCCTGAAGTGGCCGCTTGCCGGGCTTGCTGGCACGCTTGTGCCGGTAGTGCTCATTGCCGTGGTGCTCGTCCCGTTTATCAGCTCCATCAAGGACATGGGCGAAGTACAGCAGGCAGGGCTCCAGCCATATAGCAAGGCCCTGCAAACCGGCACGGTGCTCTCCCCGGACAGGGACGTCTACGCCCCCGGAGAGACCATCACTGTCAATTATTCCGGCATGCCCGGCCACGAGCAGGACTGGATCACTATCGCAGGGGCCCAGGCCCCTCATGACTCCTACGGGGAATACTTCTACACAGAGGGCAACACAGAGGGAACAATGGAGTTCGGCGGGCTTGCTCCCGGACGTTTTGAGGTGCGCGCGTACAATGACTGGCCCGCCGGAGGCTATGAGATCAAGGCCCGCTACCCCTTTGTTGTTAAGGCTGGTGCTGAGGGCGATGCGCCGCAGCTGACGCTCAGGCAGAAGGACTTCGCCCCCGGAGAGATCGTTACGGTGCTTTTTAGAGTGCCACCCGAGTTCCCGACATATGGCTGGGCGGGCATTGTACCCTCTGCCCTGCCCCATGGCGACGAGCCCAGCAACCGCGCAAACACCACGGTGTTCAAGTTCCTTGAGGGCAGGACCAGCGGCAAGCTCAGCTTCGTGGCCCCGGAGGCGGCAGGCTCTTATGACGTGCGCCTCCACGACAGGGAGGGCGGCAGCGAGGTCTCCCATGTGAGCTTCTCCGTAAACGAGATCAACTCGCCCCGGACAGTGCGCCTCAGGGCCGGCTCGGAGGCGCCCATGCAGGTCGTGGTCTACATACATTCCCTGAACTACGAGGCTGAGGTCCTGCTCAATAACAACACGCTCTACTCCATCCCCGCAACTCGCGACATGGACTACAACCGCACCGCTCCGGCCACGCTCATAGCCGGGAGGAACGAATTCACTGTGCGCTACGATGTCCTGCCAGAGGCGCAGAGGGCTGCCATCAGGATAAAGGTCTACACACGGCAGCCCGACGGCACTGAGAAGATACTGGCCCAGTGGAGCGTGCACTCCCCATCCGGCACAGAGGACTTCTTCATCGAGGTCTATGGCGCGGGCGTGAAGGCCTGAGCCTTGCCTTAATACCTCCCGATATAAGAAAATATACTCACTATGCCCTAACTGGGCGGTAACGGGAGGAAACAACAGATGGTAGTACCCTTCGAGGATGTCTCCTATGTGCTTCTGGACCTGGACGGCACCCTCCTTGACAAACGGTTCGACGACACCTTCTGGCTTGAGTTCGTGCCCGAGCGCTATGCCAGCGCCAACAACATGAGCGTGGAGGCGGCCAAGGAGCACCTCTTCACCACCTACCGCAGCCACGAGGGCACGCTCAAGTGGACGGACCTGGACTTCTGGAGCCAGGAGCTTCGGATGGACATCCCGGCCATGAAACACGAGCTTGGGCACCTGATCAGCCCCCTGCCGCACGCTGAGGAGTTCCTTGCACGCATGAGGCGCGAGGGCAGGGAGGTCCACCTCCTCACAAACGCCCACCACAAGTCCGTCCGGCTCAAGTTCGAGCGCACCGGCATTGGCAGGCACTTCAACTCCGTGCTCACCTCGAACGAACTGGGCTCCCCCAAAGAGGACGCGGAGTACTGGAAAGCAGCGGCCAGGCTGGCGGGCTTCGACCCCGCCCGCAGCCTCTTCATAGACGACACCGTGGAGGTGCTCCGGGCTGCCAGGGACTTCGGCGTGCGCTTCGTGGTCCATAAGGCGCGCTCGAGCTCCGCAAAGGCCCCCGAGGGCTCTTCGGAGTTCCCCTACATAACTGACTTCGACGACCTCTTCGCCACAGTATGACTCCTCACATGCCGGCCATGACAACCATGCCAACCCAAAAAGATAATTCAGAAAGTCCATACGATGTCCCTCGATATTGAGCGCGTTGAGTTCCTCGTGATCGGCGGCGGCGTGGCTGGCCTCAGGGCTGCCATAGAGCTTGCCCCTCACGCCAGTCAGGGAGGCGTACTCGTGGCCACCAAGGACAGGCCCTCTGAGAGCACCACCGGGCACGCACAAGGCGGCATAGCCGTGGCCCTCTCCGACGAGGACGAGGTGGGCATCCACTACGAGGACACCATCCAGGCCGGCGCGGGCCTCTCCGACGAGGCTGCGGTGCGCGTGCTCGTGGAGGAAGGCCCCGAGCGTATCAAGGAGCTCATCTCCTGGGGCGCGGAGTTCGATCGTGCCGACCCTGACAGCGCTGACGCGTCCAAGCTCTCCTTCACCCTGGAGGCCGCGCACTCCAGAAGGCGCGTGCTCCACGCCCACGGGGACTCCACCGGGCGCGAGCTGGTGCGCGTGCTCCTGAAAAAAGTCCAGGGCCTGCCCTCGGTGCGCCGCTACCCAAGCGCCGTGGTGGTGGACCTCATCATGCACGATGCGCGGTGCGTGGGCGCGTACGTGCTCCAGCACGGCAAGCTCCGCGCGGTCATCGCCTCTGCAACCGTGCTTGCCACGGGCGGGGCCGGACAGGTCTACGCGGTAACCACCAACCCCATCGGAGCCACCGCGGACGGCATAGCCGTGGCCGCGCGCGCCGGAGCCCACACCCATCACATGGAGTTCGTACAGTTCCACCCCACGAGCCTCCAGCACCCATGGGCACCTCACTTCCTTCTGAGCGAGGCCATGCGCGGCGAGGGCGCGCGCCTCATCAACAAGGCTGGCGAACGCTTCATGGAGCGCTACCACCCAAAGGTCGAGCTCGCCCCGCGCGACGTGGTCTCCCGCGCCATAGCCACAGAGATCCACAGGAGCGGGGAGCAGAACGTATACCTCGACCTCACGCACATGGACCCTGCCTTCGTACAGAAACGCTTCCCTAACATATACCGCACCTGCCTCGGATTCGACCTCGACATCACCCGCGCGCCCGTGCCCGTAAGCCCTGCCATGCACTACATCATGGGCGGGGTGCGCACGGACCTGGACGGGGCCACCAACATAGATGGTCTCTTCGCTGCCGGAGAGTGCACCAACACCGGCATCCACGGAGCCAACCGCCTGGCAAGCAACTCCCTGCTTGAGGGGCTGGTCTACGGCGCGCGCGCAGGGGCCACAGCCGCAGGGCGGGGTGTGGCCTCCGGGCTCGATAAGGTTGCCCCCCTCACTCCCGTGCGCACCATCCCCGCGCATGACGAGATCAGGGGAGCGCTCAGGCGTCTCATGTGGGAGCGGGTGGGAATCGTCAGGTGCGAAAGATCGCTCACCGAGGCCCGGCAGGAGCTTGGCATGTGGGAGTTCATCCTCAAGGCCCACTACCAGACTCGCAGGGAGCTTGAGCTTAAGAACATGATCCAGGTGGCGCTCCTGATCACCGATGCCGCGCTGGCTCGGCCGGGCTCCGTGGGTGCTCACTTCCGGACTGATTCCGAGGCCTGAACCCGTCTCCATCCAAAGCGTATCTCCCTCTCTCCTGTGTATTGCTTTGTTTTTATGCTGTTCATTTCCCGGGCCGATTATCTTCGCAACTGGTCGGATTTGCGCGGAATATCGAGCTATGCAGGTGTTCATTATGTTCATTCTTTTTTTGCCTCTGGCAAGCTCCTGTTTCGGAGATTCCGGCACAGCGTCTGACGGAGAGATTCGGTGCTGAGGTGCGGTAGATGCAAAGAAAGGTTCGCGAGGGCGTACGAATGTACGTTGAGCGGTTCTTGATGAAGCAGATGTCGTGCGTTCAGCTCCGAAGATCGTCTTATGATATGGTTTGCACTGTAGCATTGTGCAAACCATATCACCTTTATACTGACATCGTCAATATGACACGTGTCAGGTAAAATGTGTCACAAACCATGGTTAATAATTGGCTCGTAACTGCTTAAACACAAAAGATTCTTCCATTAATGGAAAGACGTTTTTTAGTAACTAAAGTTTATATTTTTCTCAATAATTTTTTCAATCGAATATAATATCTCCATGGATGCTTTTGAGTCATTAATGGCAACTCTTCTTGAGCGCGAGGGTTATTGGGTTCGTAATAGCTTCAAAGTAGAGTTGACCAAGGGAGAGAAAAGAGCTATAGGTATCCCGTCCTCGCCAAGGTGGGAGATTGATCTGGTTGCCTTTAATGCCAAAGAAAATATAATACTTGCTGTTGAATGTAAATCATACTTCAATTCACAAGGTGTGAGCTTGAAGTACTTTACTAAGCCGCCATCTATATTCACAAATCGTATGAAATTGTTTAACGGCAAGAAACTAAGACGGATCGTCCTGGCTAGAATGAAAAAGCAGATGGTAAAAGATGGACTGTGTAATGAGTCCTCCGAAGTTCAGCTATGTCTGGCAACTGGCAAGATTTCGTCTGATAGTGAGCGAGTGAAAGTAAAAGAGCTGTTTATTAAAAGAGAATGGAAGCTCTATGATGATGAATGGATAGCGGATAAGGTCAAGGCGTTTGCGTCCCTTGGTTACGAGAATGATGTGGCGGCTGTTGTGGCAAAGATAATTCTAAAGAATAAGGTATAGAAATATAAATCCTTTCTATGTATTTCTTTTTAAAACACGTTATTTGTTAATCTTCAGCATCTCCTAATGCACAATAATTCAACACTATAATAAATTGCTAAGCAACTCCTCATCAGATATTTCATCATTAATTTCACGTTCAATAATTTCCTTCATTTTTTCACACTTAGTAAGTGATAACAACTTATCTCTAGATCTATCGCCAAATCTGGAATCATTTATTAAATTATTTACTGTCTCAAAGCATTCTTTACTATTAAGAGGATGGTTAACATCATCGTTAATAATATAAAATTTGTCTCTCGGTAGATATTTCAGTTTATTTGTAATATTTATTGTTTTATATTCTTCAAAAATGTCCACATTATTGCTTTTCAATATTTCAATAATCACATGGAACCTTTCATATTTCTTAAAATGTGCTATCTCACCTGAAGTAGTTGCAGTAAGACTTACAAAGCTTAAATTTGTAGTGTCTGCAAATTCATTTTCCAATTCAGGAACTAATCCTTTAAAAAAATCATCACTGAAATTAGCATCAACGATTTTGCCTATCTTTATCGTATTTTGACCACTAAATGAAAATGCCAGCCTATTTAAGATTAAACTGGTTGGCACATTATAATTATTGTGTGGTTGATAATGTTTTTTACAGTAATTAATATAGTCATTCACCAATTTATATATAATTACCTTCTTAAACGTCTTACTATCTATATCAAAACATAAATCAAGAACATTTCTATACTTAGAGTTTGAATCACTTTCGTAAAACTTCATAAGTATTTCTTTCTGCTTTTCTTTAACGTCATTACAGATAAACTCTGCATTGAAATATTCCATAATTGATTTATGCGCCCATCGATAATATATTCCTTCCTTATTAAATATTGGGACAGTTACTTCAATATCAACTAAAAATGCAGACTCTACAAAATCAAAACATGTATACTTTTTTGCCTTCCCAATTAAAGCCAGCAAGTCGTCCTTTATGAATTCAACCTTACCCTCTTTAAATGAGAAGAATCCTAAGAATTTAAGAACAGAATAAAATTTGTCTTCGTCTAACCCTGAATTCTTTTCTCTAGTAAAATACCCCTTTGTTAAATCATGGCTTTAAAAAAGAGCGTCATATACTTGCCGATAATAAACTCTTTTGTTTTTTGGTATGTTTGGCTTGAACTCAAACGCCTTATAAAGAAGAGTCACTAACAAAGGATTTGATAGAAATTCACGTATATTTCTGGAAACATCAGGACGAGTAATTTCTTCAATCAGTCTACTTGAAAGCTCGCCAGCTTGGTCATACTTCTTCAATAGTTCGTGAGCCTCTTCTTCTTCTAGCGGGACTATGTTAAACTCCTGAAAATCACCAAATGTTGCCAATCCTATTTCAGGCCTTGAGGATAATATAAACAAGTTATTACTTGCTTTAGAAATAAACTCTTGCAATTTATTTGTTACAACATCCTTTTCCTTAAATGGTATTTCATCATATCCATCCAAGAAAAAAACAAAATCACCTCTCTCAATAATGCTCAAAATAAAATCGCTTCTATGTGCATCTTTAAGTGGATTTAATTCAGTGAATATTTCGTCTAAAATTTCTTTATCAGCAGAGAGCCTTCTTAGTTCAATAAACACTGGAATGCCTTTATTCTGTTTTGCGCATGATAAAAACAACCATTTTAATATTGTTGATTTCCCCATCCCAGCAGTATCAGTAATTAATACTTTCTTATATTTTGGGATAAATACATCTGAGTAGGTATCCACTAATATTTTTTCATTGATATCAACCCTTGCTGATTTCAATGTTAATGGTATATATATATCTTCCAGTAGTCTCTGCTGGTTACGGAATGCAATAGTGCTTAGCATGGAATACTTCTCATATGAACGTTGCAAGTACTCTTCAAATTTATTTACAAAAACATGCTCTAGCAACTCCTTATTTGTTTTAGACTTCTCACATAACTCTTTTAACTTAGGCATAATCCAGGTGTCTATAATAGGTTTTGATACCGCACCAAGAACAACTTTTTCCATTTCAGTCTCCTAATATGTTTTTCTATAAAAAACAGGGGAAACCTTGTACCCATCCCCCCCCTAACTACAAACTAATATATACAACCTCTCCCCCAAAAGCAACAAAAAACAACTACGAGTAGATTTTCTTCCTTACTCCAAGTGCATTTCACTTGACAATCTTCGCACGCGCAACTATATTAAAATATTAACGGCTTACACACATGTTACCAGGGGATGTGCATGAGAAAGCTTGCTCTAATAGTAATGTTGTTCCTGCTTGTGGGTTGCGCCATCCAGCGCCAGGGCGAGATACTCCTTGGAATGCCTCAGGACGTTGATAACGACGCGCCACAGGTGGTGGTTATCAGAGAACTCGCTACCTTTCTGTCAGGACAACTGGTAACAGTTCACTGGGACGAGCTTAAAGTGTTTACTCTCGGCGCAGGGGAATATTCAGAATTTCACGTCCAGCCCGGCACACATACTTTTAAGGTGTCCTCTGGGGTCGTCATTGGCTCACCCCAATCGATGGAGTTCGAGAGGGGCAAAACATATTACCTAATGATATCCCCTTTTTTTAACCCGCTAATAGTTTTCTTATCTAATTTCGAAATTGAAGTTATTAACAACATTGAAGTTGTTAATAGCAAAGAAGAGCTAACAAGCACATACAGAAACCTCGGCATGCAATAACATAAATTGTCGTACTTCCAGCCATATATTCTGCCGCAGATGCCGTGAATCAGCCCCAAAGCCTGTCAACTGATAATGTTTGAACTATTAGTTAAGCTAATGGTATGATAAATAATAGTTATGCATAAGGACAGCACACTCATATACAATTACGAAAAGGGCTTTGGGGAGGTCTTCTGGATAACCTGCCTGGTCTGCTGGTGCTTCACGCGCTACGTGGTCTGGGAGGACGGCTCCACGGAAGAGCACTGCGTAAGCTGTCTGGAGAAGGAAGGCAAGCTCATCCGGAACAGGGCAAAGCGATAGGCCCGGCGTTTCCGCCAATGCCTCCTAGCCCGAAGCACCTTCCTCCGGCACCACAAGCTCGTAGATGCCCATCTTCTTCTTGATGCCCCTGAGTTTTTCGTAAGAGACGATGCCCACCTTGAACTCGTCCTTTGAAAGCAGCGAATCGCAGAGCCTCTGCGACATGTATATCCTGCCCGGAGGCGCGAGGTTCTGTATCCTGGAGGCGATGTTCACGGAGTTCCCGAACACATCTCTGTCCTCGTAGATGACCTTCCCGATATTGATGCCGACACGCAAATGGTATCGGTCGTCCTCTTTTACCGACTTGTTGTTCTCGTGCACAGAGCGCTGTATCTCCACCGCCGCCCGGCATACGTCGTCCGCTGTGGGGAAGACCGCGAGAATCGCATCGCCTATGTTCTTTATGTGCTGGCCGTTGTTGCCTTCCACCAGCCTTGAGAGCAGGCCGTAGAAATTGTGTATCCAGTCCCTGGCGATTATGGTGCCCTTCTCCTGGAAGTAATCGGTGGAGCCCTGCAGGTCCACGAACATTATGGCCATCGTAACCCGTTCGTCCCTAACCTCCACGCAGGCTTCCTGCTGCTGGCCCACGCCCTCGTCGCTGTCAAATATTATCCAGGCCTCGAAACTCCTGCTGAGCTTGATGGACTGTCCGTGCTTCACCGGCGTGCGCTGGTTGGTGGGGATCTGCCTGCCGTCGAGGCAGGTGCCGTTTCTTGAGCCCAGGTCCACTACGCTCCATATGCCGTCGTCGTAGAAGAACTGAACGTGCTTTCTGGATATACCCTCAAAGGGGGCAAGGGGCTCTCTTCCCACAGCGTCCCTGCCTACCACGTCGCCGCCCTTCACGGGCAGGCTTACCCCGCCGGGGCCCTCGATATAGATGATCGCACTGGCCTCGCTCAATGCCTGGCGCCCCTGAAAGGAGATCCATGTTCATGGGATGCGATAATTCGGGTAACCATAAATCAGCATAACACACTGAATTACAAAAGAAAATAGCATGCATGGCTTGACCTGCCAAGAGGGCGTGATTATTCTGCCTTGGGGTGTCTCTGGATCAGCCCCAGGATCAACCCTGGGACCAGGCCCGGACCAGGCCGGAATTCATGGCCCGAGGGGCTATGCGGAAGACTCTACCGAGAGCACTTCTTCGGGCTTGGACATACCCTCGATCTCTTTCTTCAGGTGCGCCAGATCCTCAAGAAACCGGGCCTTCTTCTCACCGATAAAGTCCTCGGCCAGCTCGTAGTAGTGCTCGATGCCCTTAAGAAGGCCTTCACTGAACTCGCGGAAGTACTTTGGGTTTCGGGTGGAGAGCCTCAGCCTGTAGCGCTCGATCTCCTCTTTGAGGTGGGCCACAGAGAGCATGAGCTCCTTGATGAACATGTGCGGGCGTTCAGTCTTGTCCTTAATGAGGTTGATGCGCCCGTATATGTGCGAGACCATCTCCTCGAGCGAATAGGTACGGTCAAAATACGCGATGTTAGGCCCTGGGCAGAAGCTTGGCGCGGCTTCGGTATCAAAGCCGAACTTCCGGTTGGCCGCGCCTCCAAGGTCAACACACAGGCAGGCCTTCTCAAGGGCGTCCGCCTTTAATACCCTCTTCTGCTCGTCATTATAGCCGCCCTCTTCTATGTCCGCGAGCTTCTTTTTGATAAAGGTCTTCGAGCCTGAGCAAAGCGGTTTTCCCGGGAACTCGGGGTTGAGCTTGAGTATCCCCCTTGTGCAGGGCGCGCCGGGCTCGCCGGCCTCAACGCGCTCGCGTTTGAGCTTCTCGCTTGCCGATGTCCTCAGTGTCCAGAACGGGATGCCAAAGGGCGAGCTCTTGCTGAGGGCCACATCGTCCACAGTGGCGTCGATGAGCTTCTGGCTGTGCTCGTCGTCAACGACCACGGCCTCCGGCACAAGCAGAAAGGGCGTGGCCCATCCGGTGCCGTCAACTCCATAGCGCTCTCTTAAAAGTGCGTCCTCCTCGTGCACGCCGATGCCGCCCTGCACGGTGATCTTGACGCCAAAGGGCTCCTCAGGGCACTCTATGCCAACGGATTTCAGCCCGCGCTTGAGCATCTTGAAGGTGCCGTCGATGAGTTCCTGCCTGTTCTTCCTGAACTCCTCCAGTATGGGTCCCATAAGGCTGCCGTTTGTGGAGAAGGTGTGGCCCCCGCAGTTCAGGCCGCTCTCCACCCTGTACTCAGATACCCAGAGGCCGTGCTTTGCAAGGAACTTGCCCTGTATGATGGCAGAGCGGAAATCGCTCACCTTGAGCACTATCTTCTTCATTAAGCTGCCGTCCTCGCCGGGGAAGAAGTCCTTGAACTTTGCCGCGTACGCGTAGAGCCTTGGGTTAAGGCCCGCAGAGAACACTATCGCTGAGTCCAGGTTGCTCTTTGCAAAACCCCTGAGGCAGCTCATGGCGTCCGCGAACTCCGGGGCGAGCTTCTCGCCGTCCTTGTAATTGTCCTTGTCCACCTTGGTCATGATGTTGACGTCAATGCTGCCGGGCGTGGCCAGCGGGCGAAGCTCTTCTTCCAGGCGCTTGCGCTCGTCCTCGTCCTTTGAGGCAAGCATCTCCGTATACTTCCTCTTGAGCCAGGAGCCATCAGGGAGCATCTCGAAATACCGGGTTATCTCGCTGCCCTTCTTAAAGGGCGCGGCCTGGAGCTCACGCACCTGCCGGGCGACTATCTTGCCCATGAGGTTCAGGTATTCAGTGATGCGGCGCGCGCGGCTGTCCTCGGAGTCAGTGGGGATCTCCTCATAGGGCTCGCCCTCCTGCTGGCTGTAATGTCTGCGCAGGTTCTCGGCAAGCATGTCGTCCATGATGCTTACCACCGAGGATATCCCATATCTGGCCACTCTTATGGGCGTGTCAACTGAAAATGAGATCCCCATCACGGGGATATGAAATGTATGAGGCTCATTGTTCTTTACTGTATCGTTTTTCAAAGGTTATCTCCCTTAAGACATTTATCTGGTTTTCGTCCGTCCGTATTATTTTATATAATCCGCCAATTAAAAACAATAATAAAACTGAACATCACTTAAGGGATGGCTAAGGTGAACTCCATCTGTGCGGGGCCGAAGAGCATGCGCTTTCTAAGTACCGTAAGCACCACCTCCTGGCCGGGTTCAAGTCCGAAAAGGGCTATTTTAAGCTCAGGCACGCTCTCTGTCCTGGCCTTCCCCACCGAGACGATCAGGTCTCCCTCTTTTATTCCGGCACGCTCGGCCAGTCCCCCCTTCATCACCTTTAGCACACTGACCCCTCCTGCGGCCTTTTTTATGGATACGCCCAGTATCGGGGTCCCGGGCACAGGGGGCTCCGGGGCATAGAACACATAGTCAGCCATCTGAGGGTCCACAGAGCCGGAATCCGCGTTTACGAGCACAGAGTAGCTGCTGCCGTTTATGCGGGCAAGCCTCCGGGGGATGCCGCTTCCGTATGCGACATGTCCCTGGCCCACCACCACCACCACCTTGTGGCCGGGGTTTTTCTCCATGAAGCTTGCTATGTTATGGGCCATGGCCTCGTCCCTCAGGACCTGGGCCTGGTAAAAGTTCGTAAAATCGCGCGATGGAGATTTACTGTGTAAGAAAAAGATCTTACTGAGCCTGTTGCGGTACTCATTGTCAGTCATGTCCATATAGGCGGGGATGCGCCCAAGCTCTTCCTTCCCTAGCGAGCCCAGCCCCCCACGCGAGACCTTCTTGACTATCCCCTCGTCCTGGTTCAGCCCGAGTACGGGGAGGCCCATTGTCCGGGCATAGTCCAGTATCTCGCGGTAGAGGTGGTAGTTCATGCCCCAGGAGTCATAGTATTTCGATTTATCCAGAAACTCCTTCTCGTCAATATCTCCCGCAACGTACTGGTCAAGGGCCGCCTGCCCCTTGGGCTCGAACATCTCCATGCCCACCGCCACCTCGTGCCCCCGCTCCACCAGGGCGCGGATGACCGAGAGCTGGAGCTTGTGGTCCCCGAATTTCGAATGGCTCTCCCCCACATATATCACGTCACTGCCCTCTATCTCGTCCATTACCGCACTAAGGGCCATCGTGCTGTCCGTGCGCACAAAGGCCGGGCTGGTCTCGAACTCGTGGCGCAAGCCCTCCAGGGTGCCAGCCACTGACTTCTCCCTGATGCTGCCTCCGGCAAAGCGGAGCTTTGAGTACCTGCCATAGTGCGAGAGCTTTGGGGCGGCAAGAGCAGCCTCATGGGCGCTTGATGCGAACACACGGGCCACCGGTAACCCGGAGGCAAAGGGGTTTTTAGATAGCTCCATGACAAACCCCTCTTCTTTCAACCCCTCCCCTTTCAACCCCTCCCCTTTCAAACCCTCCCCTTTCAAACCCTCCCCAGGCCAGTTGGCAGGTTCTCCGGCATATATCCTGTTTATCAGGACAGAGCCAGCACCTGGCACCACCAGCGCTGCCTTGCGCATGAGGGCCAGGCTCACCTTGTCTTCCTCCAGCACCTCGAAACCCATTGCCCGAAGCTCCTTGGCCAGAGGTGCGTACACCAGGGCCTCCTGCCCGTCGGCGGGGAGCACGTAGACCTTTCGCCTTGCACCCAGGAGGGCTGAGATCAGGGGAGGACTCTCATCATCATCAAGGGCCCGCATCAGGTCGTAGCCGGGATCAAGCACAAGCTCCACAGGCAAAGCAGGCACCTCCATCTCCACAACGGTCTTTTTTCCGTCCACCTCCACAAGCTCCGCCGCAGCAGCGCCCGGCCCCGAGGAGACCACCACAGGGAGCCTGAACCTGTAGGGCTCTCCCTTCTGCTCAATCACAAAACGGACGATATGCCTGCCGCCTCTGAGCAGGAATGTGGGGTTGACCAGACGCATGTGAATATGGCCCTTGCGCCTGACCCATTGGTCAAAGAACCACCCGAGCCCTCTGCCTGAGACCTCTTCCGCCGATGCCCTTATATCGCGCCAGGAGGCCCGGCGGAATCGGTTGTCAGAGACAAACCGCCCGAGCATCCTGAAAAATGCATCGTCGCCTATCTCACGCCTTAGCATGTGGAAGACCATGGCGCTCTTGCCATAACCTATGCTCCGCGAGGCCCGGCCCGTGCGGGACACAAAAGCGTCAAGCGCAAACTCGTCCTTAGTCCTTACGTAGTTGGTGTAATCAAGAAGGAGCCTCTTTCTGTATTGCGCTCCCTCACCTTTTAGTTGCTCAAAGTAATGGTCCGCAAGATATGTGGTCAGGCCCTCAGACCAGTTGCCCTGGGCAGAGTCCGAATATACGCTCGCGCCAAACCACTGGTGGAGCACCTCGTGCCCAAGGGAGGTGGAGAGTATAAAGGGCAGCCTCAACACATCGCGCCCAAGCAGCGTGTATGTGGGCATGGCATATCCGGTTGGCAGGACGTTCTCCACCACAGAGAACCTTGTGTAAGGGTACTTCCCCAGAAGTGCGGAGTAGCGCTGTATGTACCTTACGGCCTCCTGGACGTATTCCTCCGCTAGATGCGCGTCCTCAGGGAAGAAATATCCATAGACCTCCACCCCCAAGGCATCGGCCCGGAACACTTGATAAGGCCCTGCGGCAAGCGTAATGCCTCCCACCGGATACGGGAACAGGAAGGAGAACTCCAAAACACCCTCCCCCGCTTTTACTGTTATATCCTCTGCCTCGCTCACCGCTTCATAGCCCTCTGGGAGTTCTGCCTTCAGCGAAAAGTATGCAAGCGGCACTCCCTCGACCTCAGGGTACCATCTCCCCGTGAGCGCGACCCCTTCGGCGGATATGAGGCTGCCTGCCACCACCCCCGGATTAGCCGGGTCAGAGTACTGGGAGCCGGGGGCGGCTTCGAGGCTGTAGGCAACTCTGAGAGTGCCGGGCCTTGCCTTCAGACGCCCGTGCCTCGGCTTAAGGGCCTTGCCGTCAAGAGAAGAGGAGATGACCTCCATCCCGCGCACATCAATGATCCAGCGTCCCCCTTGCGGCCTCTCGGGCAGCACAATACTTGCAGAACCAAAAAGCAGGCCCTCCTCAGGGCTGATCCGGACACTTATTGAGTACTCAACAGCAGGGCCCTCCAGTGCGGCGCGGGCCAAGCCCGGCAATGCAGGCACTGTCAGCAGGGCAGAAAAAAGCGTAAATAGAAAAAGCAGCCGTCTCATGAAAGGTATTATACCAGCCCTTGTTTCTCAAGGTCGGCAAGGTCGGCAAGGTCGGCAAGGTCCTCCGGGGTGTCCAGATCCCTCAGCTCCGGGCCAAGCGCTGTCAGAAGCCCCGCAGCGGCGGCCCTGCCAAGGCTCTGCTGCAAGGTATCAGGCACTGACCACTTAATGTCTCTAAAGACCTCAGGCTGTGGCCGGGGCATGGCCACAAGATAGTATCCCCCGTCCCTGGCCGGGCCAAACACCACGTCAGCGTGGTCCAGATGGCTGATGGCCTCATGTACCTCGCCGGGGCCAAGCCCCGGTATGTCCACGCCCACGAGGGCCGCCCTGGCATAACCCAGCCCAAGCACGTGCGTAAGGGCAAGATGCATGCGTGGCCCAAGGCCCTCCCCTTCCTGCGTAAACAGAGGCAGCCCGAACCTGCTGAAGTACTCCTCGTGCTCACTTGGGGTATAGGTAATGAAAGTGTCCGTATCTTCAAGGGCCCGCAAGCGCTCAACAGTGCCCTCAATGAGCCTCTCGTACAACGCCATGCGCTCTGTATCGCTGAGATGCCCCTTGAGCCTGGTCTTCACGTTGTCCGGCTCCGGGGCCTTAGCCATGATTATAAGAGCGTTTTTTCTCATCTTACGTCCCTGTATCGCTGAGATACCCCTTGAGCCTGGTCTTTGCGTTGTCCGGCTCCGGGGCCTTAGCCATGATTACAAGAGCGTTTGCTCTCATCTTACGTCCCCGTAATGGCGGGCCAGCCGCTCAGGCGGGATTTTAAGGACCGTATAAGCCAACGCGATGGCCCAGTCCCTGAGCGTAGTGCGCACGACCCCCTCATGCACCCACCTCCTTGGGCTTGCGGTGATGCGTTTGTCAAGGAAAACAATACTGCCCAGGCCCTTGAGCCTGCCTGCGATCTCGATGTCCTCCATAAGAGGGATGTCTGCGAAGCCTCCGATCTTATCAAAGGTCTCTTTGCGGATGAACAAACCCTGGTCGCCGTAGGGCACGCCCGTAAGCCTTGAGCGCCTGTTTGCTATCCACTCCACAACGCGTGCCCATGCGCCCTCGTGGCCAATGCGCAAGCAAAAGGCCCCTGCCACCACCTTCTCATCAGAGAGAGCGTGGCCGATAGCGCCATATGCATCGGCAGGCAACAAACAATCCGCGTGTATGAACAAAAAGACCTCTGCCGAGGCCACGCACGCGCCCGCGTTCATCTGCTTTGCCCTGCCGCGCGCGGAGGTTACAACCTTGTCGGCAATGCTGGCTGCGATCTGGCGGGTTCTGTCCCCACTGCCCCCGTCAGCCACGATGACCTCCACCACCGGACCGGGCTGCCTGAGCGCAAGAAGGCTCTCCCTGATGCACTCCTCCTCGTTCAGGGCAGGCACTATAACCGATATCTTCCTTTCCTCCAACATGCTACTTCAAAGGATAGCACACTGAATTGGAGATGGAGCCACACACGCAAGTCCTTGCGGATCTGGCCGTAACCGTCGTGTATGCAAGCCAAGCTCTTGCTGATATAATGATAACGATGGCAATAGCAAGGGCAATATGAAGAATATACTCGCATCAGACATCGGGGGCACAAGCAGCAGGTTCGCGCATTTTAAGGCGGACGGTGAGGGAGCGCTTTCCATAGAAGGGTTAACCATCCTTCCCACAAAGGAGTCCCCGTCCTTTGCCGCATTATTAGAGACCCTGAGGGGCTCTGAATTCACACTCATGCCTGAGGACGCGGACTCTGTATGCATAGCTATTGCCGGCCCTGTGCGCGGCACATACAGCGACCCACCTAACATCGCGTGGGACGTGGACCTCTCAGCCCCTGCAAGCCTTGGGCTCAAGCACGCCGTGATGATAAACGATTTCGTGGCACAGGCCTACGCCTGCGTCTCAAGCGTGGGCAGGGAGGCAAAAGTGGTGCTTGGCGGAGAGCCCGATCCCATGGGCGCAGTTGCGGTGCTGGGTCCGGGCACCGGGTTTGGGAAGGCCGCCCTCCTTCCCGACGCGTCCGGGGGCTTCCACCCCATGGCAAGCGAGGGCGGTCACGCGGCATTCCCCTTTGCCCCTGGAGACGAACAAAAATTAAGCGATTTCATAATAAGAAAACTCGGGGTGCGTTACCCCACCATAGACAACGTTGTGACCGGCGGAGGGGTGGCCCTGCTCCATGAGTTCCTGACCGGAGAGGTACTTGAGCACCATGAGGTGCCCACCGGGGACGAGGCAGATGAAGAAACGGTCAGGTGGTGCGCAAGGCTTCTTGCGCGGGTGGCAAGGAACTTCGCCCTTGACACGCTTGCAACAGGAGGCCTGTTCATTACAGGAGGTGTTGCCGCACGCACCCCGGCCTTTGTGGAGCATGAGGCCTTTGGAGCTGAGTTCACAGACTCTGAGAAACACTCAGCGCTCCTTGGCCAGATACCCGTCAGGCTTATAACCAACGAGCTAAGCGGGCTATGGGGCGCGGCATATAAAAGCCTCATGGAGCTTGAGGGCTAGAGATGGGCATCTCAGGAAAGACAATCGAGCGCACTGTTCTTCTCATAGTGATCCTGGGCCTTGCTGTATCATTCTTCGCCTTTGACCTGGGACGGTTCTTCGCGCTGGAATACGCCAGGGCCTCGCAGGAGGCGTTCTACACGTATTACATGGAAAACGCCTTTGTCGTCATCGCCGGTTACATGCTGGTCTATATAGCTGTCGCAGCTCTGAGCCTGCCCGGAGCCGCAGCGCTGACCATTGCCGGTGGAGCGCTCCTTGGGCTGGTAAACGGAACGATAGCGGTCTCATTCGCCTCCACAATAGGGGCAACGCTTGCTTGCGCTGCCTCACGCTTTGTGCTCCAGGACTGGGTACAGGGCCGCTTTGGGGAAAAGCTCGCCATCATCAACCGGGGCATGGAGAGCGAAGGACGTTTCTACCTCTTCACGCTGAGGCTCATCCCCATCTTCCCCTTCTTTATGATCAACCTTCTTATGGGGCTCACGCGTCTTCCTCTGAAAGGCTTCTACTGGGTCTCACAGGTGGGGATGCTTCCTGGCACCATAGTCTACGTCAACGCAGGCCGCGAGCTCTCAAAGCTTGAGAGCATGAGCGGCATACTCTCACCCGGCCTGATAATATCCTTTACCCTGATAGGACTATTACCGATAACCACGAAGAAGCTGCTCGGGCTGTACAGGAAAAAGCATGGCCTGGATGCCGACCTCGAAGGAGACAAAAATGGCTGAGTACGATTATGACATAGGCATCATAGGCGGAGGCGCGGCGGGCCTCACAGTGGCCTCCGGGGCCTCACAACTCGGAGCAAAGGTCTTATTGATAGAAAAAGAAAAAAACCTCGGGGGCGACTGCCTGCACTACGGGTGCGTGCCGAGCAAAACTCTGATAAGGACAGCGCGCGTCCGTCACCTCATGGAGCGCGCAGGTGATTTCGGCCTCCCACAGGTTGAGCTCGCCCCGGTGGACTTCCAGCAGGTCTCGGCCCGCATCAGAGACGTTATTGCCACCATACAAAAACACGACTCCGTGGAGCGGTTCTGCTCCCTTGGGGTGCAGGTGGAGTTCGGGGACGCGGAGTTCGTGGACGAGCATTCCATAAGGCTTGGGGCAAAGACGGTCTCCGCGCGCCAATGGGTCATAGCCACGGGCTCTGCCCCAAAGGCCCCGGCGATCAAGGGCCTCGACAACACACCCTACATCACCAACAAGGAGATATTCTCCCTGGAGGTGCTTCCTCCCTCCATGGTGGTGCTTGGCGGCGGCCCCATAGCTGTTGAGCTCGCCCAGGCAATGATGCGCCTTGGTACGCAAGTTACAATCATCCAAAGAGGCCGGCAGCTCCTTGCAAAAGAGGACGAGGACATGGCCGGGATGGCCCTTGCCTCCCTTGAGGCTGCGGGGGTCAAGGTATATACGGACACGTCCATACTCCACACCACTGACAAAGGGACCCACCGCGAGGTCGTATTCATGCATGACGGGGACGAGATCACCGTAAAGGCGGACACACTTCTTGTGGCCCTTGGAAGAGGTCCCAACTCCCTAGGGCTCAAGCTGGACAACGCAGGGGTGAAAACAGACCCCGGCGGATGGATCAAGGTGGACGCCAGAATGCGCACCTCGCGTAGTCACATCTATGCTGCGGGCGACGCCATCGGTGCGTACCAGTTCACGCACGCCGCCGGATACGAAGGCGGCATCATCGTTGCAAACGCTGTATTCCGCCTGCCCAGACGTGCCGACTACACATGGATGCCCCACTGCACCTACATTGACCCTGAGCTTGCCGGACTGGGCATGAACGAGAAAGAAGCAAAGAAGGTTGGCAAGGACTACAGTGTCTGGACCGAGAAGTTCCAGGCCAATGACCGCGCACTGGCCGAGGGCGAGCCGGAGGGAAAGATAAAGCTCCTGCTTGACGCAAAGGAACGGCCCATAGGAGTGCAGATATTTGGAGCGCACGCCGGAGAGCTGATAAACGAATGGGTGGCCGCCATGGCAGGCAAGGTGAAACCCTCGGCCCTGGCAGGGGCCGTACACCCCTACCCCACAATGGGAGAGATAAACAAGCGCGTAGCCGGGGGGTTCCTCTCAAAGAAGCTGTTCTCTGATAGGGTCAGGAAGGGGCTTAAGCTCGTCTTTAACTTAAAGGGCCGTGCCTGCGGGTCTGATTAGACCATTATATAGCTCCCTCCAGGAGCCGTTATGTTTCCTTTGATGGATTAACAGAAACAATTCCAGGAAACAGTCCTTCCCAATAATGATGTTGTTTTCCATTATGTTTTCAAAGAGAAAAGTTTGCGCGCCTGACATAGGAATTCGGTCGAATAAAGATTTTAATGATCGACCGGTCGAACCTTATGATCCTTATCCGACCGGGTGCCACGGGCCCCCCAGCCACGGGCTGGTATTAACTGGAGGCCGTCAGCCTCAATCGTTTTCAGGATAAGTATCGAAGCTGCAGAGGTGCCTTGCCATTGCCTTTACCCTTCAGTATGCAGTTGACTCCTCCCTTAAGTTTTCGTTTTGATTTTTATTTAATATTTTCAAAGAGGAAAGTTCGCTTGTCTGACGGAGGGATTCGGGTACGATGTGCCTTAGATGCAAGCAAGAAAGCAAGAAGGCGTATACGCATACGCCGAATGCTTTATTGCGCAGCAGATGAGGTGCAGTCGTGCCCGAAGCACGTCTGTTTATGCGTTGTATTCGGCTGCTCCATTTACAGTAAGGCGCTGGAACACCCGCAGGTTCTCCTTCATAACAAAAGGGTCAAGTATCCCAAGCGTGACCAGCGCTTCGCCAAAATAGATATTGGCCTCATCCGCCTCCTCCAGAAGCTCTACAAGCTGGTCCTGTGTCATAAACCCAAGCGAGACCGCAAGCTCGCCAAACAATATCCCGCTTTCCTCCTGGTACACCAGGAGGCGGTTCACATCGTCTTGGGTGAGCAGGCCACGCATGACTGCCAGCTCCCCCAGACGGCGGTTCTGGCCCTTCTGGTACATCCTTGCGTTAAAGATGTCCTCGTCAGTGATCAGACCCTTAAGCGAAAGAAACCTCCCAAAAAGCAGCGCGCCGCTCTTGTGGCGCTCCTCTATGATCTTCGAAAAAAGATTTTCATCCTCTAAGTTCAGGCGCTCTGCCATGTGATTTCCCTTTCTACATACATTTAACCATATTTTCACTCACAAGTCAGCGAAACCCTAAACTTTCAATTTATAAGTTATCTACTTCTACCTCTTCAAGATATCTATATAATTCCTTCACCATGTCTTCATAGTCCTAGGCTAATATAATTCACATAAACATTTCGAAGCGCAAACTCATATTAAAGAAGGAGGAGAGTCTGAGATGAAGAAAGCACTTGCAGTACTTGTAGCCCTGGGGCTATTGAGCTTTGGTGTTATGGCCTTTGCCCACGGCGGCGGCGGAAGCGGCGGCTATGGAGGCGGTGGATACGGCATGATGGGCGGCGGCTATGGAGGTGGCGGACACGGCATGATGGGCGGCGGATACGGCATGATGGGCGGTGGCGGCGGCATGATGGGCGGTGGCGGCGGCTTCGGCGGTTGCAGTGGCCCCGGCGGTTATGGAAAAGCGGTAGACCCTGAAAAGCGTGATGCATTTTTCAAAGATACCCTTGACCTGAGAAAGAAGCTCCATGCGAAGATGTTCGAGCTCCGCGAGGCATATTTCTCCGGTAACGAGGACAAGGTTGAAAAGCTGGGCAAGGAAGCCGAAGGGCTTCAAAAGAAACTCTACGATGCGGCAAAAGAGCTCGGGATCACCTCTGGCGAGGGCTATGGCAGAGGTTACGGCGGCCACATGGGCCAGGGTTACGGCGGCCACATGGGCCCTGGCATGGGCTGGTAACGGCAAGCACGTATTACTTGAAAATATAAAGAGGGCCGGAGCATCTCACTCCGGCTCTCTTTATTGATTATAAGTGGTAATATTATTCATGGTTTCTTCATACTTATTCAATAAAATCAATAGCATGAGCAGGAATCTCTTAATCTGTAGCCTTTCGCTCATGATCACACTGTCATGGGGAGGTGTGGCCTTGGCCCATGACACAGGCAAAGGCACACGCCCGGGTCCTGAGCACATGCATAATGAACGGGACGTAACTCCCTATGGAGACTTCTGTCCCCGCTGCAACCTCTACGGAGTTGGCAATAAGCCTGTATCACACCAAGTCGCCAGGGATGCCCTGAGCGCTTACTTCGGGCAAAAGGGCCTCACGGTACGCAACATTCAAGGCATGGGGCGCTTCCTTAAAGTGGACATATACAGAGACCAAAGGCTTGTGGACAGGATACTCTTTGACCGGAGGACCGGTCGAATAAGATCGATATTATAATAGCAGCAACAATATGCGGTGGTATCAAAGGAAATGGAAAAGAAAAAGAAAATGAAGATCAAGCCAACTGTGGGCACGGTGCTAAACCAGATCTCAATAAGCGGAAACAGCATGGCATTATAGAGTAGTTTCCTATACAGCCGGCAAAAATTGACCCCTGGCATCCATCGCTGATGTCAGGGGTTTTTTCAGATTCCACGCCATAGTGCTGCGGGCATCGTGCGCACTGCGCGATTTGAAATAGACATATTTTTAAAATCCGTTATAATCTAAATATAGAAACATGCAGCACATCACTTGGGGAAGGGAAAGGGAGGCAGATATTTGAGACCACTTGGCAGGTATGCGCTAATCGCAGTTCTTTCGCTGATTCTCATGCTCCCGGCATCCATGGCCTTTGCCGACAGGGACGCAGACAGGAAGGCATATGAGCAGAGACGCGACCTGATCCTGGCAGTCCACCCCTACCTTACCCCCGCAGAGATATATAACAGGTTCAGCCCGCTTGCGGATTACCTCTCAGAGCGCCTTGGCAGGCGCGTCACTGTCCGGATATCCCGGAACTATACTGACCATATCAACAAGGTGGGCCTGGGGAAAGTGGACATAGCCTTCATGGGGCCTGCGGCATATGTGAGAATGACCGAGCAATACGCCTCCACAAAGCCCCTCATCGCCACGCTGGAGGTCAATGGGCGCTCCACCTTCCGCGGCGTGATAATAACCAGAAAGGACAGCAGGATAAGGCGTATCAGAGACCTCATCGGCAAGAGCTTCGCCTTTGGAGACGTCCACTCAACCATGAGCCATATCGTCCCCAGATACATGATGTTCGAATCAGGGGTGCCTGCCTTTGCATTGAGCAGCTATAAGTTCCTCAAAAACCACGAAGACGTTGCCAATGGCGTACTGTACGGAGACTTCGACGCAGGCGCTGTAAAACAGGAAGTATTCAGGGAATACGAGTTCAGGGGGCTAAAGGCAGTGGCCCTGACGCCTCGCATTGCCGAGCACCTCTTCGTTGCAAGCCACAAGATCCCCGCCGACCTGGTGATCGCCATCCGTGAGGCTTTTTTCGATCTTAATTCCTTCAAGGTGGGGGGGCACGTGCTCCTTCCCATCAAGAGCGAGATCACAGGCCTGGTCCCCGCCTCTGACCATGATTACGACAACCTCAGGCGAATGATCAGAACACTGGAGGCGACTGGGGCCTTAAGAACAGATGGTCTACCGGCAAACTAAGGCGATCATAGCTTTTGCAGCAATGCTGGCCCTGTTTCTGGTGTTGCAGGACGCTGTCGTTGTCTCACAGCAGAAAAAACTCCTGCATGAGATGTCCTCCTACCACACCGATCAGGAGGTCCGGATCATCGCCTCCGACATACGCTCCGACCTCCTGAGCCACAACTACGCAAACCTGACCCAAACGCTGGTAAAGTGGGGAGAACAACACAAAGAGATCACAAGCGCAAAGGCCATCGCGCAAAACGGGTTCATCATATCTGAGTACACTGCGCCGGAGAAAGCGAAAACACCCTTCACCCTTGAGCACACGGTCATGCAGGACGGAGTGCCCATAGCGCTCATTGTGGTGGAGGGAGACCATTCCGTTGTGAGCCGCACCACTCTGAGCATCAATACGCGGCTGGCGCTGGGCTCCATGTTCTATGTCATGATAATGGCAGCGGCCCTCTGGTATTCCCAACGCTTTATTGCCCTTAACCCCATGAAAGAAGAGATCGCCCTTCGCCAGGAGACCGAACTCCGGCTCAAGGAAGAGCACGGACAGATGGCTCAAAACGTTGACGAGCGCACTGAGGAGCTGAGGCTCAGCGAGCATTCCTACAGGACACTTGCCGTAAACCTCCCAGGCATTGTCTACCGCCTTTATCTTGATAAAGAGAACCGGGTGAAGTTCTTCAACGAGACTGTACGCACCATGACCGGCTTGTCATACGACCTTATATCCCCTGCGGAAGCTTATATCAAATACTGGAAGCGGGTGCCGGAGGAAGACAGGAAGAAGGTACACACACTGGTACACCAGGCCATTGAGGATGACCGGCCCTTTGAGGTGGAGTACCGTTTTTCTCACGCCTCGGGCGAGACCCGCCATTTTCTTGAGCGCGGCCGGCCGGTCTTTATTGACGGCCAGCTCACTCAGATCGATGGAGTGGTCCTGGACATAACCGAGAGCCGTAATTCCGAGAGGGAGGCCAAGCGGCTTTATTCCACACTGGACACCATCGTAAACCACTTGCCCCTGGGCATAATCCTGCTGGACAACGAGCACCAGATAGTGCTTGCAAACCCCATTGCCAACGACTACCTCCAGAGGCTCTCCGGAGCAAGAAAAGGCGACAAGCTCACAACACTTGCGGACAAGCCGCTTTCTGACTTCCTCATTTCACCGCCCCATATCACAATGCATGAGATAACCTCCTCCGGCCCGGACGGACGCACCGTGTTCTACGAAGCCGCGGCGCGCACCATCCGCGGAGACCGGGGGATAACCGGGACGGTGCTGCTGCTTAAAGACGTGACTGAGGAAAGGGAACTCAGGCAATGGGCGCAGACACACGAGAGGCTGGCCTCTGTTGGACAGTTTGCCTCGGGCATTGCCCACGACTTCAGCAACATCCTGACATGTGTGGTGGGTTTTTCGGAAATGCTGCTCTCAGAGAAAGACATTTCAAAGGACGTCCAGCGCCAGCTCAGGGCCATACACGAAAGCGGCCAGCGCGGCACTGACCTGATAGGCCAGATACTCGATTTTGGCCGGGCCTCGATGGATGAGAGGAAACCTGCCGACCTGTCGGAGACGGTAAAGAATTTTATCAGGTTCCTGGACCGGATAATCCCTGAGAACATAAAGGTCAGGGTTGAGTCCTCTAAAGACGACCACACAGTGCTGGCGGACAAGGCGAAGCTTCAGCAGGTATTTGCCAACCTCGCGGTAAACGCCCGTGACGCCATGCCCGAGGGCGGCACGCTGGTCTTTTCCGTATCGAACATTACCACTGGCGGCCCTTCATCAGAAGGCCCTGTTCGCCCACTTCCCGATATGCCCGAGGGCCGCTGGATCCTGCTTAAAGTCACGGACAGTGGGGAAGGTATCCCTGAAGGCCTCAGAAAGCACATCTTTGACCCTTTCATCACAACAAAGAGCCCGGGCAAAGGCACCGGCCTGGGGCTTGCGCAGGTCTATGGCATCGTAAAACAGCACGGAGGCCACATCACGGTGGACTCAGAACAAGGGCATGGCACGACCTTCTCGATCTTCCTGCCCCAGGTCCTTGACAGGAAGAGGTCCGAGGGGGATGTCTCAGACAAGGGAGAGTTTCCAAAAGGCGAGAGCCGGACAATACTGGTGGTGGAGGACGATGCGGTGGTGCGCGAGCTGATGGTCATGGTGCTTGAGGAGATGGGACACACATGCATTGAGGGTAGCGACGGGGAGGAAGGGTTGAGGCTGTTTAAAGATCATTCGGCAGAGGTGAACCTTGTTGTCACGGACCTCGTCATGCCTGGGATAAACGGCATCCAGATGGCCCGGAAAATAAATGAACTGAACCCTGCCATGGATATCATCGCTGTGAGCGGCTATCCCCCGAAGGGCGAAGGGATGGGTGACAAGGCATTCTCCACCGTCATAAAGAAACCCTTCAAGGCCATAACCTTTGCCCAAGAGATAGACAAGGTGCTTGGCGCAAGGGGCTAGCCCCTCGTAAACTGAAGGCTTCCGCCTCAAGGTGCCACGGGCACCATTTAACTGGAGGCCGTCAGCCTCGAACCTTTTCAAATACAAATACCGCAAAAGATTTCCTCTAATAATAATGCCTCTGTTCCTTGCGCTTCCCCTGTTCAGCCCTTATGCTCTTATGAAGGTCAGGGAATTTGCGATGGAGGGCAAGATTCATTTTAAGATAAATGCAGTTGACCTTAAACCCTGCAATAGGATATTTCCAGCTAAGCTGGGCAAGGCAAAGAACTCCAATTAATAAATGATTTTTAACATTGAGCTTCCCCCGTTCTACTTTGACTGGGCATCGGAGCCGGTGGTGCCACAGGCACCTTCTTTTTCCGTTTTGCGCGCCCATGCGTGAACGCTAAAGCAAGCAACATAGAACAGGGGTAGACGGATAGCGGGTTCATGATGCCTGATGTTTTCCCATAATAAGAGCGCGCATCCGGCTCGCGATCTTAAGGAAAAGTAGAACTGCCCTTTCTTGGGTACTTCTTTGGGCAAGCA
>SDBV01000627.1_pt1 | contig 51279 bp, 46 predicted proteins | sample 2277081 | NCBI WGS metagenome assembly SDBV01 (sample SAMN10402039, study PRJNA504765) | marine sediment metagenome | isolation source: marine sediment core GS10_PC15, 223 cmbsf | place: Arctic Ocean: Southern Knipovich Ridge | collected 2010
CGGTGAAGGGGGCGGCGGAGGCGAAGAACCCGAAGGTGGCTCCGATCCGGGGAATCCCACGGATCCCGGCGATCTCAACGATGCAATTAACTATGATCCTGACAAGCCATGCCCCCCACCGGACTCCGGTAAGAATTCAGCGAACTCAGGCGGCTCAAGTGGAGGTAGCTCCTCTCAGGGCGGCAACCAATTTGGCTTTGGGAATGGTGGGGTGCCAAACAACCCCAACTCCGGGAAAAAGATCCCCCCTGACGCTAAGCCCAACATCCCACCTGACTGGAAAAACAAAGGGCCTCAGTTTCACCACAAAGGTACTAAGTCTCAACCTTTCAAGGGCAGTGGCAAAGGTAACTCTGGACAAGGCGGAAATAGTTCGAATAGTGGAGGCAGCCAGACTCCTCCGATCCCACAACAGCAAGGATCCGGCCCAGATCCCTTCGGTTATAAGCCTCCCAGTGGGCCGTCGGAAGGGGTGCAGGCAAACTACGTCAAGCCGCCTCTGCAGCCAATCACCGAACATGGGACAAAGAATAATGATGATGGATCAACAACTGAGTACACAAAGACAGACTATGACGCTGACGGCAACTGGGACGAAGAGACTGGAACCACGTTCCACCCCGATGGCACGACTACTGATTACAAGAAGACCGACACAGACGACGACGGCAAAGTGGACGAGGAAACTGGTACCACTACAAACCCCAATGGCGCTTGGACCACGTGGACTTACATAGACACCGACGGCGACGGCAAATGGAACATCGAGGAGGAAATCTGGACTTGGCCTAACGGCACGCATTTTGAGAAAAAGAAGACCGACCTAGACGGCAATGGCAACTGGGAAACAGAGGAGGGCAAGAAGATCGAGCTCGATGGCACGGTTACCGAGTACGAGAAGACCGACACCGACAACGACGGCAACTGGGACATCGAGGAGGGCACGAAGACCTGGCCCGATGGCACGGTGTACGAGTACACGAAGACCGACACCGACGACGATGGCAACTGGGACACCGAGGAGGGCACGATGACCTACCCCGATGGCACGGTGGACGAGTACAAGAAGACCGACACCGACGATGACGGCGACTGGGACACTTTTGAAGGTCCTTGATTCTGCTAATGGTCGAATCCGGTTCTCACCCTACTGCTACATACGCCCGTGTCTCTCGATATCTACGCGCGCAGTAGGACTCGAACCTACGACCTCAAGCTCCGGAGGCTTGCGCTCTATCCAGCTGAGCTATGCGCGCCTGCACCTTTTTGTTTAGGCGATATCGAGTCTAACACCGCTATTGACTCAGAAACAGACGTAGTATCGTCTGGCAGAACAATGTTTGAAGGTAATCGACGATGGATCTATCCGTACTTTTCCTAGGCACGGCCGGCAGTGTCCCTACGGCAGTCAGGGCGCCCAGCAGCGTTCTGATCAGGCGTGGCGGGGATCGAATACTGATCGACTGTGGAGAGGGGACTCAAAGGCAGCTACTTCGATCTACGGGACTGATAGAGGTCTCAGAGGTATTCATCACGCACTACCACGCAGATCACTATCTGGGGCTTCCAGGGCTTCTTAAGACGTTCGACCTGCAGGGCCGCGAGAAACCGATAACTATCTATGGGCCTGAGGGTCTGGATACTCTCTTCGGAGCGCTGCGCAGGATCTTCGGTCGCGTCTCATACGATCTTCAGCTTGTCGAGATTGAACCTACTGAGGTGCTCGAAAGAGACGAGTACAGTATCGCTGCGTTTCCTACCGATCACTCAGTTCGTAGCCTCGGTTACACGCTCTATGAAACTGATAGGCCAGGCTATTTCGACACAAAAATAGCTAAAGAGCTGGGCGTCAAAGAGGGCCCGGAGTTCGGCAAACTGCAGCGTGGAGAGACGGTTGAGGTGGAGGGCCGCAAGGTAAAGCCGGAGGACGTACTTGGAGAATCCAGGAAAGGGCGTAAGATATGTGTCTCAGGCGACACGGCCCCATGCGAGGCCACAAAGGTCGCCGCTCATGGATCGAGCCTACTCATCCACGACGCGAGCTTCGGCGATGACGAGAAGGAAAGAGCCCAGGAAACAGCGCACTCAACCGCATCGGGAGCGGCTTTACTTGCTAAAGAAGCCGAGGTTGAACTTTTGGCGCTTACGCACCTCTCAACACGCTACTTCGGGAGCGAGATTAAGAGAGAGGCGAGAAAGATATTTACAAAAACTATCGTTCCAAACGACCTCGATGGTGTGGTAATCCCATTCCCTGAACGTGGTGGACCTGAAGTTTTATCGTGCAAGGAGATCTTAGACAGCAATAAAACGAGCGCCGATAACGGTGCTAAAGTCTCTAATTAAGTTCAAAGAAAATCGTTTCCTTTAATCGGGTCCGGTGAGACCAGAAAGGGTAAAGTTGGCTGAAGCAGTCGTACTTTCAGGCGATGACATACGTCGGACGCTCGTACGTATTGCTCATGAGATCGTTGAGAGCAACCAGAATGAAGCGGTAGCTCTAGTCGGTATCCACACCAGAGGCGCATATATAGCGAATCGCTTGAAGGCGCTGGTATCTGAGTTCTCGGGGCACGAAGTTATGCTCGGAGACTTGGACATCAGCTTCTACAGAGACGACCTAAGTCGCAGAGGCCCGGAGCCTATCGTCAACAGCACAAGCATCGAGTTTTCCCCCGACGATATGACCGTAGTTTTAGTCGATGACGTACTTTTCACTGGACGAACAGCTCGCGCAGCAATGGACGCTCTCTTCGACTATGGAAGACCCTCTAGGCTGCAGATCGCCGTGCTAATCGACAGAGGCCACCACGAGCTGCCGATCAGACCAGACTACGTTGGCAAGAACATCCCAACGGCTAAAGATGATCGCGTATATGTGAAGGTTTCAGAACACGACTCTGAGGACGAAGTGACCGTGGTTGGCCAGGGTGATAACAACCAAAATGGTGGGAGCAAATCCCAGACCGAAGATAAAAATAAGGAGGCTGAGAGTTGAGAGACCTTCTGACAATCGAAGGCTTGAACAACGCTGATATAGATCGCATCCTCGAGCGGGCAGAGGGCTTCGCTGAGGTGGTCAGCAGAGACGTGAAAAAGGTTCCTGCCCTGCAGGGCCGAACTGTCGTCAACCTCTTCTATGAGTCGAGCACTCGTACTAGCTCATCGTTCGAGCTTGCGGCAAAGCGCCTATCGGCCGATGTCGTAAATATCAAAGCCTCTGGATCGAGCGTTGACAAGGGCGAGTCTCTAAAAGACACGATCGCCACGTTAAACGCATACGACCCTGCAGTGATCGTTATCAGATCCCCAAATGTCGGCGCAGCACAGTTTATCGCCGGGTGTACGGATGCGGCGGTTGTAAATGCCGGCGACGGAAAGCACGAACATCCCTCGCAAGCGTTGCTCGATCTTTTCACAGTAAAAAAGAGGGTGGGAGGGCTGGAGGGAGTCAAAGTTTGGATCGTGGGTGATGTTCTGCACAGCAGGGTGGCAAGATCGAATATCCATGCTTTTTCAAAGATGGGCGCGTCGGTGACCGTCTGCGGCCCACCGACGCTAATGCCTCGGAATGTAGAGAATCTCGGGTGTAATGTTGAGTATTCGTTGGACGGTCTTGCGGAAGCAGACATTGTGTACGCGCTGCGTCTTCAGCATGAGCGTATGAGCGGTACGTTCCTGCCATCGCTGCGAGAGTACATTTCTCATTTCCAGATTGACCGGCACCGGTTGACGCCTAGACAGTTCTTAATGCATCCTGGGCCGGTCAATCGTGGCGTTGAGCTCTCTGTCGAAGTAATCGATGGACCTCAGTCGTTGATAACTGAACAGGTAGCAAACGGACTTGTTGTTCGAATGGGAATCCTCTTCGAGCTTCTTTCGGGCAGTGGACTACCAAGGGACAGCAAAAGTGGCGTTCCCGAGGACTCTATGGAGGCAGGCGTGCCACAGGAGCTGACAGCATGATGACAACTGAGCTAAAGACGTCACAACCAGTAAAGCTGAGAATGCGGCAGAACCGCAAGGCGAGCATGCTCTTCTCGCATGTTCGCATTCTCGATCCATCTGCTGAGATAGACCGCATCGGTGACCTGCTTGTCCACGAAGGAAAGATAAAGCAGCTAGGTGATCCCGGGTCAATAGAGGCGGGTGACGGAGTCGAGTCGGTCGCATCGGAGGGCATGTGCCTGATGACGGGTTTCGTGGACCCCCATGTCCACCTACGAACACCCGGTCGCGAAGATGCCGAAGATATAGATACCGGAACCAGGGCCGCCGCCGCTGGCGGATATTGCGCCGTGCTTGCGATCCCTAATACCGATCCTGTGGTTGACAACGTGTCGGTGCTCACCTCGTTGATCGACCGGGCGCGCGTCGAGGCGCGGATTCCGGTCGGCTTCATGGCATCTGTCACGAGGGGGCAGAGGGGGGAAGAGCTATCTGAGATGGCCGAACTTGCTGACGCAGGGGCAGTTGCCTTTACCGATGATGGATCTCCGATCGTGGATGCAAACGTACTGCGCCTTGCACTCCAATATCAGCGACTGTGCGGGGGTGTTCTGGCGCTACATGAAGAAGATCCCTCTCTTTCAACAGATGGTGTAATGAATGAGGGATCCGTATCAGCAGCGTTGGGTCTTGCAGGTGACCCTGAAGTCTCTGAGAGTACTTTCGTCCAACGGGATGCCTCGATAGTCGAGTACGAAGGAGGCCGTTGTCACATGATGCATCTATCGAGCGCGAAGTCTGTAGATGCGATTTCCGTTGCAAAGGAGCGAGGCGCAAATATTACGGCCGAGGTTACGCCTCATCACCTGACACTTACCGATGAGATGGTCCACACACTGGATTCAAGGTACAAGATGAATCCTCCGCTGAGGACCGAGACAGACCGCGAGGCCCTGATCGAGGGGTTGAGGTCTGGTGTGATCGACTGCGTGGCAACTGATCATGCGCCACACCCCGCCGAGGAGAAAGAGATCCCGTTCGAGCTTGCCTCGATGGGGGTAACTGGGCTCGAAACCGCCTTTTCTGCACTCTATACAGAACTCGTTCTACCCGGCCTGCTTGACCTAGGAGTACTTGTGGAAAGGATGACAGCTGCCGCACCGATTTTTGACTTAGAGAGACCGACCCTAGAGCAAGGAAGCAAGGCAAACTTATGCCTCGCAGACCTAGAAAGGGATTGGGTAGTCGGAGAGTCGGGCTTTGAGAGCCGTTCAGCCAACTCTTGCTTTTTTAACCGAAAGTTGACAGGCAGGGTTTTGATGACCATTGCGGACGGTCAAGAGGCATACAGAGAGCGATCATTCGCAATAAAAGAAGCTCCAGGTGGCTGACCTCAGGCCGATGGAGAATGTTTAAGTTGAAACTCAGAGTCGAAGACACAGTACTGGTAGTGATCGACATTCAAGAGGGGTTTCGGCCTGCCGTCATCGACTTCGACAGCGTGGCTGCAAGCACAGCGACGTTGGTCCAAGCTGCCAACGTGCTCCAGTTGCCGGTTCTTGTGACAGAGCAGTATCCGAAGGGCCTGGGAGGCACGGTTCAGGAGGTAGCAGAATATCTTCCAGAAATTTCTCCAATCGAGAAAACCTGCTTCAGCGCAGCTGGTGTCGATCAGTTCATGAAAGCGCTCGATGAAACCATGCGGAAACAAGTGCTTCTGTGCGGAGTAGAGAGCCACGTCTGTGTTTGGCAGACGGCAGATGATCTTCTGGCTAGTGGTTTCAAAGTACACGTTGCAAGAGATGCAGTCACCTCGCGGACAGATGTGAACATACAAACTGGGCTACAAAAGATGGAGAGATCGGGCGCGGTCATTACCACCGTCGAGACCGCACTGTTTGAGCTACTGGGCCGAGCAGGCACGGATGAGTTCAAAGCGATCCAGAAACTGGTCATTTAGATGAACGCGTATGTTCTGTTAGAGGATGGTAAGTGTTTTAACGGAGAAGCCGTTGGGGCTACTGCTCCAGCGATCGGCGAAGTGGTTTTCAACACATCGATGACTGGCTATCAAGAGTCGGTTACCGACCCAAGCTATCGCGGACAGATAATCACATTTACCTATCCGTTGATTGGAAACTACGGGGTAAGCCCTCAAGCCATGGAGTCAAGTCAAGCCCATGCACGGGGTGTAATCATGACCGATGCCAAGAACTATGACGACTCGCCCAATTGCGAAGGTGGATGGCTGGACTGGCTCGATGAGGCTGAAGTTCCAGCGATAACAAGTATCGATACCAGGGCTTTAGTTCGCCACATCCGAGACAAGGGCGCAATGCGAGGTGGGATCTTCTACGAGGATGTATCGAAAAAAGACGCCCACAGCATGCTGGCTGAAGAGCCACCTATGAGCGGCCAGGATCTCGTCAAAGAGGTTACCCCAACGTCTGCCGATCAAGTTGGGAAAAACGGGGGGGGTCCGAAAATAGCCGTCATCGACTGTGGGATAAAGTCTTCGATCGTGCACAATCTGGTCGATCGTGGCTGCAGTCTGACCTTACATCCCGCTTCAACGGGAGCTGAGGAGATCTTGGCAACTGATGCTGATGCACTGTTTCTCGCAAACGGACCGGGAGATCCAGCCGCACTTGACTACATAGTGGCTACTGCAAGAGACGTTGTGGGAAAGCTGCCGATTATCGGTATATGCCTAGGCCATCAGATTCTGTGCAGGGCCGTCGGTCTTGAGACTTTCAAGCTCAGATTTGGACACCGCGGCGCCAACCACCCGGTCAAGGACCTTAGAACCGGTCGCATCGAGATCACGTCTCAGAATCATGGCTTTGCGGTGTGTGGGCCGGATGCGAGCCAAAAGTTGGAGGAAGATAAGCCGGTGCGCTGGGAGACGGATTTTGGAACAGCTGTGCTCTCTCACCTGAACCTATATGACCGCACGGTAGAAGGGCTGGAGCTTCCTGACGTTTCATCTGCAACTGTCCAGTACCACCCTGAGGCTGGTCCTGGACCACACGACTCGCTCTACCTATTCGACCGATTTATTGAGTTGATCGATGCCTAGACGAGACGACATAGACAAAATATTGATCATTGGGTCTGGGCCAATCATCATCGGGCAGGCCGCAGAATTCGACTATTCCGGGGCACAAGCCTGCAAGGTATTGATGGAAGAGGGCTTCGAAGTCGTCCTCGTCAACTCGAACCCTGCGACGATCATGACCGACCCAGAGTTTGCAACCGCTACCTACATAGAACCGCTTAATATCGAAACCCTTGAGCAGGTGATAAAGAAGGAGAGACCTGACGTGCTTCTTCCTACGCTCGGTGGGCAGACCGCACTCAATTTGGCAAAGCAACTTGCCGAAGAAAGAGTGCTCGATGAGTTTGGAGTCGAGCTGATCGGCGCAAACTACGATTCCATCCGCAAGGCAGAGGACAGGCAGCTATTCAGGGACACGATGGAGTCCGCCGAGTTAAAGGTCCCGAAATCGATGACTGTCTCTTCGATCTCACAGGCAGACAACGCAGTTGAGCTTATGGGGCTCCCTCTGATCATCAGGCCAGCGTTCACACTGGGTGGAGAAGGAGGCGGAATAGCGAAGACTCTCGAAGAGTTCCATCAGTTTGTATCGGAAGGGCTGCACAAGAGCCCTATCAACCAAGTCCTGCTAGAAGAGTCGGTCCAAGGATGGGCCGAGTTCGAGCTCGAGTTGATGCGCGACAGAAATGACAATGTCGTCGTTATCTGTTCTATCGAGAACCTGGACCCGATGGGAATCCATACCGGCGACAGCGTAACGGTAGCTCCGGCACAGACCCTGTCTGACAGGATGTATCAAGTGCTCCGCGATCAAGCCAAGGATGTAATTCGTGCGGTCGGAGTAGAGACCGGTGGGTCGAACATCCAATTTGCAGTAAATCCTAAGACCGATGAGGTAGTCGTTATCGAGATGAACCCCAGGGTCTCACGCTCGTCAGCGCTCGCGTCGAAGGCAACCGGGTTCCCGATTGCAAAGATCGCGGCGAGGCTCGCGGTCGGCTACGCACTCGATGAGATACAGAACGATATAACCAAGTGCACGCCTGCATCGTTTGAACCGACGATCGACTATACCGTCGTAAAGATTCCGCGCTTCGCATTCGAAAAGTTCCCTGGAGCAGATTCGGAGCTTACGACTCATATGAAGAGCGTTGGGGAGGTTATGGCGATCGGAAGAACGTTCAGGGAGGCTTTTGCAAAGGCGATGCGCTCACGAGAGCTTGATGAGAAGTTCCGCCCAGCAGATTCACTTGAGGAAGCGCTCGAGAGACTGCCTAGCGAAGGAGCCTCTGACTTCTATGACCTACTTCTCGACGCGTTCAGACTTGGTGCAGAGATAGACAATGATGCAATAGCAGGTAAAACAGATCCGTGGTTTTTACGGGAGCTCAAAACACTCGCCCTTGAAGGCGATGGTGGTGAGCAAAAGACCTCGTTCAAAGCTGTCGATACTTGTGCGGCGGAGTTCGAGGCAGAGACTCCATACTTCTACTCAACATCGATAAACGTCGATCGAGATGCAGATAACGAAGCGCTCTCACGTGCGAGAGGCCCAGAGCCGCCGATCGTCATACTGGGATCGGGCCCAAACAGGATCGGTCAAGGTATCGAGTTCGACTACTGCTGCGTTCATGCTGCTATGGAGGTTAGGGATTCCGGGCGAGACGCAGTAATGATCAACTGCAACCCGGAGACCGTATCGACCGACTACGACACCTCAACCCGACTCTATTTTGAGCCATTGACCGTTGAGGATGTGCTTGCAGTCTGTCGAGTCGAGCAGCCGGCCGGGCTGATAGTGCAGTTTGGAGGACAGACACCCCTGCGGATAGCGTGCGAGCTTGAAGCAGCGGGGGAGAAGCTTCTTGGAACGTCAGTTGAGGCGATCGACTTGGCAGAGGACAGAGGGCACTTCGGAAGCCTACTCCGCAGTCTTGGGATAGAGCATCCACCTTACGGAACTGCTAACTCTGCTGATGAGGCGCTGGAAATAGCGCCTGAGATAGGTTTCCCGCTACTGGTTCGTCCAAGCTATGTACTTGGTGGCAGGGGAATGCAGATCTGCTACTCACAGTCCGAGCTAAGTGCATATGTGAGCAAAGAGGTGAGAGCAGACCCGGATCACCCTCTACTTCTCGACAGGTTTTTAGAAAACGCAGTCGAGATCGATGTAGACGCGATCTGCGATGGCGAAGACGTCTTTATAGGCGGTGTCATGCAGCACGTAGAGGAAGCGGGAATCCACTCCGGTGACTCTGCCTGCGTTATCCCCACGCTGTCGATCGGTGACGAGATGATGAAGCAGCTCTGTCTTCACACTCGTGACATAGCTCTCAAGCTTGGCGTTGTGGGCCTTATGAACATACAGTACGCCGTTCGGGACGGCGTGGCATACGTTCTGGAAGCCAATCCACGTGCATCCAGAACGGTTCCCTTTGTCAGCAAAGCGATAGGCATACCCCTTGCAAAAGTTGCCTGTAAAGTGATGCTCGGTGAGCGTCTCGCAGATATTGAGCTTGAGGAGAGGCGCATAGACGTCGATCCAAAGGCACATGTTTTTACTGCAAAGGCCGGCCCACATGTCAGTGTCAAAGAGGCAGTACTACCGTTTGACAGATTCGGAGGAGTCGACACTGTTCTAGGACCAGAGATGAAATCTACCGGAGAGGTTATGGGAGTCGCCGATACGTTCCCGGTTGCATTTGGCAAGGCACAGGCAGGCGCCGGTCAGTCGCTGCCGTTAGAAGGGACTGCATTTATTACCGTAAGGGATTCCGACAAACCGGCGGCAGCTGGCGTGGCGCAGCGGTTGCATAGGCTTGGCATAAAGCTCGTTGCAACCAGTGGTACCGCGATCTCGCTTGAGCGGATGGGTCTTCCGGTCGAGACTTTGAACAAGATTGGCGCGGGATCACCGCACGTGGTAGATCGGATCAACGGAGGTGGGGTAGACCTTGTCATTAACACTCCTGGGGGGCGCGGTGCGCGATCCGACGGTTGGGAGATACGAGTCTCTGCAGTTTCCCACGGAGTGCCGTGCATTACGACGATGTCAGGTGCCAACGCGGCGGTCAGCGCAATAGAGGCGGCACTTACCGGGGGGGTTGAGGTCTCCAGCCTCCAGCAGCTGCATAGTGAAAGTGTGTCAGCCGAAGGCGGAAACAGTGGGGTTAAGGAGGCCAAGGCCAAGAACTCAAAATGAGATCGACCTCCTCTAAGTTAGCTGAGCCAAGCCGTTCCCGTGCCGAAATCGGCCGACGCGAAGCCTTTGTGACCAAGAACATGTTGGTTGGCCCGTACAGATTTCTCGAGATAAAAGACAAGGAAGGACCTGCTCCCAAGCCTGGGCAGTTCTACATGATCGCGTCAAAGGAAAACTGGGGGACACAATCCGAGGGCCGACCATATCTACCTCGCCCGATGAGTGCGTGGTCGGCGAATGACCACACCCTGGGTTTTCTTTTTGAGGTCGTTGGACCGGGAAGTAAGCGAATGGAGGCGCTTATAGATGGAGATTGCGTTTATTTGACGGGGCCGCTTGGACGTGGGTTCAGTCTTGGGAAAGACACGAGGACGGACGAAAAGGCTCTTCTTATCTCAGGTGGCGTAGGGATCGTTCCGATCATCGCCTTTGAGAGAGAACTGCTCACGCGTGAGATCGAGCACCAAGTCCTGGCTGGGTTTCGAACCGATGTACAAGCTGAGTCAGCTTCACTCTTGGTCAATCGCCCGTTGCTGGCATTAGATGATGGGGGCGACAATGCCGATCTCGATGGCCCGGTTACCGATCTACTGGAAAAGGAGTTGAATAGGCAGATTGGTGAAGTCTCTGTATATGCGTGTGGGCCTTCACCTATGTTGGAAGCGGTTCGAACGATCTGCAGCAACCGCGATATTGGCGCTCAACTTGCCCTGGAGACCACGATGGCATGTGGGTACGGCGCCTGTAACGGTTGTGCGGTGGAGACGACTAAAGGTTATATAAGGCTCTGCATGGATGGCCCTGTGGTGAACTCCGACGATCTGGAGCGTGTGCCTTGAGAGAGCCAATACGTCTTTCACATGACTTGACGGTTGACTTCTGCGGATTAAAGCTAAAGCATCCCGTCATCAACGGCTCGGGTACATTCGACGTTCCTGCTGCCGTAGAGACGTTCGGCGAAAGTGTGATCGACAGATTCCCTTTCTCGTGCTTCGTCTCAAAGACGATCACAGTTGAGCCCCGAATGGGGAACCATCCTCCAAGGCTCAAGGAGGCGTCGAACGGGCTCATCAACTCGATCGGACTTCCCAACAAAGGCCTTGAGGGTTTTATTGCGTCGGATCTTCCAAGATTGTCAGAGTTGCCGGTTCCACTTATGGTCAGCGTTGCGGGATTTTCCGACGATGAGTTCAAAGCGCTCGTCAGAGATGTGTCCGAGCAACCTGACGTAGACGCCCTGGAACTCAATGTTTCCTGTCCAAATGTGAAATCTGGATACATATATGGAACGGACCCTGAAGAGACAGAGCGGTTACTCTCGCAAGTTCGTGGCTTGACCAATAAGCCTCTGGTTGTCAAACTCACACCTAGCGCATCGGATGTTGCGGCGGTTGGGGTAGGCGCAGAGAGAGGCGGGGCAGACGCCCTTTCGCTTATCAACACAGTCCAAGCAACAACCAACGGGACGAGCACATCATCGTGGAAGAAAGAGATGACCGGCGGCCTTTCAGGTCCCGCGGTTAGAGAGATAGCTCTGTCGACTGTCCGATCCGTAGAAAAAGAGGTCGAGCTTCCTCTGATTGGGATGGGCGGAATTAACGACGGGGAGTCCGCCTATGAATTTTTTCGTGAAGGCTGCTGCTGTGTAGCAGTCGGGACCGAGAATTTTCGAGACCCTTTGGCGGCATCAAGAATTGTCTCAGAGCTCCGTGAGAGGATCTAAACCTATCCACAGGTCTGATATGTGCCATTGAGCACATTGTGTGCATTAGCGGGAAAAAGACGATTTGTCAACACAATATTTTTTACAGATGCCTGTTGCATGAAGCGCCAGGACAAATATAATCGCCGCTTAATGTCTAGCCCCGTAAAGACATCCTCCGCAACGCCTGAAAGATCGCACGGCCAGAGGATGCTGGCATTGAAAAGGGCTAACAGAATCAGATCCAGCAGGGCGAAGATGAAGCGTGAGCTGAAGACAGGTGACAAGAAGATCGCCAGACTCCTGCTTAATCCACCCGAGTACACAAAGACCGCAAAGGTGTCAGACCTCCTTCAAGCAGTCCCAAAAGTGGGTCGTGTCAAGGTCAACAGGATCCTTACGCAGTGTCGGATATCTCCCAGCAAAACAGTTGGCGGTCTGTCCGAGAGACAGCGCGCCGAGTTGATTTCGTACCTGAAGGTCTTCTAGGCTCCTTTAGAAATCAAGGGTGAGCGGCCCCTCGAGGGGAGAATGAAATGGCAAATGTGTTTGTAATAACGGGACCCTCGGGAGTGGGAAAGGGCACGTTGATCGCAAGATTACAGGCCGATAGACCAGGTATCGAACTTTCCATGTCGGCGACGACAAGGCCAGCAAGACAGGGGGAACGTGACGGCCGAGACTACATCTTCTTGACTCCAGATGAGTTTCAGGAAAAAGTCGATTCATGCCTGTTCCTGGAACACGCTGAATATATCGGCTACAGGTATGGGACACTGAAAAGCCAGATCGACGAAAGGCTTAGAAGAGATAAAAGTGTTGTTTTGGAGATCGAGATCCAGGGGGCAAGGCAGATCCGTGAAGTGATGCCCGACGCCGTTCTGATCTTTATCAAGCCGCCTTCGTTAGCGGAGTTGAGAGATCGCCTAGAAGATAGGCATACTGACACAGCTGAGCAAATTGAAGCGCGGATGGCAACTGCGGTCGAAGAGCTTCGCGCCGAGGATCTATTCGAAGACGTTGTTGTCAACGACGTACTCGACACTGCGGTTGAGGAGCTTCTCAAGATAGTTGATAGGAGGCGCTAGCGAATCAAGTGCGTTTACTTGGCTAATCACATGTTTTGCAGGTGCTTTGTGGCCAACGCTACAATTGAACCAACTTATAAAAAGGAGAAGCGGTGAGCAAAACCCCACCTAATGAGGTAATTGAAAAAGTTGGATCGAAGTACGGAAGCGTTATCGTTGCTGCGAAACGTGCGCGCCAGATAAACAACTACTACCACCATATCGGCGAGGGCACTTTCGACACGTTCCCACCACCAATGGTTGATGTAGATTCAAAAAACTACGTCACAATAGCTTTTCAGGAGATCGTTGAAGGCAAGATCAAGATCGAGTACAAGGAGTAGCGATTCACGGGTGCAGGGCCTTAGAGAGATCTAAAGATCATGGCACGCATACTTCTCGGAGTCTGCGGAAGCGTCTCAGCATATAAATCGCTTGAGTTAGTACGGCAGTTTGTTAAAAAGGGGCATTCGGTTAGGGTTACTCAGACCCAATCGAGTCTCAAATTCGTAGGCAAGGCATCGTTTGAGGCCGTAACAGGAGCACCGGTTCTAGTTGGCCAGTTTGAGAACGACCCAATGCGAGGCAGCTTCCCGGGAGATGAGTTACCCATTCACTCGCCTATAGCTCACATCGAGCTGGTCGAGCGTGCGGACGTTTTCATTATCGCTCCCGCCACTGCCAGCACTATCGCGAAGATCGCGTGTGGGATAAGCGACTCGCTGCTTACAGACGCATATCTCGCTTGCAAGGTTCCAGTAGTTCTCGCGCCTGCCATGAACTCAGCGATGTGGGAGCACGAAGCAACTCAACACAACTTGTCAGTTCTTAGACAGAGAGGCGACACGATTGTAAATCCGGATACCGGCGACCTTGCGTCCAAGGGAGAGTGGGGAGTTGGAAGGCTTCCAAAGACGAGCTTCCTACTTCAGGTCGTTGAAGAAGCTGCGCGTAAAAGTAGCGGTGGCGCGATGTCTGACATGAACGTGCTAATTACCGCAGGGGGGACGAAAGAGCCTATCGATGCTGTTCGATACCTAGGCAATCGATCAAGCGGGAGAATGGGATTTGCACTTGCAGAAGAGGCTAAAAAAAGAGGGGCAAAAGTAACGGTCCTTGAAGCCAATGTAGATCTTCCAAGATGCAACGGCGTCAGCTACTTAAAAACCGAAACCGCTGACAAGATGCATCGGAGGGCAGTTGAGGAGCTTCCAAATGTAGATATCGTTTTGATGACAGCTGCGGTCGCTGACTTTAGGCCTGACTCCACTGAAGCTGGGAAGATCTCAAAAGACCGCGGAGACTTTGATCTTAAGCTTACGGGAACGATTGATATCGTCTCAGACCTCTCAAGAAGACGCAACTCTCGTCAAATACTTGTTGGTTTTGCCGCAGAGCATGGAGAAGGCGGTCTTGACAGGGCCAAGAACAAGCTAAAGGCCAAGGGTCTTGACATGATTATCTACAACGATGTCTCACGCGACGACATAGGATTCGATACGGTAGATAACGAGGTAACGCTTATCGATTGCGGTGGAGTGACCGAGCTGGGCAAGATGAGTAAGACTGAGATCGCAAGTCGGATTCTGGACCGTTTGAATAAGTTCATGGATGAGGCTTGAAATGATCCCCTTCTTCAAAAAGGCATAAAAAGCAACTAACCGGCGCAGTACACTCGGTTTGATGTCAGAAAAGGTTGAAAAGTCAGGAGACGATAGCTTCAATGGGACGTACGAGCTATTTCGCCAAGGTATGCGATTTCTTGACGGAGGGCGACATTATGAGGCAATTGAATTACTTGAAAGAGCGAGATCGCTTGAGCCAGACAAATCTTCCATAAGGGAGGCGCTTGGAAGAGCTTACTTTCATTCGGGTGAGTACACAAAGGCCGAGGCCGAGTTCAGACGGGTCGTTGAGACACATCCCTTGAATCACTACGCACAGTTCTGCTTGGGTAGGTCGTTAGAGAAGCTAGGGGAGAAGAAATCAGCTCTTCACCATATAAGCATCGCTAACCAGATGAAGCCCGACAGCTACGACTACAGACGGTATAGAGCGAGACTAAAGAGCTGATATCGACAGGTTTAAAGATGCGCGTACTTATCCAAAGAGTCTCTAGAGCTTCTGTCTCTATCTCTGGAAACGTTGAGTCACAGATCGATCAGGGCCTGGTGGCTTTGGTTGGAGTCGCGGAATCAGACGTTAGATCGAATGCAGAGTGGCTTGCCTCTAAAACCTCGAGCTTGAGGGTCTTCAATGATGACGAGGGACGGATGAACCTGTCTGTGAAAGATGTTGCTGGCGAAGTTTTGTGCATAAGTCAGTTCACACTCCTTGGGGAGTTGAAAAAGGGATCAAGGCCAAGTTATAAAGCAGCTGCGCCCGCAAGCGCAGCCAAAAAACTATATGAGTTCTACATCAACTGCCTAAGGGGAAGCGGCGTTGAAGTAAAGACTGGAGTCTTTGGGGCAACAATGGACGTCGAGCTAGTTAACAAGGGTCCAGTGACGGTAATACTCGAAAGGTAGAAACAGATCGCAATATAGGGTAACGAAGCGCTATAGTTTTATGCGAGTTTTGATAGCCAAGGCATGTATAGGTGCCTTGGAAATAGATATTGAAGATTTCTGAATCGTGAAAGGAGGTGGGCGAGAGCCCACCTTTTTAATTGATGAATCAACAAACCGAAATAGAGAACAGGCTTGGAGAGATGGATCCTCAGGTTGAGGTGATCCTGGTTGAGCAGATTGGCTCTCGAGAAAACCCGACAGTTCGGGTCGTTATCGACCACCCCGAGGGCGTTAATCACGAGCTATGCGGGCGTGTAACAAAAGCGCTCACTGATACGAGGGAGGAGTACAACCTTGAGGTTTCCTCCCCTGGCGTTGATCGGCCATTGACCAAGCCAAAACATTTCAATGAACACATAGGCGAGCGGATAGGCGTGCGCACAAAGGGTGCGATCGACGGTCGCAGGAACTTTAAGGGAGTGCTCGTCGGGATTGAAAACGGTGATATCACTGTAGATTGCGAAGGTACAAAGGTGAGCATTCCGGAACGAGAGATAAAGAAATCAAAGCTGCTGCAAAGGGACGGGGGTACTCGACCATGAGCAAGGAGATAGTCGATGCGATCAAAGGACTTGAAGCTGAGAAAGGCGTCTCATCGGAGAAGCTGATGGAGGCCTTGGAAGACGCTCTTCTGTCGGCGTATAAAAAAACCTCGGGAGCGGCTAAGTTTGCAAAGGTCGAGCTTGACGGCCAGTCGGGTGACTTTCTTGTCTATGAGCTAATAGTCCCACCCGATTTGGAGGAGAAGCTTTTCGAAGAGGCTGTGAGCAAAGCAGAAGAAGAGGTAGAACCGCATCCCGGAGACAAGAAGCAAGTAACCGAGGTTGAGATCGATCTAAAAAAACTTGACGAACATTCTGATCAGATCGAAAGAAGGGACGTTACTCCAAAAAACTTCGGCCGGATTGCCGCACAGACCGCAAAGCAGGTGATATTCCAGCGTATTAGGGAAGCCGAGCGGGACATAATGTACGAGGAGTACCGAGATCGTGTGGGGGACCTGGTCACAGGGCTTATACAGCAATCGGACTCACGTTATACACTGATCCAGCTCAGGGAGCGCGTGGAGGCGCTATTACCGAAGTCGGAGCAGGTAAGAAATGAGCGCTACACGCACGGCATGCGTTTAAAGGCCGTCATATCTGAGGTATCCGATGAGATAAAGGGCCCAGGCATCGTCGTATCGCGAAGCAGCACAGATCTGGTACGTAAGCTGTTTGAACTTGAGGTCCCTGAAGTATCGGACGGTCTTGTAGAGATTACAAATGTCGCCAGAGAGGCAGGCTATCGCTCAAAGATCTCGGTGATCTCCAACACAGATGGAGTTGATCCAGTAGGTGCGTGCGTTGGGCCACGTGGATCGAGGGTGAGGATGGTCGTGTCCGAGCTGCGTGGAGAAAAGATCGACATAATCCCGCATAACGATGAGCCTGCTCGCTTTGTTGCCAAGGCACTATCGCCTGCGCGCGTGCGGGAAGTGTTAGTTGACGACGAGAAACTTCGAGCCACCGTCATAGTGCCGGACGACCAGCTATCCCTTGCGATTGGAAAAGAGGGCCTGAATGCTCGGCTTGCCGCAAGGCTTACAGGTTGGAAGATCGACATCAAGTCTGAGACGGAATATGGCGACGAGGAGGAAGAGATAGGCGTCGTGGATGAATCAGAGGATGCGACTGGTCGATGTCACGCAGTTCTCTCAAGCGGAAAGCGTTGCCCAAATGCTTCACTGCCCGGTTCCAAGTACTGCGGGCTGCCCGTACACCAAGAGCTTGAGGAAAAGGAAGGCAATGTAGCCGAGGAAGCAACGGAGACGAGCGATAGCGTAACTACTGACGATTCGATCGAAGCAGAGCCTGAGACATCTGATGACGAGGTTAATTCAAGCGAGATTTCAGATGAAGCGGTCAATGCTGAAACGAATGAAACAGGTGATGAAAAGGTCGATGAAGCTCCGGTACCTAACCAAGGGGTTGACGGCTGAGTGTTCTTGATACGCATGCAGGGCTGGACTGTGGGCACTAGTCTTTAGTTGATATGGGTAAAAGACGCGTCTACGAGATAGCGAAGGAGGAGGGCGTATCAAGCTCTGATCTTCTAGAAGCGCTACGAGACAGCGGCGTTGAAGTGAGTGCAGCGGCATCTTCTGTCGAGGAGTCGGCGGCAAGACAGGCCCTTGGTCGTTTAAGCGGTAACGGCACAACGACCGATGAGTTAGGCGGAACACCGACAAAGGAGGAGGATATAAAGCCCGAGAGCGCTAAGGATGAAAAATCGCCAAAGTCTGAGCCTTCGACAAAAGATGGTGAGCCAGGACCCGCAAAGCGCCGTCGTGTTGTGATCGACGCCCAAGCATCAAGAAGACAGCGAGAACAGTTTCGTGCTCCTGTTCAAAGGAAGGGCAAGAGATCGAAAAAACGTGCCAAGCCGACAGAGAAGACTGAGCAGGAAGAGGGTGAAGGACCACAGTCTTCGGCTGAAGCCAAGCAGGAAGTAAAAGTAAACTCAGGATCGACCGTAAAGGATGTCTCCGAGATATTTCAGGTAAATGTAGGGGACTTGATCAAGAAGCTCATGGCCCTGGGAGAGGTGACTTCTATCACCCAGTCACTTTCCGATGAAGCTGTTGAACAGCTTGCCGATGAGCTCGAAATGTCAGTAGAAATAATCCATGTAGCCGACGAGACCGAGAGCGACTCAGATTTCGAAGATTCTCCAGATGATCTAAGCGATAGACCGCCCGTTGTTGTCGTGATGGGACATGTTGATCACGGTAAGACATCTCTACTTGACGCGGTTCGTGAGACCGAGGTTGTCGAGCAGGAGGCCGGCGGTATTACTCAGCACATAGGCGCATATCAGGTGCACCACGATGACAAGCTGATTACTTTCATAGATACGCCGGGGCATGAAGCGTTCACTGCGATGCGAGCGAGGGGAGCTAAGGTGACCGATCTTGCCGTAATCGTCGTTGCGGCGGACGACGGCGTAAAACCTCAGACGATTGAAGCGATTGACCACGCAAAAGCTGCAAATGTTCCCATCCTTGTAGCGGTAAACAAGATCGATAAAGACAACGCAGCTCCAGACAAGGTAAGGACAGAACTTGCCTCGTTGGGGTTAAACCCAGAGGAATGGGGAGGAGAAACAGTCTATTGCGATGTATCTGCAAAGACCAAGCAAGGACTTGATGAGCTGCTAGAGATGGTCATTTTAGTCACGGATGTCATGGAGCTAAAGGCAAATGCAGGAGCGCCAGCGAGTGGGACGGTTATAGATTCTCAGCTCGATGCGGGGAGAGGTGCGGTCGCGACAGTACTCGTACAGAGAGGAACGCTCCATGTAGGAGATGCAATTATCGTTAGCGAGCACTGGGCAAAGGTTCGTGCAATGCATGAATTCACGGGCCAAAGGATCGATCGTGCAGTTCCCGGAATGCCTGTGGAGATTCTTGGATTCAACAGTGTTCCATCTGCTGGCGACCACGGGAGGGTTGTCGAAAGCGAAAGAGAGGCCCGTCAGCGTGCGGAGGAAGTTGAGCACCGAATAAAAGCTGAGCGTATAGGCAGGCAGGCCATCCAGCTTAGCCTTGAGGATCTTTTTGAACGCGCGAAGGAAGGCGTAGTAAAACTGAACCTGGTCCTCAAAGCAGATGTTGCAGGCTCGCTGGAAGCACTTGAAGACGAGCTGTCGAAGGTACCGCAGGACGAGATAGAGCTGAACACCATCCACCAGGCGATTGGTGCAGTGAACGAGTCAGATGTGATGCTTGCATCAGTATCGGGAGGAATAGTTATCGCCTTCAATGTGAGGCCGACAACGGACGCAAGGGCTGTCGCAGAGCGTGAGGGTGTCGAGATTAGGATCTACAAGGTGATCTACAAACTTGTTGAGGAGATCAAGTCTGCGATGGAGGGATTACTCGAGCCCGAAGAGATCGAGGAAGATCTTGGGGTTGCAGAAGTTCGAGAGATCTTTCAGTCATCAAAACTTGGTTCGATAGCCGGCTGCCATGTAACGGACGGGAAGATCCCTCGTAATGCGCAGATTAGGGTCGTTAGAGACGGTACGATCATCTACGAAGGAAGGCTCGCCTCGCTAAAACGGTTCAAGGACGACGTTAGCGAAGTTGAGTCGGGCTTCGAATGCGGCGTCGTCGTTGAGGACTTTGCCGATGTAAAGCAGGGCGACCTGCTTGAAGCGTTCGAGATCAAGAAGGTAGAACGGCGTCTATCTTGAAGCGAGCGTAAGCTCTAATTGGCATTCATATATGTCCATAAAGTGCACCTGTACCTACGAGAGAGTAACTCTCTCAAAAGAAAGCGAAATGAGCTGAGCAGCTTGAAGGCAGACCTGTCCAAGCGATTTGGGGCTGCAGTAGCTGAGGTTGGATATCAAGACTTGCGGCAGAGATCGAGTCTTGCCGTTGTCTTGGTTGGGCCTTCTGTCGACGAACTTCGGCGTCGTTCCGATGCAATGAAGAGATGGCTGTACTCACATCATGGGGAGGCCGCAACGCTAGAACGATCCCTCGCCTCATTAGAAGACCTCCAGTGGTAACCTGGACCTATCTCCTTGAGACAGGTATTGAAGGCACAAAATGCAGAACGTCAGAATGTTACGAGTTAATGAGGCCTTGAAGGAGATCGTGGGCCAAGTGATAGTAGAGGAGCTGCAAGACCCGAGAATAGGATTCGTGACCGTTACAAGGGTTGAAACCAGCGTTGATCTTAAAAGAGCAAAGGTATTCGTCAGTATCATGGGCGATGAGCCCGTAAGGAAAGATACACTTGCTGGGCTAAGCTCATCGCACGGGCTGATACAGAGTAAAATTGCTCGTGAATTGAAGATGAAAAATACTCCGACTATCAGGTTTGTCTACGACGACAGTGTGGATACGATGTTCAGAATAGACGAGCTGCTGAAGCGGTCTGAGTGAGTAAGTAAACACGGTCTACGTATGACGGTAAGCACAGCTGAAAAAACTATGGCAGAAAAAAAACAAAAAGCATGTGACGATGGCCGCAACCATCGCCAGAGAGTTCTGGAAGTGTTAAATGAACACGATAAGTTCATGGTCACTACCCATGAGAATCCTGATGGAGACGCCCTTGGTTCGATGTTGTCGATGAATGCAGGTTTGCAACAGATGGGCAAAGATGTTGTCATGTACATGCCTGAAGACGAGTTCCCACTACCCCGTGAATACGAGTTCACTGGCCTAGACCTTGTGACCAGCAACCTCCCCTCCAACTGGCGAGATCGAACATTCATATACCTCGACTGTGGAAACATCGAGAGAATGAGTGACGATCACCTTGAACAGGAAAATGAACTTACCGTCAACATCGACCACCACCATGACAATACGTGCTTCGGCGATGTGAACCTGGTCGTCGCTGACGCTTCAAGTACGGCTGAGATCGTCTATGAGATCCTTGAAGAGCTAGGGGTCAAGATCACGCTCGGGATGGCCGAGGCTCTTTATGTGGCACTAGTAACCGACACTGGCAAGTTTATGTACAAGAACACCGGACCCAAGGCACACCTAATGGCAGCCAAACTTCTTCAGTACGGCGTCGATCCTTACAAGGCCTTCAAGGAGTTGTATGAGGACATGCCGTTCGCGAAGATCACCCTGCTTGCAAGGGTTCTGTCTCGTGTTGAACGATATGACGAAGGCGTCATAACGATGGCACAGCTGTTTCATGAAGACTATGACTACGCTGAGGCCGAAGCGTCGTTCTCTGAGGGGATTATCGACCACTTGAGGGCAGTTCGAGGAACAAAAGTAGCGGTACTTGTCAGGGAACTCGACGGAGACGATCGTAAGTTTAAAGTGAGCCTTCGAGCCACAAGTGACCGTGTCGACGTCAGTGAGATCGCAAGTAATGCAGGTGGCGGTGGTCACCCACAAGCATCTGGGTTCACCTCTGACATGGCGATAGACAGGTTGATCAGCTTTTTACGCTCCGAAGTAAAACAACAGTTGGCATGACCCCGGATCCGCTCTCGGGAGTTCTCCAGGTGGATAAGCAACCCGGGGTGACATCTCACGATGTCGTTGAGATCGTCCGACAGCTGTCACTGTCGAATGGGGGGAGGGTTGGGCATACGGGAACGCTGGATCCATTCGCCACCGGGCTACTGCTCATCATCATCGGGAAGGCTACGAAATACCAGAACGATCTAACAGACCTACCAAAGACATACGAGATTTCGGCTCAATTTGGGGCACGCTCGGATACAGGCGATCCGGACGGAGAGATCGAGGCAATTGGCGGGAAGGTGAAGGGTGAAGAGGTAGGGGAGGCAATAAAAGACTTCCATGGCGACATTTTGCAGACCGTTCCCATGACATCGGCGATACGAGTCGGTGGAGAACGTCTTTATAAGAAAGCACACCGCGGCGAACATGTAGAAACTCCGACGAGAGTAGTTCACATCAAAAGTATCGAGCTACTTGAGTTCAACAAACTTGAGCAATCGGCACGACTTCGCGTAGACTGCGGGAAAGGTGCGTACATGAGGCAGCTTGTTGCAGATATCGGCTCGGCCGTTGGGAACGCTGCTTACTGCAGCAATTTGCGAAGGACATGGGTGGGCAAATTTTCAGTTGATGACTCAGTTCGAGTCGATCAACTCAAGGGCCATATTGACATAGGTTCACTTGAAGCGTGGAAACCACTCACAGTTTCCGTTGGTGGAGTAAGGATCGTATAGAGATATGAAAGTTCAGAAGAATGTCGAAGATCTTCCATCTATTGAGCGTGCGTGTGCTGTTGGCTCGTTTGACGGTGTTCATTTAGGGCACAAAGCACTCATTTCAAGAGTGAAGGAACTCGCATCCTCGGAAGGACTTTCAGCGACGGTCGTCACATTCGAGCCGCATCCTCTGCGAGTAGTTCATCCTGACGGTGCGCCACTACTCTTAACGGAGCTTCCCCGTAAGATCGAGCTTTTGGAGGAGCAGGATGTCGACGAAGTTGTTGTTGTCCCCTTTACGAGAGAGTTGGCAGGCTGGTCCGCAGAAAAGTTCTGTCAAAACATGTTGCTCGAAACGCTGGAGTCGCGTTTCGTGGTTGTTGGCAAGAACTTCAACTTTGGAAAGGGTGCAAGGGGTAATGCAGATCTACTTGGTTTAGAGGGCTCAAGACTCGGATTCGAAGTGGAAGTCGCAGATCTTGTTCTGGTTGGAGGCGAGGTGGTTTCTTCGAGTCGTATTCGCAACCACATTGCCGAGGGAGACGTGGGTATTGCGGGTGATTGTCTTGGCAACAACTTCGTTCTGGAAGGTTTTGTTGTAAAAGGCGATGGACGTGGTCGTGCACTTGGCGTGCCGACCGCCAATATCGTTCCTGAAAAGGACATGATCGTCCCGCGTGAGGGCATATATGCTGCTAGATCCGGTGACAATCTTGCCGCGGTCAGCATCGGCACGCGGCCGACATTTAAATCTGCAAAGGGGCTAACTGTCGAAGCCCATCTTCTCGACACCAATGAGGATCTCTATGGCAGTAGGATGCGTCTTGAATTTGTTCGTCGTTTGCGCGATGAGATCAGATTCGACTCTGAGAAAGAATTGATAGAACAGATGAAGTTAGATATCGACAAGGTACGTGAACTCGCGTGATAGGCATCGCTTTGCTAGGTTTTTAACGTGACATTAGATACCGACAAAAAAAGTGGCGTTATAAAGGAGTTCTCACGCCACGGCAACGACACCGGATCGACCGAGGTGCAAGTTGCGATACTCACGGCTCAAATCAATGAGTTGAATGAACACCTGGACACCCATAAGAAGGATCACCATTCACGCCATGGACTACTTAAGATGGTCGGGCAACGCAGGCGACTGCTCAAATACCTTCAAAACAAGGACATGGATCAGTACCGAAAGCTAGTGGAAGAACTTGGCCTCCGCAAGTAGACACGCGAGTACTTAGATTCCTCTTTTGCATTCAACACAGCTTCTAGTAACAAAACGGTACTGCTACGATTTCACAACTTTCGAAAAGACGTTAGAGATAGAGAGTGCCGTTCCGAAGTGGCACCAAGGAAGGATCATATGATGAGTGAAGTAAACGTTGCCCGGGTATCCGTTGATATCGCAGGAACGGAGATAGTTTTCGAAACGGGCAAACTTGCTAGACAAGCAGGCGGAGCTGTAGTTGTATCGGCCGGCGAGACGTTGGTGCTGGCGACGGCAACAGCGGGGGGTGACAGAGACGTTGATTTCCTCCCACTTACAGTAGATGTAGAGGAGAGAATGTACGCCGCCGGAAAGATACCGGGAGGCTTTTTCAAGCGTGAGGGTCGTCCCAGCGAAAAGGCGACCCTTACCGCAAGGATGATAGACAGGCCACTGAGGCCACTCTTCCCCGATGGTTGGTCACGCGATACGCAAATTGTGACGACGCCGATGTGCGTGGATCTTGTTCACCCATACGACATATTGGCGATGAACGGGGCTTCAGCCGCTCTAGCTTTATCGGACATCCCATTCCCAGCAATCGTTGGAGCGGTCCGTATCGGACTTCTGGATGGAAAGTTTGTAGTCAATCCCGAGGAAGAATATATACCCGAGTCGAAGCTCGATCTGATCGTCTCAGGCACTGACGATGCAATATTGATGGTTGAAGCGGAGGCCAAGGAGGTGTCCGAGGCAGAAGTCCTGGATGCTCTTGACATAGCGCACGGCGAGATAAAAAAGATCTGTGAAGCTCAGCGCGAGCTCGCATCGAAGGCCGGCAAGGAAAAGATCGAGATCGAAGAGCCGAAAGTGGACGAAAAGCTTTACGAGTCAATTAAGAAAAGCCACGGTGATGCGGTAGAAAAGGCATGCAGCATCGAGGACAAGCTTGAACGCCAGGAAAGTACAGCCGCTGTAGAAGAGTCATTGACAGAAGAGTACGTGGATGAGGATGCGGAGCCAGAGCAGAAGAAGGCGGTCAAGCTAGCTTTCAGCAAGCTCAAGAAGGACATAATCAGGCATAGGATAGCCATCGATAAAAAGAGGCCGGATGGGCGCAGCTCAGATGAAATCAGACCGATCACTTGCGATATTGGCGTTGCGCCCAGGACCCATGGATCTGCTGTGTTTACAAGAGGCGAAACACAGGCATTCACAGTTACAACGCTAGGAACTGCACGGGACGAACAGAGAATAGACACGCTTGGCATAGATATGACAAAGCGATATATCCACCACTACAACTTCCCACCCTTCTCAGTCGGAGAGGCGGGTTTCATGAGGGGCCCAAAGAGGCGCGACATAGGACACGGAGCGCTCGCAGAGCGTGCGGTTCTACCTGTGATCCCGTCAGCTGAAGAGTTCCCGTACACGATAAGGATGGTTTCCGACATACTGGAGTCAAACGGATCGTCGTCTATGGCCAGCGTCTGTGGCTCAACCCTATCGTTGCTTGACGCCGGTGTGCAGATAAAGAGCCCGGTGGCTGGTATCGCCATGGGGCTTATCAAAGAAGGTGACGATTTCATCGTCCTTTCAGATATCGCAGGAGTTGAAGATCATCTTGGAGACATGGACTTCAAGATCGCAGGTACCCGTGAAGGGATAACAGCTCTACAGATGGATATTAAGATCTCGGGAGTAACCTTCGAGATCTTGACAACTGCGCTCGGTCAAGCAAAGGATGGGCGTAATTTAATCCTTGACAAGATGGCTGAGGCAATAAGTACAGCCAGGCCAGAGCTGAGTAAGCATGCCCCAAGAATTACATCGATCAGCATCGACCCTGAGAAGATCGGATCGATCATAGGCAAGGGAGGCGAGACGATCAGAGCCCTCTGCGAGAAGTACGATGCGCAGATCGACGTGGACGATGAGGGCAATGTACTTGTTTATGCGACTGATGGCGAGATGGGCGATGCGTGCGTCGAAGAGATAAGGCTGATGACAAAGGAGATCGAGGTTGGTGACGAGTTCAGCGGCAAGATCGTCAAGATAGCCGACTTTGGTGTTTTCGTCGAGCTTGTCCGGGGCACAGACGGACTGCTGCATATTTCAAATCTTATCCCAGGTGAGAGGGTGAGCAAAATAGAGGACCACGTCAGCGTCGGTGACGAGCTTGGCGTTAGGGTCGTAGAGGCTGATGCAAGCCGCGGTAGGTTCGGACTTAGACGAGCCGACGATCCAGAGATAGAGGGCAAGTCTGCCGCCGAGCTTGCAAAGATGGGGACGGGCAACGGCTCTCAAAGGAGAGGGTCGGGCTCTAGGGACGGCCGTGGCGGCCGCGACAGAGATCGTGGCTCTTCGGGTGGATCACGCCGCTAGCCATGTTCCTCTTGGCATAGATGCAAAACTATCGCCTGACACAGCTTGACAGTGGCCTTCGTGTTATAAGCGAGACGTTGCCAGACGTTCGATCGATATCGATCGGATATTGGATAGGAACGGGATCACGGGATGAGAGAGAGGAACAGGCAGGTATCACCCACTTCCTTGAGCATCTATTGTTTAAAGGGACTGAGAGGTTTGACGCTACCGACATTGCAGAATCGTTCGATGCGATTGGCGCAGAGATCAACGCTTTCACTGCGAAGGAGAGCACGGTTCTGCACTGTCGGTTCCTTGATCAACATCTGGAACGAGCTTTCGATATTACGACCGAGATGTTGTTCAGTCCCATCTATAGAGAGATGGACGTAGAGCGCGAGGTGGTGCTTGAGGAGATAGCTATGTATGAGGATGAGCCTCAGGACAAGGTTCACGATGTCTTCTCTAGGGCAGTGTACGGAGCTCATCCCTTGGGACGTCCGGTAATTGGCTCGGCGGATGTGATTCGAAACATCACGAAGGAGTCTGTTTCTGAGTATCACGCAACCGGCTACAGGCCAGAAAATGTAGTTATGGCGGCCGCCGGTAACGTAGAGCACGATAGGTTGGTCGAGATGGCATCCGAGTTAAAACCCGGCAAAATAGTGGACAAGACCACTGATAGGCAGTTAATAACGTCACGAGAGTTTGAGCCTAGAGCAGAATTTTATAAAAAAGATACCGACCAGTGTCATCTGTGTATGGGTGGACCAGGCATATCGAAGTCGGATGACAGACGTTACGCACTTGGAATCCTCGACACGATCTTTGGAGGAGCGGTCAGCTCGCGACTTTTCCAAGAAGTGAGAGAGAAACGTGGCTTGGCCTACGCTATCTACTCATTCACCGAGCAGTACTGTGATACCGGTGATGTGGGTATCTATGTTGGTACCAGGCCAGAGAATATGGCGGAGGTTCTATCGATAATCTCTTCTGAACTTGAAAGGCTTCAGAGTGACCCCGCGTCTGACGATGAGCTGGCAAGAGCTAAGGAGTCTGCAAAGGGACGCTTCGTCTTATCGATGGAGATGACGCAGGCACGGATGAATAGACTTGGCAGATCTATGCTTGGCGGTGTCGAGCTCCACACACTGGATGAGATAATCAAGCTGATTGATGCTTTGGATATATCTTCTTTGAAAGAGATAGCTGGCACGTTCTACGTCCCGTCAAGATTCTCTGTGACCGGAGTGGGTTGCGATGAAGACGCTTTCCGGAAGGCAGTCCAACCCTTAAATGATGTGCTGGGAGCTACATGTTAAGGATTGGTGTGTCAGGTGCATCCGGAAGGATGGGCACCGAGGTGTGCAAAGCTGTTAACGAGGCGAACGACATGGAAGTGGTGGGAACCGCTGATCCGGAAGACGGCACAACCCTGGAGAGCATACTTTCAGATGTAGAGATTGTCGTCGATTTCACGGTACCGGATTCTGTGTTTGAAAACACGAAGTTATGCCTGGAAAAAGGCGTTCATGCGGTTGTAGGAACCACCGGAATGGACGAAGCCCAGATAGAAAAGCTGTCGTCTGTCGCTTCAAGTGCAGAGGCAAACTGTCTTCTGGCACCAAACTTCGCGATCGGAGCAGTTCTGATGATGGAGGCCTCTAAAATGATCGCTCCGCACATGCCAGACTGCGAGATCATTGAACTTCACCATGAACAAAAAATAGACGCGCCTTCAGGTACAGCAAAGCGCACCGCAGATCTTATCTCTGAGTCTGGTGGACAGATGGATGTTCCCATACACAGTGTCAGGTTGCCCGGGTTAGTTGCACATCAAGAGGTGCTTTTTGGAAGCGCGGGCCAGACTCTGAGCGTGAGACATGACTCCATGAGCAGAGAATCGTTCATGCCGGGAGTCCTGCTTGCTATAAGAAGGGTTTCAACTCTGAACGGGCTTGTTGTCGGCTTGGAGAATTTACTCTAGGGGGTATTAAGAATATGTCAGAATTTAGCCGCATTCTCGTGCCGATGATCTCACCTTTCGATGACAGTGGCAGGCTCAACATGGAGTCAGCCGGAAAGATCCTGCACTACCTCGCAGATAACGGATGCGACGGCATCGTGGTCGCCGGTACCACAGGAGAGTCCTCAACGTTGAAAGACGATGAGACTCAAGAGTTGTTTGAACTTGCGGTGTCCGAGGTAGGCGATCGGGTAGACATTATTGCGGGTACTGGCTCTAACGACACCCAACATGCGGTCGAGATGACGTCCAGAGCGGCCGAGCTTGACATCGATGGCCACCTTATAATCGTTCCCTACTACAACAAGCCTCCCAGACAAGGCCTTATCGAGCACTACCGTGCAGTTGCTGCGTCAACAGACAAACCGATAATGATGTACAACATACCGGGTCGCTGCGGAATAAATATGGAGCCCGATCTACAAGCTGAACTTGCCGAGATATCCAACATTGTTGCTGTTAAGCAGTCCAACCCGGACCTCGAGCAAGCGAGACGTATCGTTACCGATACGAGTCTCGACCTCTACTGTGGGGACGACTGCCTGTTTCTACAGTTCCTGGCGATAGGCGGGAAGGGGATAGTCGCAGTCTCGGCTCATGTTGCGGCAGAGGGGATGAAGAAAGTTGCCGATGCGGTTGAGGCAGGGGATATGCAACTTGCTCGTGATCTAGACCAGCCCCTACAAGACGTCTACAAGACGATGGTATTAAACAGTCCGGCAATTATGTCAAAGGCAGCATTGAACCAGCTTGGGCTGAACGCCGGAAACGTACGCTTGCCTCTGGTCAATGCAACAGACGGTGAGATCAAAGCTGTTAGTGAGATGCTTAAGCGACACGGAATAGCGGAAAAGGTTGCGTAACAACGGTGCCTGACAAAAGCATCCGAATTCTACCGCTAGGTGGACTCGGTGAAATAGGGAAGAACATGTACGTCGTCGAGTACGACGAGCGAATTGTTGTTGTAGATACTGGTCTCATGTTTCCCAGTTCTGACATGCTGGGTGTCGATCTGGTTCTACCCGACTACAGCTATCTACGGGAGAGGTCCGATGATATTGAGGCGATTGTCCTTACTCACGGGCACGAAGATCACGTTGGAGCACTTCCATATCTGTGCAAAGAGATAGACGTTCCGGTCATCTACGGTGGGCGTTTAACGGTGGGTATGGTGCGTTCAAAGCTCGACGAGCATGGCCTGAAGGACGCACCTCTAAAGCAGATCGACCCTGGAGAGCCGACCACTGTCGGCCCCTTTGAGATCGAGACCGTTCAGGTATCTCATTCGATCCCCGATGCAGCCGCTGTTTTATTAACGACTGAAGCGGGATCGGTCCTCGTCACAGGTGACTACAAGTTTGACCAGACCCCCGTAGATGGAAGACCGACAGACATGACCCGCCTTGCAAGGATAGGCGAGGAAGGCTTGTTGGTCCTTTGCGGTGACTCTACGAACGCTGATCGAAAAGGCTTCACTTTGTCAGAGACGAGCGTTGGCCCTGAGCTGGAACGTGTTTTCTCGCACTGTTCGGGTCGCATAGTCCTTACATCTTTCGCATCAAATGTCCACCGTGTCCAGCAGGCAATCGACTGTGCAGAAAAACTTGACCGTAAAGTCTGTGTTATCGGTAGGTCTATGAAAAAGTACTTAAACGTTGCAAAAAATCTCGGAATTGCACACGTACCGGAAGGGATCTTGATCCAGCCCAGAGAGATCGACGATTTCGATAAGTCAGATCTTGTTGTTATAAGTACGGGGAGTCAAGGTGAACCGCTCTCCGCGTTGCGCAGAATGGCTCACGGTGAGCATAAGCAGATATCGCTTGACTCAAGCGACACGGTTATCTTCTCTGCCACACCGGTCCCGGGTAATGAGCTTGCGGTCAACCAAACGATAGATCGTCTCTTTCACATCGGCTGCAACGTAATTACCGCTGCCGATGCGCCCATACATGCCTCCGGCCACGGCTGTGCGGAGGAGCTGAAGATGATGTTAAACCTCACCAAGCCACGTTTTGTAATGCCAGTACACGGTGATTTTAAACGCCTAAAACACCACGCTGACCTAGCTGAGGCTACCGGGGTTGAGCGAGATAGAGTTTTCATTGGTGAGAACGGCTTGCCGCTTAGCGTCAACAAGGACAGGGCCGAGTTCGACGATTCGGTCGGGTCGGGCATGATCTTCGTCGATGGAGTTGATATAGGAGACGAGAGCGAAGCGGCACTACGTGACCGACACACCCTCTCTGCAGACGGGCTAATCATTGTCGTCGCTAACGTGCCCGTAGACAGTGATCGAAAGATCGAAGCCCCAGGCATTATTTTCAGGGCGATCCCATTCATCGGAAACGCGTCAGAACTTGCCGAAAAACTGGGTGATCGGGCTGAGCAGACTCTTGCGCGAGCGTCAAAAGAAGGGATCAAGGATATCGGCCTGCTTCAAGAGCTTTTACACGATGACGTATCTACGCTCGCCAACAAACTCCTAAAACGGAGGCCGATGGTCATCCCAATTGTGCTAGAGATTTAGTACCTTAGGCGTCGTAAAAAACTGACTGGCTACAAATCTGGGCTTGCTAGGGGTAGCTTGAAAATAAAACATGTTCCGCCGCCCGAGCTGTCGAGCATGGTGATCGAGCCGCCGTGCGACTCGGCAACAGCATGTACTATCGCCAATCCCAACCCGGTTCCGCCCTTACCTCCAACCCCTGTAATAAAACGACCGAAGACCCGGCTTCGCAGTTCATCGGGAATTCCAGGCCCGCGATCCGATACCTCTACTTTTGCGTTTTTATCCTCGACTGACAGCGACACTTTTACCTCGGTGTCGGGTGGCGTGTGTCTCAAAGCGTTGTCCACAAGGTTCAAGATCAAACGATGGAGCTCCTCGGTGTTCCCCCTCACAGGCATCTCAACGCTAGCGGCCTCGTATTCGAGTGAGTGGTCTGATGCCAGAGGCGCGATCTCCTCTATCACATCTCTGACAATTTCACCAAGATCGACGGTGATCCGTTCGCTCTTTCTATCCACGTCCGTTCTCGCGAGCAGCAGCAGATCACCGATAAGTTTTCTCATGCGGCGTGATGAGCTTAGAGCTGCCTCGACGGTCTCTTCTGCCGCCCGGTCGCCAGACGACTCCTGCTGAAGTAGCTCGAGATTAGCGAGTACGCTAGTAAGAGGGGTTCTCAATTCATGTGACGCATCTGCAACGAACTCCCGTTGTACCTTTAGCACGGCCTCAGTCTCTGAGCGCGCTTCGTTTAAAGAGCGCAGCATCTGATCGAGCGTTCTTGCCAGATCTGCGATCTCGTCTCTTGCTGTAGGCTGGGGCAAGCTCCTTGCGGGGTCACGTGTACGGCCGATCTCTCTGGCTGCGCTTGTCAGTTCCGATATCGGCCGCATAGCTCTCCTTGCAAGACCCATTCCTCCCATTAGCGCCAGTAGAGTACCTCCAAGAACCCCGATACCCAACAAGATCCACATCTGATCGATCGTCCTGTCGACTTCGCTGGGTCTTCTCGCATACTGGACCCAAGCAAAAGTGAATCCCACGGTGGTGACTATGGGTCGCGATACGACGCTCAGATCACCTATCTTCAGTGGCTCACTGATCGGTTTGCCCAGATTCGGTGCGTTTTTTGTCTCGCCAAGGACGGTGCCATCACCTGTAACGACCCGGATTACCGCATTCTGTGCACCTGAGTAGTCGTCAAGGTCGGGCCCGCTGAACGATAGACCACCGCTGCCGCCCTGCGTGACGCGGATCTGATCCTGAAGGTCCGCCGCAGCTACTATAAGATCTGAGTTGAAGTTCCCGTGCAATCTGCTCGAGGTCATCTGTCCAACCAGTAATGCAAACCCGAACAGGATCATGAACGTCATCAGCGCCGATACCGACGCGAGCCGCCATCGAACCGGAATTCGCCACAGAATACGTCCTGGGAGTGATCGTGGAAACATTAGTCATGCCTGACTGAAGTATGCTGAGACACTTGTATTAACTGTAGTGCGAGAACATAAAATTCCACTAAGACTCAGCCTTGAGCATGTACCCTACGCCGCGAACGGTTGACAGCACTCTCGGCTCGCCATCCGCTTCTAATTTTCTTCTCAGAGAAGATACGAAAACGTCAACTGTGTTTGTTATTGCGTACGGATCGTATTCCCAAACCTCGTCCAGGAGCTTCTGCCTCGAAACAACGAGCCCGTAATTTCGCATCATGTATTCAAGTAGCTCAAACTCACGCGCTGTGAGGTCGATCTTTCGCTCACCTCGCTGGACCTCTCTCGTGCTCTGGTTCAAGGAGATATCTCCAAGAGAGATGGATGCGCTGCCTCTTGGGGGCCTCCTCCTAAACAATGCTCGCATTCGAGCCAGAAGCTCTGATCGTTCGAACGGCTTAACCAGATAGTCGTCGGCTCCCGAATCAAGCCCTACAACGCGATCCTCTAGGCTATCCCTGGCGGTAAGCATCAGTATCGAAATGTCACCCATCTGCCTGAGTTTTTTTGATACCTCGACTCCATCTATGCCCGGTAGTCCGAGGTCAAGCAGTATTAGATCTGGCATAAACGAGTCGACCAACTCAAAAGCCTCTTCACCGCTTTCTACGCACTTTACTGCGTAGCCTTCGTGCCTCAATGTGCGATCAAGGGCCTTCGATATTTCACAGTCATCCTCAACAACAAGCACCCGTGCGCTCTGATCAGTTTGTTCTGACTTGCTCTCAGTGGTTCCCATCAACCTACATGGTATGGCTTTAACGGTCGAATTTGCAGGGGATCTTCGGAGTTTTGTCGAATCACAAAAAAACAAAGGATCGATCTTGATTAGAAGAAAAGCCGTTAAGGGGCGCTCAAAGAGGCTGGGCTCGAAGGGTCGTCATAAGTTCAGGCGGCTGCCTTGGCCTTCTGTTTTTGAGCAACGTCACTACGACATTATTGGACTCGGATTGGTGGCGACAGCAGTTTTCTTCTCGCTTATCTTCTATCTTTCCTGGGACGGAGGCAAGGTCGGCGATTCCCTTGCATGGCTTCTGACGTATTTTCTGGGCCTTGCTGCGTACATCGCGCCACTAGCGCTTTTTTTTGCAGGCGCTCTACTGATTCTTAGGCCTTATATTCCCTCGCTTGCCCCATTCAGGATCGGGGCAATCTGTCTTATGTTGGCGCTAACACTTGGCTTTTCTGCCCAGGCCTTCGGCATAGGCTCCGATGATCCAGCGAGGCAGAGTGTTCTATATGCACCTTATCTCACAGATCACGGTGGCCTAGTGGGAGAGGTCTTATACACTGGTACATCTGCCCTGTTCCAACGCGCAGGTGCGATAGTCATATCTGTTTTCCTTGCAGCAACAGGCGTACTATTGCTTTCTGGGGCCTCCATCTCCGGCGTTTTAAACAGATCTCGTGAGGCGGTCTCCGGGGTAGCTAGACGCGCGGGCTCGGGGTCGCATGATCTCATCTCTAAACTGGAAGAGCGACTAAAGCAGACGGATACGTACGATACCCAGACGCACGCACAGCCCGATATGGGTGTCTCGCACGGAACTGTCGCAATCGAATCAGGAGATGGGAGGAAGGAAGCTAAAGAAGAGGACGGCGATATTGACGTTCTTACGACTGAACACGGGGAGACTGTCGCACTGTCTAGCTCAACCGACGGTGACGATGAAGTACTTAAAGGCAAGCCAAGTAAAGGTGATGTAGGACGAACGCCGCAAGGTAACCGAAGAGGCCCGGTTACTGAGTCTTCCGAAGTCACGTACAAGCTACCGGGGACTGGGTTTTTAAAGAAGTCCGGCGCCAACGCCGTTCCTGACACGTCAAATCAGAAGGAGATCTCAGATCGTCTTGTCGATGTTCTTAAGAGTTTCAACGTCGAGGCTCAGGTCATAGGAACCGTAAACGGTCCTCACGTGACCAGGTATGAACTGCAGTTGGCCCCGGGGATAAAGGTCGCAAAGGTGGCCCAGCTAAAAGACGATCTGGCGTACGCTCTTGCATCGACCGATATCCGCATCATTACACCTATCCCCGGCAAAAAGGCAGTAGGGGTGGAGGTGCCAAACCGCAGGCGGCTCATGGTGCACCTGGGCGACATTATGAATACTTCACAAAAGGGGTCAAAAGGCAGCGTTTTGCCGAAAGATGCTTCTCCGATAGCTGTCTGGCTCGGCAAGGACGTTGCAGGCAAGGCGGTCTGGACCGACCTCGCCCAGATGCCACACATAATGGTAGCCGGAACAACAGGCTCGGGAAAGTCAGGTTGTATTAATGCGATGCTTTCGTCGATGCTCCTTCGCTCAACGCCAGATGAAGTGCGAATGGTGCTGATCGACCCAAAGCAGGTTGAGCTCAACTATTACGAATCGATTCCTCACCTTTTAGCACCGCTCGTCACATCGCCAAGGCTTGCAGCAAACGTACTTGGCAACCTGGTAAAGGAGATGCAGGGTCGATACGATCTCTTGAGCGAGGCACGTTGCAGGAGCCTTCCGGAGTTCAACCGTTTCAGGAAGAGCATCGGAGAACGCACACTTCCATATATTGTCTGCGTAGTCGATGAACTAGCCGACCTGATGATGGTTGCATCTGCAGAGGTCGAAGAATCGATCACAAGATTGGCTCAGAGATCTCGTGCGGTTGGTATCCATCTCCTACTTGCCACTCAGAGACCGTCCACAGACATCATTACCGGGACGATAAAGGTGAATGTACCGGCGCGTATCGGCTTCTCGGTGTCCTCCCAGATCGACTCGAGGGTCATCCTTGATCAGGTCGGCGCAGAAACACTGCTTGGCCAGGGAGACATGCTTTTCAGGCCTGCGGGAAGCTCAAAGCTGCAGCGGATACAGGGTGCTTACATCACGGAAAGCGAAATAGCGGAGCTCACTGCTTTTTGGTGCAAACAGGACCATCCCGATATGCAGGAGGAGCTGCTTGAAACGGCCCCTGTCGATAAGGATGATGACGATCGAGACCTGTCCCCAGACAGAGACGAGCTGCTTGAAAAGGCTATTTCACTAGTTGCGCAGACACAGACCGCATCCGTTTCGATGCTGCAGAGGCGTCTTCGAGTTGGGTATACACGTGCAGGTCGCCTGATCGACATGCTTGAAAGACGGGGGTTGATCTCGGGTTACGAGGGATCAAAGCCTCGTAACGTACTTATAAGCGAAGCAGACCTTGGCCGTGTACTTGCAGATGAGGGCGATAAAGACCTAGCAGAGGAACCGTCGCTCGAACATGAGCCGGATCTTGTAACAGCTGAGTACGAGCGCTGAGAAGGGATATGCCCTTAATTTGCAGGTAACGCACTTATACTTCGCTGCCCGCTTGCAAGTTAAAGGGGTTTCGCAGTATGACGGAAATTGGTAGCACCCTTCGCGAGGCAAGGATAAGAAGAAAGATAGATATTGGCGCGGTCGAAGCTGCCACGAAGATCCGTGCAAAGTACCTGAGAGCGCTGGAAGCCGAGGAGTTCGATTCTTTGCCTGGCCCGGCTTATGTAAAGAGCTTTATTCGTACTTATTCGACCTTTCTAGGCCTCGATCCAAACCTACTGGTTGATAGATACCGCTCTCAGCACGAGAAGGAAGAGGAACAGTGGCTCAGACCCATCACCTCGTCACCCAAGGGAAGGGAGCGCTCCAGACCAAGGCGCCCACTTAGCCCAGCTGTTCTGGTAGCGATCGTGCTTGCGGGGGTTGTCGCGGTTTTTTTAGTACTTGGGCTTGCGGACTCGAGTGAAGATGTTTCGAGCGACCGCAGGATAAGTTCCACCGACACGCAGACGACTCAAAAAAAGAGTAATGTGGCCGCTGATACCCCTACTACAACCAAGAAGAGCACCACTACAGGGGACGGCAGTAAAAAAGGCGTGGTTAGGCTCACGGTTGTCGCCAAGCAGAACGTGTGGGTATGCCTTGAGAGCAGCAAGGGAAAGCAGCTGATCGTGTCGGAAACGCTCACTGCGGGTCAGAGCCGAGGTCCCTACAAAGAGAAGGCTTATAAAGTCACTTTCGGTAACAGCTCCGTCGAGCTCAAATTAAACGGGAAGACGATTTCCGTTGATAACGCAGCGAGCCCGATCGGTTACATAATTAGCAGCAAAGGCCTGAAACCTCTTGAAAAAAACGAGATGCCAAGTTGCACGTAGGCGATTCAAGCGACAAATCCTGTATATCGAAATACAGGACTAGGCTCCTAGTGTCAATATGAAAGCTGGGGTTCTTGTAACAGGCACAGAAGTAGTAGACGGGTCAATTAACGACGAGAACGGCCCGTGGCTGTCGATCCAACTCAATCGGCTCGGTCTACGCACAGGAAGTATCGTTTCCTGCAGAGACGATAAACAGTCGATCATCGAATCTTTAGGCTTTTTTGAAAACTCCGGGTGCGACCTGGTCATAACTAGTGGAGGTCTCGGGCCTACGGCAGACGACGTAACTGCACAGGCAGTGGCTGAGTTTTGCGATACTGAGCTTCTGTACGACGAGGAATTGAAGAATAGAATTGTCGAGAAGGTCAGGCCGTTCATAAAGAAGGCTAATCTCGATTTGGATGCACTCGACAGAGCTGCGGAAAAGCAGGCGTTTGTGCCCGTGGGAGCCGAGATCGTTGCACCTGCAGGTACAGCGCCTGGGTTTACGCTCAAGAGAGCAAACTGCACATTTCTGGTCCTGCCGGGACCTCCCCGAGAGCTTAAGACTATGTGGAAAGCCGCCTTGAGCCTTCCATCGATAGTAGAGATAACTACAAAAGGCCACCGCAGGAAGATGCGGTTGATAAGGCTTTTCGGTATCACTGAGTCCGAACTCTCAGAGACCCAGCGCCAACTTGAAGGACAGACAGACCTGAGCGTATTAGAGATAACAACCTGCATGCGACAGTCCGAGATCGAGGTAGTTGTCCATTACGACCCCAGCCACGAGAGTGTCACTGATGAGTTTATTGGTGGCATCGAGAAAAGGCATGCCAGAGAACTTTTCAGCCAGGATGGCAGCACCGTCGACGATCAGATCGCAGCACTTCTAAAAGGGCATAAGATCGCCATCGCTGAATCTTGTACTGCCGGCATGATCTCGGCACGTCTGGCCAATGTCGCTGGTGCATCTATGTACTTGTCCGGTGGTGTCGTCGCATACTCAAACGAGGCAAAGATCGATCTTTTGTCGGTCGATCCAAAGTTGATCGAAGATCACGGATCCGTTTCGGCTCAAGTTGCAGAAGCGATGGCTGATGGCGCGCTGAGTAGATTCGACGCCGACATCGCTGTTTCTGTCACCGGAATTGCAGGGCCCGAGGGCGGCAGTCCGGAAAAGCCAGTCGGAACTGTTTTCTTTGCAATAACGGGAAGCGGCGCCTCGTCGGCATCTCGCCATCTTGAACTGCCAGGCGAGCGAAACGATGTACGTGACAGAGCGACAACCATCGGCCTGCATCTTTTGAGGAGGTCACTCATTAAGTAACCATGCCTGCCAGGCAGTCAACTTGAGATACCTGATCCTATTATTTTACTTTATGTTGCTATCAGACACGATTACGTGTGAATTTACCGACTAAGCTGCTCTATGCCAAAGGAAAGAAAGAAAAGCCCGAGGCAGATACTATTTTTCGCACTTGACTTTCCTCGAGAGGCGATCGAGGCGATCGTTGATTGGCAGGAATCGCTTGAAGGTGTAAGCCATATTCGCTTGTTACCACGCGACAACCTGCACGCCACACTCGTATTTCTAGGTCATCAGTACGAAAAGGACGTAGAGAGGATACTTGAAACAGCAAGAGCGGCTCTTGAGGGGAGTGAATCGTTGACAGTTTGCTTCAGTGGCGCTGAGTTTCGACCAAAGAGAGGACCTCGCGTGCTTGCCTTGTCGATAGAAGACAGTGAAGGCAAGATTGCCGAATTGAGTGGGCTGCTTGGGCGCAGTCTGAGTGTCGGAGGCTTTTACAAGGAGGAGGCCCGTAGATTATGGCCACACTCAACAGTCGCGCGCTTCCGGCGCCCAAAGGATGGCCGCCGCATATCCTCGAAGGAGCTACTAAACCTTCCGCCTCTTCCAGAGCGGTTGATGCAGGCGTTCCATGCCGTCCGGATCTCACTCTACAGTTCAAAACGCGGGCCAAAAGGATCCGTCTATAAGGGTATCGCGCATCTTGAGCTTGAGAGGTAAGGAGACGGGCTATGGAGAAAGATAAAGCACTTAAAACTGCAGTCTCACAGATAAAGCAAAAGTTTGGGGATGGTTCCCTTATGCGGATGGGCGACGACAATGCGTCGATGAAGGTATCGGCGATCTCGACCGGCGCACTGTCGCTAGATGTAGCGCTTGGAGTTGGTGGAGTACCAAGAGGACGCGTGGTGGAGATATTCGGCCCGGAGGCAAGCGGGAAGACCTCCCTTACGTACCACATAATTGCTGAGGCCCAAAAAATGGGCGGAACCTGTGCCTTCATCGACGCTGAGCATGCGATGGAACCGGCATATGCACGAGAGATAGGCATTGATATTGACAACCTGCTGCTCTCTCAGCCGGACTTCGGCGAGCAGGCCCTCGAAATCGCCGACATCTTGATTCGTAGCGGGGCAATAGATGTCATCGCTGTGGACTCTGTTGCAGCTCTTGTTCCAAGAGCCGAGATCGAGGGGGAGATGACGGATCAGCACGTCGGGCTGCAGGCACGGCTGATGTCACAGGCACTCAGAAAACTTGCTGGAAACCTAAACCGAACGAACACAGTCTGTATATTTACCAATCAGATAAGAGAGAAGATCGGCGTCATGTTTGGCCCACGAGAGACTCAACCAGGCGGCAGGGCTTTGAAGTTCTACGCAGCCCAGAGGCTTGACATCCGTCGAATAGAGACGCTGAAAGAAGGCACAGAGGCAGTCGCAAATCGTGTGCGGGTAAAAGTGGTCAAGAACAAGGTCGCAAGCCCTTTCAAGCAGGCGGAGTTCGATATTGAGTACGGCAAGGGGATATCTGCCGAGGGGTGCCTTCTGGACCTGGGTATAGAAAATGAGCTTATCCAGAAGTCGGGAGCATTTTTCAGTTATGGAGACCTGCGTCTCGGCCAAGGTAGAAACAACGCCAAGACCTACCTTGCAGAGAACCCGAAGGTCTCAAACGAGATCAAAGATAAACTGATCGTCGAGCTTGGCTTAGAACGCTCTCAAAGGCCGTCTATGCCTGACGTTAAGGAGATAGATGAGATCTCGAAGGCCGATATCACCAGTGATGGCACTGGTAAAAAGCAGTCCCGGAAGCCACGAACTGCACCCGCAAAGAAGGCTGCATAGAATCTATCCGAAAACCCTGCAATACCCGATAAACCGCACAGTACCGTGTCTCGAGACGATAGAACCCTCACTATTTCTATCAACATAGAATTCCTCCACCGGAATTCTTGGCTGCAAATCTGCACCCAGCTTTGTCCTCGGCCACCGAAATAGTCACAACTAGCCGGGTCTCGTAGTGAGTTTCGGTTGGTGCCGCGAGCCACAGCCCCGGCATAGAAAGGCAAAATCGTTTGCCTTTCTTGGATCCCTGCGTCCTAACTGGGCTTGATTTTCGCTCGTCTCTGAAATCACAGAGTTTTTCGGATAGATTCTTGATTGACGCAGAAAAGCGGGCGTAATACTATGGACTGTAGTAACCAAACGATCTAGAACGGCAGTTGTTGTAAGCGATTGAGTGATCGCTTATGTAGGTGCCTTTAAAAGAGAATTTCATTGGATGGCATAGCTGTTGCTATGTACGTCCAAATTAATCGGAAAGAGAATATATGAACTACCGAAAGAATCGGTAGATGAAGCCATTAGGAGGCAAAGAAAATGGAAGCGCTTATTGCGGTTGCCGCTGCGCTAATAGCAGGTGCTGCAACATGGGCTCTTCGCGGGATGTTCTCTACGCGCCGCGTAGACACTGCAGAGCGGAGAGCAAAGGATAGAGTCGATGATGCAAAGAAAAAAGCCGACGAACTACTGTCAGATGCGGAGAGTAGAAAAGCACAACTGGAGGGTCTTGCAAAAGAGGATGCCGACCGCGTAAGGGCTGATGCAGACTCCGAGCTTAAGACACGCCGCTCAGAGATAGCGCGCTTGGAAGAACGCCTCCTGCAAAGAGAGGAGACGCTCGAAGCAAAGCTTGGTGATGTTGATCGAAAGATACAAGCTATCGAGGACAAGGAACGCAATCTAGGGAACATTGGTGATGAGCTCAAAGAGAAAAGGAGGGAGCATATTCGTGAGCTTGAGCGCATCGTTGGACTGAGCGCATCACAGGCCAAACAGATCTTGATGAAAGAGATCGAAGATGACGTTAAGCACGATTCCGGCAGGTTGATCCGTCAGATAGAGGACGAGACAAAGCTGGAAGCCGACAGGAGAGTACGCAGCATACTTGCAACGTGCATGCAGAGAGTGGCTGCTGGCCACTCTGCAGAGACGACAGTGTCGGTTGTTGAACTGCCATCGGACGACATGAAGGGCAGGATCATCGGCAAGGAGGGTAGAAACATCCGTGCACTTCAAAGCCTCACGGGAGTCGATTTCATTATCGACGACACCCCCTCAACGGTCGTACTGTCCTGCTTCGATGGTGTAAGGAGGGAGATAGCAAGGCATACGCTTGAAAAGCTTGTAAAAGACGGCCGCATACATCCTGCAAGTATTGAAGATACCTACTATCAGTCGAGGTCCGCGATTGAGCAACGAATTATCGAGGCCGGTGAACAGGCTACATACGAGGTAGATGTCCACGGCATACATCCAGAGCTGATCAAGATACTGGGTCGCATGAGCTTCAGGACCAGCTACGGACAGAATGTGCTCGCACACTCAGTGGAGGTTTCAAGGCTCTCTGCCCTGATAGCCGAAGAACTGGGTGCGTCGTCGAAGACGGCCAAACGTGCGGGGCTTTTGCACGACGTAGGAAAAGCTGTGTCTCATGAAGTTGAAGGGCCACATGCGAAGGTGGGCGCAGACATAGCACGCAGATATAAAGAGTCTGATGCCATTGTTCATGCGATGGAATCACATCACAACGAGATAGAGCCGCAGACCGTCGAAGCCGTGATACTGCAGATCGCCGACGCAATTTCAGGTGCAAGGCCTGGCGCCAGGGGCGAATCGCTAGAAAATTATGTCGAGCGGCTGAAGGAGCTTGAGGAAATCGCCTCATCTTACGATGGCGTCGACAAGGTGTTTGCTATCCAAGCGGGGCGAGAGGTTCGAATAATGGTCAGTCCGGAGGATGTCGATGACAACGAGGCGGCTGCTATCTCACGCAAAGTCGCAAAAGAGATAGAGGAAAAGCTTGAGTTTCCTGGTCAAATAAAGATCAACGTGATAAGGGAAAGTAGGTCAATCGAGATAGCGAAGTGACGCGGACGTAATCGAAGAACCCGGAGGAGCGAAGGATCTTAAGGACGTCAAGCTGAACAAAACAAAGGGGCTACTTGTTAAGTGTCTTCTATGAAGAGCTACCACATAACCACCTTCGGGTGCCAGATGAATGAGCACGATTCAGAGCGTATTAAAGGAATGCTGGAGTCGCTCGGATTCAAGGAAACATCCAGCAGGGATGAAGCGAGCTTAATCCTTTTCAATACCTGCTCTGTTCGTGAATCTGCTGACTCTAGACTGATGGGTCACCTGGGCGATGCAAAACGCCTGAAGCGAGAGGATTCGTCAAAGATCGTAGGCGTGGGTGGCTGTTGGTCTCAGTCATTGAAGGACGATGTGTTCAAGCAGTTCCCCTTCGTAGATGTCGCGTTCGGTCCTGGGCAGATCGATGGTCTTGCTGATTTTCTAGCGACTGACAGTATCGAAACACGAGGTTACTTCGAGTTTCGGGGATTCCCAGCTGATCTTCCTGCGAAAAGGGAGTTACAGTTTCAAGCCTGGTTGCAGATATCACAGGGATGCAACTGCGTCTGTAGCTACTGCATAGTTCCTTCAACGCGTGGGCGAGAAAGAAGCAGAGGCGCCGATGAGATAAAAGACGAGGTCGAGTCTTTGGCCTTAGACGGTGTTCGACAGGTGACACTCCTTGGACAGAACGTCAACTCTTACGGACGCGACCTTCCCGCAGAGACCAGAGTTGACTTCGCTGACTTGCTGGCAATCATCGACGGCATCGATGGGATCGAGCGCGTTAGGTTCATGAGTCCCCACCCAAAAGATATGCATAAGAAAGTAGTAGAGGCAGTTGCAGGTCTCCCCAGCGCCTGTGAGCACATCCATTTGCCACTTCAGTCTGGGTCCAGCGACATTCTTAATGCCATGAAACGTACCTACGATCGGCGTAGGTTCATGGACAGAGTGGCGATGATCCGTGAAATCGTTCCTGACTGCGCGCTGTCCACCGATGTGATCGTTGGCTTCCCAGGTGAAACAGAAGCAGATTTCAAGCAGACCTTGGACACCGTCGACGAGGTTGGCTTCGACTCGGCATACACGTTCATCTACTCGCCGCGACGAGGAACTGAGGCGTCTCGCCTCGCTAAGCAGGTTCCGTTCGAGATCAAGCGGGAGAGGATGGAGCGCCTTGTTGAGCTTGTGCAACGACGTGCCATGGAGCGCAGTCAACGCTTTGTTGGCAGAGAGATGGAGATCCTCGTCGATGGGCCTAGCCGCACAGATAAAACAAAGTTACGAGGACGCAACAGGCACAATAAAACCGTCAACTTCGAGGGAGAAGCGTCTGCTGGTGATCTGGCCCAAGTTGAGATAAAAGGAGCGACGTCTACAACCTTGACGGGTATCAAGGTCGAATCCCCCTCCTTAGAGCCTATTTCATAATGAGCATGAAGATCCTTGCCCTATTCGGGCCGACCGGCGTTGGAAAGACGTATGTCGCGATTGAGACTGCGAAAATCCTTAGGGAAAGAGGCGAGAGACCGATTGCTGTCTCTGCCGATGCACTTCAGGTGTACAAGGAGCTTGATGTTTTAACCAACAAACCCACCAAAGCGCAGCTGGAAGAACTTGAACACTCACTCATCTCGTTCGTGCCTTTAGAAGATGAGTTCAATGCGTATCTATATTCAAAAGCCGCGCACGTGGAGATAGATCGACTTTTGGAAGAAGGAGTGAGACCGATAGTCGTTGGCGGGACGGGTCTCTATATTAGAGCAGCACTTGCAGAACTCGACATGCGCCCCGCAAACAGCGAAGAGGAATCCCAGCTGTGGTCGTCCGAGACAAGGCTCCCGACTCTGCTCTTCGGTCTTACGATGACGAGAGATATTCTTTACAGACACATTGACGAAAGGGTTGACGAGATGATCGCCGGTGGAGTCCGTGGTGAGGTGAAAGAGGCGCTTCAGTTAGGTGTATCGAGAACAGCTCGCAAGGCAATAGGGTTTAATCTTCTTAACGACAGCACGTCAGATGACATTGTCGCTACAGAGATGAAGAGGGCAACCCGTAACTATGCCAAGCGTCAGCTCACATGGATGCGCAAGATGCCAGACGTTTCCGTTATTGACAGGACCGATCTGAGCCCAAGGGATGTGGCAAACAAAATCGTTGCTCACATAGACTCAAATAGATGAAATTTGAAAAGTGGCAGGCACTCGGTAACGACTACATCATCCTTGAAGCTGAAGCGCTTCCTTGGTCACTGACCGGAGCACGAGTTAAGAAGGTATGTGATCCACACTTTGGGTGCTCGGCTGACGGAGTGCTTCTGCTCGAACGAACAGACAAGCCAGGTGTTGAGGCACGTCTCAAGATATTCAATCCAGATGGATCCGAAGCTGAGCTCTCAGGTAACGGTGCAAGGGAAGCGGTTCTATACCTCAAGCGATCAGGCTGGACAGATAAAGATGTGTTCTCGGTCGATACAGCTGCAGGAGAGATCAGGCCAGAGATAACCTCACCGACAACTTGCTCTATTAATCTGGGGTCAGCGAAGTTGGCCTCAAGCAACTTCCCAGGCGGTTCTGAAGACGGCATCGGTTCAGTGGACGCGGGCGGACGAAAGTGGGAGTTTCAGCATGTTCATATAGGTAACCCGCAGTGCGTCATCGATGTTGGTGAAGAGCTCGAGAGCATAGACATCGTTCGGGTAGGACGAGATGTCGAAAACGCGCAGATCTTTCCAAACAGAACGAACGTCTCGTTCGTTAGGCAGGACTCAAAGTCGAACTTAACCGCTCGCATATTTGAACGAGGAGTGGGGGAGACCCTCTCGTCCGGCACTGGTGCATGCGGCGCTGCCGTAGCGGCTTTCTTAAAAGGCGCGCCGAGCCCGATCACAGTCACGCTGGACGGCGGCGACCTACAGGTCGACATCACTGAAGATTTAGATGTAAAGCTTACCGGCTGGGCGAAGCCTGTATTCTCAGGGACCTTCACTGACGACTTTGTCGAAAAGCTTTCGGAAAAATAGCCAAATGGGCAGATCAGATACTGAAAAGAAGATCACAGAGCCTGCCGGGAGGCTGGAGAAGCTGCCACCATATCTATTTGCCGAGCTTGAGCGCAAGATCGACGAAAAGAAGGGTGCTGGAATCGACGTTATTAGTCTCGGGATAGGAGACCCGGACATGCCTACGCCGGAAGCGATCGTAGAGGTGATGCAAGCTGAAGTTGCGGACCCTTCAACCCATCAATACCCGTCTAACAGAGGACTGGTCGAGTTCAGGCAAGCGTTCGCTGATTTCTACCACAAGCGTTTCAATGTTGAACTCGATATCACCGACGAGATATTGCCGTCATTAGGGTCAAAGGAGGCCATCTACAACCTCTGCTTCGCGTTCCTTGATCCTGGAGATGTCGCATTGGCATCCGACCCTGGTTATCCCGTCTATACGAGAGGACCGCTGCTTGCAGGCGCTGAGTCGGTGCTCTTGCCGTTGAGGCCCGATAACAATTTTGTCCCCGATCTCGACTCGATTCCGAAGGAAAATCTTAAAAAGGCACGGCTCATGTTCATCAACTATCCAAATAACCCTACTGGAGCAGTGGTTCCCGATGGGTTTTTCTCTGAAGTCGTAGATCTTGCTGAAGCGAACGAGATCCTCGTCGTACACGACAACGCATACTCCGAAACCACGTTCGATGACTACATTGCACCCAGTTTCTTGGAGACACCGCATGCGAAAGATGTCGGCATAGAGGTCTTTTCCCTGTCAAAGGGGTACAACATGACCGGTTGGCGGTGCGCAGCAGTTGTAGGCAATAGTGAAGCCCTAAATCAGTACTGGCGATTGAAGTCGAACATTGATTCCGGTATGTTCGGCGCGATCCAGAAGGCCGGTGCTGCTGCACTTCTTGGCTCTCAAGACTCCGTCAAAGAGATGTGTGCGATATACCAAAGAAGACGAGACCTTGTCATCGACGCTCTAAGGCAGATCGACATCGCAGTTGATCCACCAAAGGGCGCGATCTATGTTTGGGCACCGGTACCCGATGGTTATACATCGTCTTCTTTTGCAGAGCACGTACTTGAGGAGGCCGCAGTTGTTGTATCGCCTGGGTCGGCTTTCGGGCAGAGTGGAGAAGGGTTCTTCCGAATCTCACTAACAGTGCCGGACGACCGGCTCGAAGAGGCAGTCGACCGGATCGAGTCAGCTCTCTAATCAAATAGTTTTTTTGCTCTGAACGGCTCTTCTGAACGCCTCTACGATGAGATACGCTGCCGGGACCGCCATTATCGGCATCACAGGTAGGTTGTATCTGGGTATAGCGACTGATGGCAAGTGCGAGATGGTTACGTAAAAGACGACCAACGCAAACAAGACCCCGAAGCGACGTGTCTGGTTACGCATCAACATTAATACGGTTCCGCACAACGCCAGAGCTAGGATGAAAAGGTGTTGTGCTCGTATAGGCCAAGAATTTGAAAACTGCGAGCCCCTGAACGGCTTCGACCACAGGCGCGGCACCTTCTTTGCAAGCATGTACATGTACGGGATTGGACGTTCGGTTACTCCGTGGGTGAGATTTATCCGAGCCTCCCTAAACAATGCATCATCTCGATTCATAGCCGGATGACGCTCAGCAGCAGTATCAATCACTATCGTCGACGGGATCCAGGTAGGTGGGACTCCTCTGTATCGGGGGTACCGCTCCACAACCTCTTCGTAGAGTGCACGCTTTGCCCCGAAGCGAGTGCCATCTCCGTCAAGATAAGTTCCGATGAAGAGTGAAGTTGACCCACCAGTAGTCACTAGAACGAAGCTTTTATCTTCTACCGGCGCAGCCGCAAGCGACCATGATCCAACGACGACGAGAAAGGCAGCAAGGTAGCTTCCCATAGCTGCCAGTGAGCGTCTTGTGCCGTACTGCGTCAAGGTAATAATAAGGATGAAGATCGCTACAAAAATCGGCAAAAAAACGTACTCCGCCCGCACCAACGTGGCCGCTCCGGAGAGAGCACCGGCGACTACGTACCAACTCCAACCTCTTCTTGTGATCGCCATCGCAAGTGACAATGCGACAAGTGTCAGCATCAACGCCCCAAGTGGCTCGCTTATCAGTTGAGTTGATGCACGTATCAATGGGACATAAGTGCCGGCGATCAATGCGGACACAAATGAAACCGGTCTACTACCACTCACCAGCCAGGCTATCGCGTATACCGCTACCACGATTAGCAGCCTTATTATCAACTGTGCGGCACGGGCTGCGTCAGTATCGATACTTCCGTTCACCCAGAATGAGGCGGCAAATAACACTGGGGTGCCGGGAGGCCATCGAAGCGGCTTGCTACCACCTCCGTACGAGTGGTTTTCATATATGTGCTCGCTTACGCGAAAGTAGCTTCGTTCGTCCCCCGACAGCCTGTCAGTCGAATCGTCTGTACCAATGCCAGCTGCAAATGCAACAACAACTGCCACGATTATCAGAGCCAGATGGCTCCTTATTATCTTTTCCCAATCCATGCCAGCTGCCAAACATAGTCAATCGACACGTTGAAATGAGCGACATGTGCTCATGAACGTAGTATTTGCGTTGTGAAGAGAGTCAAAGGAGATCGTGTCAGGCAGTCCGAAGATGAGGCGGGAATTGTCAACCCCCGCGCTCGTCAGCGAGCCGTATGCATATCGATCGAGGACAGTTCAAGTCACTCCGACGACGTTGATCCTCTCGCAGAGCTCAAAGAGCTCCTACGGACCTCGGGCGTGGCGGTCGCCTCCGATCTCGTACAGCCTAGAAAGAACCCCGACCCAGACCACTACTTAGGCAAGGGGAAGATTGAAGATCTTCATTTATTGATCAAAAGTTCCAATGCGAACGTTGTCGCCTGCGACGATGAACTGTCGCCTCGCCAGGAGCGAAATCTGGAGGATGAACTGGGTGTTCCAGTGCTTGACAGAACCGAGATCATCCTAGATATCTTCGCGTCACACGCATCTTCAACAGAAGGGAAGCTCCAAGTTGAGCTTGCGCAGCTCGAATACAACATGGCAAGGATGAGAGGGTTGTGGACTCACCTTGAACGGCTCGGTGGTGGAATCGGCACAAGGGGCCCCGGTGAAACGCAGATCGAAACGGACAGAAGACTTGCGAGAAACAAAATCAAGAAATTAAAAAGGAGATTGGAGAAACAGAAAGCAAGAAGAAGACTAGGCCGATCAGAGCGTGAGGCAACTCACATACCCACGGTTGCGATGGCCGGATACACAAACGCTGGCAAGTCGACGTTGATGAACGCTCTTGCTGGTTCGAACATGGGGGTTGCCGAAAGGCTATTTCACACTCTTGACCCAACAACACGCTCGTTCAAGATCGATCGTCGCAAGTACCTGCTGACTGACACTGTGGGCTTTATCCGCAAGCTTCCTCACCAACTAGTTGAAGCGTTCGCAGCCACACTTGAGGATACGACCGTTGCTGACCTGATACTGCATGTCGTCGACTGCTCCATCGCAGAAGACGAGATAGTCGAGCGGATATCGATTGTGGAGCAGGTTTTAGATGAGATAGGCGTTGGCGCCACACCGCAACTATTCGTTTTCAACAAGAATGACTTGGTCTCAAGCACTGACACAAAGCGAGTGCTAAGAATTCGGAAGGGATCTGTAGCTGTATCTGCACAAGAGCACAGCTGTATCGACGAGCTTAAAAAGAGGATCAGCGAGCTATGCGGCCTAGAATGGAATAGAGTCGAGCTGCTTATTCCGTTTGACCGTGGCGATGCGTTGAGTGAGCTACACGAACTAGCTGGAGACCTGAAGCGCGAGGATACGCCAGAGGGAGTCAAGGTTTCAGCGACTATACCTACACAAGCAGCTCAGAGATATGTACGCTTTTTAACGGACGCTCAGAAGGAGACCAATTGATACTTGAGTTTAAAAAGGTTGTTGAAAATGCAACTGTCCCTGAGAGGGCACACTCTACAGACGCAGGGTACGACCTGCGGGCTGCAGAGTCGTTTGTTCTGGGCCCAGGCGAGCGAACAAGCGTAGGTACGGGAATCGCGGTTGCAATACCGGAGGGACAGGCAGGTCTTGTGTTGCCGCGCTCCGGTCTCGCACTAAAAAAGGGGATAACTATCCCAAACTCGCCAGGCCTTATCGACCCTGACTACAGAGGTGAAGTCCGGGTCATCATGTTGAACACAGACAAAACAGAACCCTTTCCGATCGAAGTGGGGGATAGGATCGCGCAGCTTATGATCGTCTCTGTCGAAAAGGTACAGCTAGAGGAACGAGAGGAACTTAGCTCCACGCCCAGGGGTGACGGTGGATTTGGTTCAACCGGCGTTTAGTTGTCGATCATTTCGCAGCCTTCTCCGCCGCATCATGGGCAGCATCTTCAATACTGTCGTTAAGCGGTTGTAGGTCCACAGGCTCTCCCGCCCTTCTTGAGAGGGCCAGCTCCACCAGATAGTCTGCGAACAAAGAGTTTTTTGGCAATAGCGGCCCGTGCATGTATGTCCCGAACAGGTTTCGCTTCCGTACACCTTCAGTGTCGTCTGATCCGTTGTTGCCGAAACCCTTGACCACTGTGCCCAAGGGCCTTTCGCCTGATCCCAGGTACGTCCGACCACCGTGGTTTTCAAATCCTGCCAACAGTCTTTCTTCCCCTCCATAGTCAACCTTTATCACAATGTTTCCGATCAGCCTGTCACCACTCGATCTTGCGGTTCTAATATCAACGAGCCCAAGGCCGGGTAGCTCATCATCCCCAAGCTGGTAGCTGCTCCCAATAAGTTGATATCCACCACAGACAGCAAGCAGCACGGCATCGTCTTGGATCGCCTCTATGAGCGAGTCACGCTTCGTCGAGACCATGTCCCCAGCTACCAGTCGTTGATCACGGTCCTGACCTCCACCGATATAGAAAAGGTCGTGATCGTTGGGGTCGATTGTCTCTCCAAGCCCAGCCTCCGAGTACTTGAACCGTATGCCACGCCAGTCACAGCGACGCTCAATGAAGACCATATTTCCACGGTCTGCGTAGATGCTCATGTGCTGCGGGTAAAGCGCACAGACCCTGAGAGTCAGTTTCATAATGAATCACACTCCTGAGATCGGCTGCAAATCTTCACATCTTTGTGTCCTCGGTCGCCTGAATAGCCCATACTAAGCGGGACTCGTAGCGAGCTTCGGACAGTGCCGCAAGCTACCGCCTCTGTATGGAAGCGGGTCTCGTAGCTAGATCCGAACAGTGCCACGAGCTACCGCTTCAGCATAGAAATTCCAAATCGTTGGAATTTCTTCATTTGCTTTTCTTCCAGAAGTGTGAGACTCGGCCGCGCTTTGCAAGAGCTTTGTATATGTCGAGTAGGGCGGTATAGGTCGGCAAGACATAAAGGGGGCTGCTGCTGTCACTACCACCGGCTCGCTCAACTGCCTGGTACGGATCTTTTTCGACCGAGATCAGACTCTGGTCGACTCCTGAATATTTGACTCGTAAAGCCATCTCCTCAGCGCGTGTTCCCGTGCATATAACGGTTCCAATACGTCCAGCCATATGCTCAAAATCCGCGTCCCAAACCCACGAGACATCACGACCGTCAGCGATATTGTCGTTGAGCGCGATCACAAGATCTATCTTCTCTGCGTCGTCGGCGATAATGGTCCGTATGACTTCGTTTGTGCCGGCAGGATTCTTTATTAGAAATATCGCAGCACTTCTAGCGTCTAAGTCCACGACTTCAACGCGACCAAAAGCAGTCGAGAAATCTTCCAACGCATGCTTAATCCGATAGAGGCTAAGCCCCAGCTGTATACAGCACGCCGCAGCAGCCAGAGCGTTGTATATGTTGTACATGCCAGGCAGCAGTAGGTCGATTCGAGTCGACCCTCCTCCGGATGACAGAGTAAAGCTCGATCCGCTCATACCCTTTAGCGAAATATCTTCCGCGAATACGGTGGGATTTGGCCTGGCACTGCCACAGTTCATACACATATAGTGGCCCAGATGTCCCATGGTCACGATCTCGTAGGCAAGCTCCTTGCCACAGATTCGGCACAACTTCGAGTCTGATGCGTGTTGCAAACCTGGAAGGCCGTGTTCTTTGTCCTCTATCCCAAAATAAGTGACACGTCTCACCAACGCCTCTTCGGCTGTACGACCAAGGTCTGCAATCAATGGATCGTCTGCGCAGAGAACAAGCTCACGATCCCTTTCTCTCGTTATTTCCTTCTCCCAGCTGTCCGCAATCAACTCGAGCTCACCGTACCTGTCAAGCTGATCTCGGAAAAGGTTGCTCAGTAGAAGTATCTTTGGCTCCACCGCTTCAGCGACCGACGGCATGGCGGCCTCGTCAACCTCAAAAAGCCCCAGGTCTGCCTTAGGTTTCCCCGTGAGTGTCGATGAATACAGGAGGCTGGTCGCGATACCGCTTTCCAAGTTTGCGCCCGCGCTGTTGTGAACAGTTGTTGTTCCTACCTCTTGCATAGCCGTCGCAATCATGTTTGAGGTAGTCGTCTTACCATTCGTTGCGCTCACGATTACAGATCCGAGCTTCAGCCGTCGCCCCACACGAGCGATCGCCTTTTTATCTAGAAAGATGAGAACTTTCCCGGGCAGTGAAGTTCCACCTCCACGTCCAAGAATTCTGCTGAGCGTTCCGGCGATTCGCGCAATCAATGCCTTTAGCGAGTACATAGTTTTTTTCATTCGGGTACAAGCACGTTAAGCGCCGCGGGAAGCACCCTCACAACTGCGGGCAGTGATGCCACTTCCTCGCCGTCAGCGTATACAGCAAAATCTCGATCGGCGCTGATACTCACAGTCTCCGCCCTTCTCACATCGACGGTTTTCAGATTGACGTGCTCGCCAGAGAAGACCTTAGGCAGGAAGCGAATGAACTTCAGCTTTGGAGAATGCGAGATGGTTACGATATCCAGTAGTCCATCTTGAAGGTCAGCATTTGGAGCTATGTACATGCCGCCACCATACGCCTTTGAGTTTGCACAGGCAACCGTGTACCCGGTCATATCCCAACGCTCACCACCGGCCTC
>SDBV01000628.1_pt1 | contig 51249 bp, 43 predicted proteins | sample 2277081 | NCBI WGS metagenome assembly SDBV01 (sample SAMN10402039, study PRJNA504765) | marine sediment metagenome | isolation source: marine sediment core GS10_PC15, 223 cmbsf | place: Arctic Ocean: Southern Knipovich Ridge | collected 2010
TTGCTCAGAAAACGCAACATTTCAATTGATATAAACACTATATCTACAGGCTAATGTTTTGTAACATATTGAATTTCTGTGACATATGCTCAATTGCGCGAATTTGGCGTTCATAGGAAAAAACTAACAAACAGAGATGTAAGTCCTGAATTGATTGTATCACTGAGCTATTTGTTTTTTGTGATACTTTCCATTCCTGTATTTATTTATTTGAAGCCTTTTGATTTGCCAGGCGAATTTTGGCTCTATATCTCACTTTTGGGAGTGTTTGATATTTTCGGAAATATGTTTCTTGTTAAGTCGTTAAGCACCATCGACCTTTCTGTTTTTGGACCTTTAAATTCCTACAAGCCAATTTTTGCTATCATATTTTCGATAATTCTGTTAGGGGAAATACCGACCTTTTGGGGATCCCTGGGAGTGTTTGTGATTATTGGAGGGAGTTATTTTTTAAATTATAAAGAAAGTGGAGAAACCTATTCAGTAAAGAGTTTCTTTAAAAACAGAGGAATAATCTTCAGGTTTCTCGCTATTGGATTGACAGCCATTGCCGCAGTTTTTTCTAAAAAGGCTATTTTGCTTTCTTCTCCGCTGATTACCTTGATGTACTGGTCCGTAATCGGTTGGCCGGTTTCGGTGATGTTAGTAATGAAATTAAAATTAAATTGGAAGAGCGAGCTGGAGAAAATCAAGAAGCATAAAGGATATTTTGGCTTTTTATTTTTGTCATTTTTAGCCTTACAATTTTTTACCCTTCTTGCCTTTGAAAAGTTTTTTGTCGGGTATTCTCTGGCATTGTTTCAACTTTCATCCCTGATTAGTGTGTTGTTTGGGGTCCTCTTTTTTAAAGAACGAAATATTAAATACAGGTTATTGGGGGCATTAATAATGGTGATCGGAGTAATACTTATCGCCCTACTTGGGTAGGGAATTATCAGAATGATACAGGATTGCCCATCTCATATGTTTGTTTATCTTAGACCCAAATATTCATGAAGCACATGCTTCGCGGACTTGTCTTTCAGTGTTTTGAAAGCTTCAATAATTATTCCCCGAATTATTCGGGCAGCTAATGTTTTAATTTCAGAACTTGTTCTATGTTTCCAATTAGTTCTATTAGTTGTGAATCCGGGAAATGGAAAATTGCGATTTAAATGATGATTAAAAAGGAAAATTTTAATTTGGGAAGGTTCTTTCTTATCCTGCACTTACTTTTTTTGAGTGCGTGTAATATTACCTATAAAGTAAGAAATCAGCATCATGAAGTTGAAAGCATCCTTCATACATCATGTGGAAAAATTACAATTGAATTAATGGGTAAAGGAAATTCCAAATTTGTAATTAGGCAAAAGTTTGACCTGAGTGACAAAGTAATTATTTATATGGATTCGTTGCGTGTCTATTATAATAAAAAACAAATCGTAGTTCATCACAACCTTAAAAATGAAGTAAATCCGCAGGTGGAGGTGGAGCTGAATGAAAATGATCTATGGGAAGCTTCATTTGAATTTGAAAAGGGAGTATTTGAGGGCGATACGATAATGGTATTTGGGCCTGCATATGTACAGTGCAAAGATCAGGTAATTACCCTTGATCCAATATTTTATTCATTTACAAATCGGCTGAGGATTTACGGAGTAAATGACTTTTAACCACATTTCACATTTTATTTCATTTTTTTATGCAAAAGGATAATGAGTAAGCTTGAGCATGAGAAGTTTGTAGGAATAAAAAATATAATGACTTCCGTATTCAAAATTTCATGAATTCCACAAATAAGGATTTTAGGCTTTTTGTTTATTCTGAGAAGTTGAGATGAATGGGCCAATCAAGAATCAATTAAACCCAAATTTTGTAAAAGTGACAACCAAAAAAGATAAGCGTAGATTATATTTCACACAGAATTAAGTTTAAAATGGCATAAGTACTTATTTCTTTTAAATAATCCGATGAAATATGTTTTTTTTTGACTTAATTTGAGCTTTAGAACGACCATCAATTAGTGTTTATAATTCATTGCAAGTGGAAAAGGAAAATCCCAATCTTATAACCGTATTTATTTGTTTTTTAAGGTCCGGTTTAAGATTTACAAGGTATGATACAAATAATGTAGGTTTGGCTTTTATTGAAGAGATTAAAAAGCATAATCCGAATTTCAAACCAGTGAAGGTTCAGCAGCGAGAGCGCGATCAAATTTATACGGTCAATGCCTACCCAAAAGAGTTTGAGCAATTGATTTTGTCACTGATTGAGGAATATCGAAAAAAGCATAAGCTTGAATATCGATTGAAAAAGCCCAGATCAGGAGGATTTAATCGTGGTGAGGGAAGTCGACAAGGAGGAAAATTTCAGAGCAGAGATCAAAGAGGTTCAGGGAGCTATTCAAGACCACGACGAGACGATCAGAGAAGTGGTGGGCCTGCTCGTAGGGATGGTGGTGGAGATGCCCGGGAAGGAGGCTATCGACCACGAAGAAATTATGATGACCAACAGCCGGGACAAGACAGCAAGCGGCCAGGCGGAACGCGCGATGGAAGTCGTGACCAGGGAGAAGGAGGATACAGACCTAGGCGTGAGCCTGGTTATAATCGTTCTGATGGCTCTGCTCCAAAGCGAGATTCGGATGATTCTGAAAACAAAAGACCCAGAAGGCCCCGAAAAGATGAGACATGAATGAATAATTGAAAAAATATTTAAAAAAAAGCCCACTTTCCATTTAGAAGGTGGGCTTTTTTTTAGTTGATGGTATGTGATTAATTATCTGTAAATTGAATATGTCTATTAAGACTCTCTTCTAGTGAAATAATGGTTTCTGTACGTTCGATACCTTCTATTTGTTGGATTTTATCATGAAGGACATCCTTGAGATGATTGGTGTCTTTGCAATGCAATTTTATAAATACATTGTAATTTCCAGTTGTATAATGGATTTTCACAACTTCGGGGATTAAGTTGAGCCGCTTAATTACGGCATCGTATAAAGAGCTTTTTTCAAGATAAATTCCTAAAAAAGCTGTGATATCATATCCCATTTTAGAGTAATCCATCTTCAGAGTGGTGCCTTTAACGATTCCAATTTCCTCCATTTTCCTCATTCTGACATGTACGGTTCCTCCAGAGACAAAAACTTTCTTGGCAACCTCCGTGTAAGGCATTTTTGCATCTTCTGTGAGTAAGGCAAGGATTTTTAAATCCACGTTGTCAATATCATAGTTCTTGTTCATCTTTATCTAATCGATTACGGTTTTTGTAAACATGCGGTGTCAAATATATTAAAAATATAATTAATTAATTGGTTATATGAATTATTTTCAATAATGATATAATTTCGCTCGCTTTTTATAATTGATTATAAAGTGAAAGTATCTTTTCTCTATTTTTCACTTATGGCTTTAAGAGGATTATGTGTTGGCTTATCAGGAGTGGTAAGTTTTTTTATAGGACCGAATGATCCTATTTCTTAGAATTGTTTCCTGTAAATCAGTGGAATTCATCAACTTATAACACTTGGGTATTTTTTCTATATAGAATAAGTAAGGGACGTCCAAAGTCTAAACTATTGTAGTAATCAAACAATTTTATCGGAACTTCGTCAATTATTCTATCGTAAGGTATTTGTTTTTAAAAATAAAATTCTATTTTTGCACGATTATTTAGAAACCGTAAAAATATGTACTGGACATTAGAACTAGCTTCATACTTAGAAGATGCTCCGTGGGCTGCCACAAAGGATGAATTAATTGACTTTTCAATACGATCAGGAGCGCCAATGGAGGTTGTCGAAAATTTGCAGGAATTGGAAGATGATGGACAGCCTTATGAAAATATAGAAGAAATTTGGCCTGATTATCCAACAAAAGATGACTTTTTCTTTAATGAGGATGAGTATTAAGGTCGTTTAAATCAAAGAAGTTTTAAGGTGATGAATAATTTTCATTGCCTTTTTTTTCTGCTTTTGATTATTGCTTCTGCAAATAGTAAATCATCTGGTGTAGTAATTTTGACATTTTCATAACTACCTTCAAAAAGAGAAATTCTGCCCCCATTTTTTTCTACTACACTTGCGTCATCAGTAAATCCTGAAGAGTCTTCATTGTTATTGTAAGCAGCCTTTATGAGCTTTGTTTGAAAGGTCTGGGGGGTTTGTATAGATCTGTATTCAGTTCGGTCAGTAGCCTTGGTGTAATCTTTGTAGGCTTTCCTCAGGCTTTCTTTAAGCGGCGTGGACGCGACAGCGCTCCCTCTAATATGGGCAAGCTTGAATGAATCAGCAATTATGTCCGGATGAATAAGAGGTCTTACACCGTCGTGCAAAGCAACCAGGCTTTCGTCTACATCAATCTTGGCCAGCCCATTCTTTACAGATTGAAATCTAGATACCCCTCCGCTTGCCAATATTATGGGAATGCTTACTTGAAAATCTTTGTATATTTTTTCCCACCTTGAGATTTCAATAGATGGGAGTACAAGAATTATTGTGATGTCTTTTGAATAGTCAGCAAATGCTTCGATGGTATGCAATAAAATAGGTCTCCCGTCCAAAAGCAAAAATTGTTTTGGAGTATCATTTTTCATTCTGGAACCACTGCCACCGGCAACAATAATTGCGTACTCTTTCATCAAAAAAAAAGCTTCGTCAAACGAAGCTTTAAGTTAATTTATATTATCAGCATTGCATCGCCATAACTGAAAAATCGATATTTTTCTTTTATGGCAATTTGATACGCATCCATAATCAAGTCATAGCCACCAAATGCAGCAGCCATCATAAGCAAAGTGCTTTCCGGCATGTGAAAGTTAGTGATCAGCGCATTGCAAATTTTAAATTCGTAAGGAGGGAAAATGAATTTATCGGTCCAGCCTTCACGTTCTTTTAGCCTTCCATTAGCAGATACTGCAGACTCTAATGATTTCATTGAGGTAGTGCCCACGGCGCAAACTCTTTTTTTATTGTCAAGAGCTTTATTGACGATATCTACAGTTTCTTTGCCGACGAAAAAATTCTCAGAATCCATCTTGTGTTTGGTGAGATCTTCAACATCTACAGGCCTGAAAGAACCCAAACCTATATGCAAGGTAATTGGAGGCATGTCAGCCCCGATTATTTCCATTTTTTTCAAAAGTTGCTTTGTGAAGTGCATCCCGGCAGTAGGGGCAGCTACAGCTCCTATTTTATCAGCAAATAAGGTTTGAAACCTTTCCCTGTCTTCGGGTTCAGTTTGTCTCTTTATGTATTTAGGAAGTGGAGTTTCTCCTAAAGAGTCAATCAGGCTTCTGAATTCTTCATCAGTACCATCATATAAAAATCGAATGGTACGACCGCGTGAAGTCGTATTGTCGATTACTTCAGCTACCAAATCTCCCTCTCCGAAATATAATTTGTTTCCAACCCGAATCTTTCTGGCTGGATCAACAAGAACATCCCAAAGCCTCATTTCTTTGTTTAGTTCTCTTAGCAAAAACACTTCAATTTTAGCGCCTGTTTTTTCTTTATTTCCAAAAAGTCTTGCCGGATATACTTTTGTGTTGTTGATGACGAGGGCATCTCCTTCTTCAAAATAATCCACAACATCTTTAAATATTTTGTGTTCTATTTTACCAGAATCTTTGTGGATAACCATTAATCGGGATTCATCCCTGTTTTCAGCCGGATATAAAGCAATGGTGCCAGCTGACAAATCGAACTTGAATGCAGATAGTTTCATATTTAATATTACGGTATTAAATAGTATTATTAGTGTGAAAAATTAAAAGGCTGCAAAGTTAATAATTAGTTTGGTTAATGTTAGTGAATTTGTAAAGTCTTTTATATAAATTAATTGAGTTTTGATTTTTATTAGACTAGTATTCGAGAGCTTCAGGTTTGCATGGCAGGCATTGACTCAAAATCTGCTTCGTACAATATTGTCGCTGACTGGTGTGACAATCGGTATTTTTGCAATTATAGCAGCGCTGACTGTAGTCGACTCTTTAAAAGCCAACATAAAGGATAGTTTATCATTTTTAGGTTCCGATATTATTTATGTTCAGAAATGGCCTTTTGTAGGTAGCCCAACCATGCCATGGTGGGAATATATAAAAAGGCCAAATGTAACTTATAATGAGTTTAAGTATTTTGAAAATAATTTAACTACAAACACAAGTATTTGTTTTTCCTCAAGTGTATTTGGTAGAACCATCAAGAGAAAAAGTAGCAGTATCGCCGGGATAAATTTTTCTGGAATTACAGAACAATATATTGATACTTATGAACTCAATATTATTGAAGGGAGATATTTATCTAATAGGGAATTTAGTTACTCAACAAACGCAGCAGTTATTGGGCATAAGGTCAGAACAACATTATTCCCTAATGAATCACCAATTGGCAAAGAGATAAAAGTACGAGGGTTGAAATATACCGTAATTGGCTTGATGAAAGAGGAAGGTGAGAATATGATAGGCGCGCCAAGCAATGACGAGGCCGTATTAGTTCCATTCGGGTCATTTAAAAAACTGTATTACACAGGTAAGAGGAGAGGCGCCAGTGCGGATATTGTTATAAAAGGAAAGGAATCTGATGTGGGATTAATCGAGCTTGAAAATGAAATACGTGGACACCTACGTAATTTTAGAGGATTGAAACCAAAAGACAAGGACAATTTTGCCATTAATCGCCCTGAAGCAATTATGAATTCGATAAAGGGTGTTTTTGACGTATTGACAATGGCAGGCTGGTTTATCGGTATTTTTTCAATATTGGTGGGATCCTTTGGTATTGCAAATATCATGTTTGTGACAGTGAGTGAACGTACTGGAGTAATAGGAATTCAAAAGTCGCTTGGTGCGAAAAACTTTTTTATCTTATTTCAATTTTTATTTGAAGCGATCTTCCTCAGCTTGATAGGAGGGGGATTTGGCTTGCTTCTTGTTTATTTTGCAACATTCATTCCGTTGGGATCATTTGTCCTCACGCTAATGATGAAAAATATAATTTTAGGAATTGGTATTTCTAGCTTTGTAGGGGTGGCATCTGGTATTATACCGGCGTTAATGGCGGCAAGGTTAGATCCTGTAGTTGCGATAAGAGCGAATTAATCAATTATTGAAAAAATTCATAGTTCCTTCAATACCAATGGTGCAAAAGGAAAGCGCAGCATCTCCTGCCCTTTTTATTATTTTCGGCAATAGTTCTATTTCTTCTGAATTGAATCTGCTCAAGACATAGTCGACTTGCCCTCCTTGTGAAAAATTATTACCGATCCCAATGCGTAATCTTGGATAATTGCTACCAACTGTTTCTTCAATGTTTTTCAATCCATTATGTCCGGCGGGAGAACCTTTGGAGCGCATCCTTATTTTTTCTATAGGTAGCGCAATATCATCAGTGATGATGAGTGTGTTTTCGATGGGCACTTTCAATTGTTGCATCCAATAGTTGACCGCTTTGCCACTAAGGTTCATGAAGGTAGACGGTTTTACAAGATGGATATTTTTCCCTTTATGCTTGAAGCTTGCTGTACTTGCCAGCCTTGAAACATGGAAAGTTGCTTTTGCCTGATCGGCTAAATAATCCGCAACCAGAAATCCGATATTATGCCTTGTCAACTCGTATTCTGCTCCGATATTTCCTAAGCCTACGATCAGAAACTTCATATTTAAAATTCTTAGAGGGTATAAATAAAAAAATCCTGCTTATAAATAAGCAGGACTTCATAATATTATGTTTTGTAATGTTATCCTTCTGTAGATTCAGCAGCAGCTTCTCCACCTTCTTCTCCTTCTTCTCCTTCTTCTCCTTCTCCTTCTTCTTCTTCGTCCTCAGCTTTGAGCGCCCTCGGAACTTCTACCGAAGCAATTGTTATGCGTGAGTTATTCAGAATCTCAAAACCATCAGCCTCAATGCTGCTAACTTTAATTGATTTTCCCAGATCAAGGCCGCTTATATCCAAAGTAATGACCTCAGGCATTTTGTCTGGCAATGCTTTTAATGTCACTTTTCTTAATTTTGCCACAAGTATGCCGCCTTGAGTAAGGCCCGGGGCTTCTCCAGTAAATTTGACCGGAATATCCATTTTAATTGGGCTATCCTCAGTAAGGGCTAGAAAATCTGCATGAAGAATAATTTCACTAACCGGGTGAAACTGGATATCTTGTAAAATGGCAGAATGTTCTTCCCCTTCAATATTAAGTTTTACAAACGCTGCTTCAGGTGTATAAACTAAATCCCTGAAAAGAATCATTGGCGCAGAAAAATGCACTTGCTCTTTTCCACCATATAAAACACACGGAACCTGGCTATCAGCTCTAAGCCGCTTAGCATCGGTTTTTCCGAGATTTGCTCTTTTATACCCTATAATCTCAACTGTACGCATTTTTTTAATAAATTTTAATGAATAAATAATGAACTAATTGATTCGTTGGTGTGTGTCTTTCTTATTCCTTTAGCAAATAAATTTGCCACACTCAACACTTTTATTTTTTTACTCTCCCGGTAAAGAGGGATCGTATCTGTAACCATAAGCTCTTCAAGAGCTGAGTTTTCAATATTTTCATAGGCATTTCCAGATAAGATGGGGTGAGTGCAAATTGCCCTTACAGATCTGGCGCCTTCTTCTTTCAATACAATACTTGCCTTCGATAGCGTTCCTCCTGTATCCACCAGGTCATCTACAAGCACAATGTCTTTATCTTCTACGTTACCTATCACCTGCATGCTCGCAACTTCATTGGCTCTTTTTCGGTATTTATCAATCACCACCATATCAACCTCAAAATGCTTTGCAAAAGCTCTTGCTCTTTTTGTTCCTCCTACATCGGGAGACGCAATAAGCAGATCGTCAAGCTGAAGGCTTCGTATGTACGGGACAAAAATATATGAACCATCCAGGTGATCTACAGGTATGTCGAAAAATCCCTGTATCTGCCCTGCATGCAAATCGCAGGTCATGATCCTGTGTGCTCCTGCAGCAGAAATCAGGTTGGCAACAAGTTTTGCTCCTATCGATACTCGTGGACGGTCTTTTCTGTCCTGTCGTGCATACCCAAAGTATGGAATCACAACGGTAACATATTTGGCGCTTGCTCTTTTTGCCGCATCTATCAAGAGCAACAATTCCATCAGGTTATCAGCGGGGGCAAAGGTGGAGTTAATTAAAAATACATCGCAACCTCTTACAGATTCTTTGTAATAGGGCGATATTTCTCCATCACTAAATTTCTGAATTTCCAATTCGCCTAATGGCTTGCCGTATTCAAGGGCAATTTTCTTCGCTAAGTAATTGGAACTGGTACCTGAGAAAAGTTTGACCTTTGGCATCGGTATTTATTGTAAGATTTAAAATAAAATCCCGAATAAAATTCAGGATTTGTTGTTGTCCCACTAGGGCTCGAACCTAGACTCTTCTGAACCAAAATCAGACGTGTTGCCAGTTACACCATGGGACATTTTGTGAGTCTTATTTTTTCGAGGTACAAAGGTAGGATTAAATTTTAATTTTAAAACAATAGCTATTTAATTTTTGATTTAAAAATACTAAATACCTTTTCATATAGCTGTTTGATGAATAAATTTATTTCTGAAGCAATTGGCAGGTATTTTATAGAAAGATAAAAAAGAGCCGAAGTAATAATGCTATCTATTATAATTTCTACTATGAAATTATGTATATCGGGAAGTACAAGAATAAGGAGGTAAATTATAGCTGAAAAAACTAAAACTGCCAGGTATTGAAAATTATAGGGGTTAAATCCAAATTTGATTTTAATAAAAATGAACTTCGACAGATTGTAAATTAATAATGCTAATAACGATGCAATGGCGGCTCCTGTCATGCCGAAAACCGGTATAAAAATGAAATTTAAAATGACGATTAGAGAAACCAGAAAAATTAAAAATACAGTTGTTACTTTGTAATATTTGGAATACGTGATGATGGAATCGTTACTGCCACCAGCCATTTTGACGAGATTAGCCAATCCAATAAAAAGAATTACATATTTACCTTCCTCAAAGGATTGTGGGATAATATTAAATACATTATCTAAATTGACCATGAGGCCCAGAAGTACTAAAACACCAATCAGGAATAAGTTGCCTGAACTTTTGTAATAAATGTCTTTGATCGTATTCAGGTCCTTTTCTTTATATGCTTTTGCTACAATGGATGGCGCTATTTTATTCAGAGCACGCGAAGGGACAAGCACTAAAGTTCCAAAATAAAAGGTGATGGCATAGATTCCCACAGCTGCCGAATCCATATACATATTCACCATGATGGTATCAATTTGTATTACTGCTACACTGCCAAAACTATTTAGAAGACCAAAAAGGCCAACACTACCCATAGAGGTGACAAGTGGTTTTTTAAGAAAATTGAAATTTATGTTTACATCTACTGCTTTATGTTTCTTTAAATGCAATAAAATTAAAACCGTGGGCAGGCAAAAGGCCGCCACGTAGTAGTACAAATAAAGATCGAAATCAAAAAACCGGAAAAAGACCAAAACTAAACCGGTCAATATTATGATGCGTTGGACAAAATCCCTGAGAAACACACCATATGAGGATCGGCACAGGGCATTGTTGTACGCATCGAACAGCGAATAGAAAACCAAAAAAAAAGTGAGTGGAATGATCAGAAAATAGTACTGCGCAAATTGGGGAGACTTTTCGAAGTTATTTTGAATAATAGTGGGTTTTATTCCTGTAATAATAAAAAAGACAAGTGTACATCCGACAATTCCCACAATGAGCAAAATGCCAAAAAAACCGTTGTAATTATTTTTATTCTTATTCAGAAATTTCGGAATAAAGCGGATTGTAATGGTGGTAAAACCAAGTAAACCCAGACTCATAAACAAGGTAGAATATGATTGAAGTAACCTTAATGTTCCGATTTCGCTCTCTGTTAGTAGGTTTGGGGCTAATAATCCTGTGGTGAGAAACCCGATTATTGTTCCGGTATATAATATGACCGAAGATTGAAAAGCTTGCTTTTTTATTATTCCCAAAGTATAAACGCCATATTTTTATGGAGCCAAATTTAGTCGATATAATATTTGAATTGCTAACATATATAAGAAATTACCGTTGTGTATAGTTGAATTCCTCTTCAAAAAATCTTTAGAATGTTGTCGTAATCTTGACGCAATTAAGCCGGTTTTCAAGATAATTATCTTGTTTGGACGAAATTCAAGGAGATAATTGAATATAAACAAGGCTAAAATCGGTGTTGATTGGCTTATTTCAAAGCTATTATGATTGCCATCTGCTGAGTAAATATTACCGTTTGTTGAAAATATTTTCTTTCAATTATTTTATAGTACACATTTGTGATTACAAATTTGATGATGGATTAAATCTGCTTCAGAAATAATTCATAAACCATTGACAACAACTGAAAAGCAACTAAAAGAGTCCGATACCTTAATAAATCCAGAATACATGTTATTTCAACTAAATATGAACAGATCAATGAATTTATGGTTAGATATAGTTGCATATGCAATTAATATGGTGAATTCCAATATATTTGCGCCTTCAAAAATAAAATCGCAAATAAAGGCATGATAGATATTGATAAAACATTGATGCCCTGGATAGGAAAGTCGATGAAGGTAATAGACTATTTTATCATGGACAAATTTTCCGAAAGAGGAATTGGTCTCACCAAAGTGCAATGGCTTCTTTTGAAGCTACTAAAGGAGATGAACGGGGAGTCTCAGCACAACCTTGCTTTTCTGACAAACCGGGATAAAGCATCCCTTACAAGGTTGTTGACTACAATGGAAAAGAAAAATCTTGTAGCCAGAATCCCCTGTGAATCAGATCAGAGAATCAATCATATCTACATCACTAAGCACGGTGAAACGATATTGAAGCAGACCATGCCTATTGTGGAGGAAATGATCCGGGAGATGCAAGATGGGATTGCCGAGGAGGAACGTATGGCAGTGATCAGCGTATTGAAAAGAATGATGAATAATATAAAATCGGAAGAATTAGTTGCACTAGAAACTAAGTTGCGTAAAGAAGATAATAGTTGTTGAAACGAACAAAAAGTTAGAATTTACACCTGCCTGTTGGAAGGTTATGACAAAAGATATTTATGAATTATAAAGTATAAATAATATTATGAGAAAATATGTAACAGTTGTCCTGGGATTTATTTTGATTGCCTCCTCTGCCTATATCGCATGGGATTTGGCAAATACAAAAAAAATGCGTCGACCCAAAAATGAAAAGGTGATACCTACAGTGTTTGTTGAACCGGTAAAAAATGAACTCGTGCAGGTAACTGTATTGGAAAGTGGACGCCTGATGGCTAAAAACAGAATCGATATTTTTGCAGAAGTTCAGGGGGTCATGGAGCCAACCGGAAAGGAGTTCAAACCCGGTGTTGTGTATAGAAAGGGAGAAACTATAGTCAACATCCGGAATGATGATTTCTATGCAAATTTACAGGCGCAAAAGAGCAATTTACAAAAGCTCATCACTTCTATTCTTCCGGATTTAAGACTTGACTTTCCCGAGGCGTATAAAAAATGGGATGCCTATCTAAGGAATTTTGATATGAGCAAATCAGTTGCAAAGTTGCCGGAACCATCATCTGATAAGGAGAAGTTTTTTGTGACAGGCAGGAATATTTATACTACCTATTACAATACTAAAAATTTGGAGATCGTGCTGAGTAAGTATAATCTAAGGGCTCCTTATTATGGGATTCTTACGGACGCTTTGGTGACGCCGGGTTCGCTGGTGAGGCCAGGTCAAAAGCTTGGTGAATTTATTGATCCTACGATCTATGAAATGGAAGTATCTGTAAATAAATCCATCCTTCCCGCCTTGAAAGTTGGCAAGAAGGTCCTTGTAAGAGATTCGGAAAACCACAACCTGAATTGGAATGGTAGGGTAATCCGGATTAACGGTAAGGTAGATCGCGCAACCCAGACCATCAAAGTTTATATCGAATTGCGAGGTAAAGAACTTAAGGAGGGTATGTACCTGGAGGCATTGATGAATGGTGAACCAATTGATGATTCCATGGAAATATCGCGAAGTTTACTTGTCGATGAATCGCAGGTGTACGTGGTATTGGACAGCGCCTTGCAGCTGGTAGAGGTTAAGCCTGTCTTTTTCAATGAAAAAACTGTAATTGTAAAAGGATTGCAGGATGGACAAAAAATAATTTCGAAAGCCGTACCCGGAGCATATTCAGGTATGGAGGTTATAATTTATCAGGGAGATTTATAATAAATCATGAGAAAGGTAATTGAACATTTCATTAAATATCCTGTAGCGGCCAACGTCATTATTATGGCCTTAGTAGTATTGGGTACCGCGGGCATTTTCAACCTGAAGTCTTCTTTTTTTCCGTTGAATGAATCCCGGATGATCAGCATCAGGATGGCCTATCCCGGGGCCTCTCCACAGGAGATGGAAGAAGGGGTGGTGCTGAAAATTGAAGATAATCTCCGGGGATTGATTGGTGTAGATCGCTTTACTTCCACTTCTTCTGAAAACTCAGCCCAAATTCTGGTTGAAGTACTCAAAGGATATGACGTGGACGTAGTATTGCAGGATATTAAAAATGCCGTAGACCGGGTGCCATCCTACCCTGTTGGGATGGAACCGCCTGTTATTTCAAAGTCAATTTTCCGCACAGAGGCAGTATCGATGGCCCTGCATGGTGAAAATGTGTCTTTGAAGTCATTGAAGCAAATTGCCAGGGAAGTGGAAACTGATTTGCGCTCAATGGGTGGGATTTCACAAGTAGAGGTAAGTGGATATCCTGCCGAGGAAATTGAAATTGCAGTAGATGAAGATAAATTAAGGGCATATAACCTTACTTTTAGAGATGTGGCCAATGCCATATCAGGAACTAATATCCTGGTAACAGGAGGATCGATTAAAACAGAAACGGAAGAGTTTCTGATTCGTGTAAGTAATCGCGCCTATTTTGGGGTTGACATGGATCATGTGGTGGTGAAATCAGATGAATCAGGCAACAAGGTAAGATTAATTGATGTGGCTAAGGTGCGTGACAGATGGTCGGAAAATCCAAACCGGTCCTATTTCAACGGAAGACCATCCGTCAGAATTCAAGTGAGTACTACAAATTCCGAAGATCTGATTACTGTGGCAAACATCGCCAAAGAATACCTTGAGAATTTTAATGAGTCGCATTCCAATGTGCAGATAGACATTACCAGAGATGCTTCCCAAACCATCGTTCAAAGGACTAAATTGCTGTTGACCAATGGTGGCCAGGGGATATTTCTTGTATTACTATTTCTAGCGCTCTTCCTGAAACCCAGGCTTGCCTTTTGGGTGGCTGTAGGCATACCGATCTCTTTTTTCGGGATGTTCATTTTTGCCGATGCCATAGGCGTTACCATCAATGTACTCTCGCTGTTTGGTATGATTATCGTAATTGGTATTTTGGTCGATGATGGAATTGTAATTGCCGAAAATATCTACTATCACTACGAAAAAGGAAAAAATCCAATTCGAGCAGCGCTTGACGGTACTATGGAAGTGATTGCTCCGATTACTTCAGCCATCATTACTACACTTATTGCCTTCTCTACCTTCTTTTTTCTCGATGGGCGGATCGGAGAATTTTTCAGTGAAGTAGCTATTGTGGTGATCCTCACCCTGAGTATTTCTTTGGTTGAAGCCCTGATTATTCTTCCTTCTCACGTGGCGCATTCCAAAGCATTGACCTCAGGCCAAAAAACATATTGGTTCAATCGTCATGCCGATCGTTTTATCACATGGATGAGAGACACAGTTTATGGGCCATATCTGAAGTTTTTCCTAAAAAATAAATTCCTGGGATTTGCAATACCAATTGCCATTCTGGCGGTTACAATTGGTTCTATGCAAGGAGGGATCATCCGGTTTACCTTTTTTCCATCTATTGCCAGTGACAGGGTAAGTATTACCTTGAGAATGCCTCAGGGAACCAATGAGAGTCTTACAGATTCCTTAATTACCAGAATTGAAGATGCCGCCTGGCAGGTGAATGAAGATTTTACCAAGAGACAAACGGGGAATAAGCAGGTGATTCAAAACATCCTCAAAACAATAGGACCAGGAACCGCAAATGCCTCTTTAAGAATTAATTTGTTGCCTGGCGAAGAACGCGATTTCCCTTCCTTTGCGATATCTACCGCTATAAGCGAGAAAGTAGGCCCCATGCATGGTGTTGAAGCGGTTGAATTTGGCTCCGGTGGGCGTTTTGGAGGAAGCCCGGTGTCCGTTTCCTTAATGGGGAATAATATCGATGAACTAAAGGGAGCGAAGGAGATTTTAAAATCAGCCTTGCGCGAAAATCCATTATTAAAAGATGTTTCAGACAACGACCCCGCAGGGATTAAAGAAATTGAGATCAGGTTGAAAGATAATGCCTATCCGCTGGGATTCACCCTGGGCAATGTGATCAGTCAGGTACGAAGTGGTTTTTTCGGGCTTCAGGTGCAGCGTTTTCAACGCAGAAGAGATGAAATCAGAGTTTGGGTACGCTACGATCGTTCGGAACGAAGTTCGATTAAAAACCTGGACGACATGAGGGTTGTGAGCGCCACCGGGCAACGTGTGCCCTTGAGTGAAATTGCTTCTTATGAAATTGCACGAGGAGAGATTTCCATCAATCATCTTGACGGGAGGCGTGAAATCCGGGTGGATGCCGACCTAAAAGATCCAGCAAATAGCGCAAGCGAAATCATGAGTAATATTAAGCTGGAATTGCTTCCGGTCATTCAAGCTCAATATCCATCCGTAACTGCGTCATTTGAAGGTCAGAACAGGGAAGCAAATAAAGTCTCAGGATCAGCGCGTATGGTATTGCCAATTATTATCTTTTTGATTTTTATTGTCATTACCTTCACCTTCAGATCCTTTAGCCAACCTTTAATGCTTCTCCTGATGGTACCTTTTAGTTTGATTGGTGTAGTCTGGGGGCATTGGATACATGGTTTTTCAGTCAATATGCTTTCCTATCTGGGAGTCATTGCACTTGTAGGTATCGTGGTGAATGATGGGCTGGTACTTATAGGTAAATTCAATCTCTTTCTGAAGGAAGGATTGAAATTTGATGATGCCCTACACGAAGCAGGTAAATCTAGGTTTAGAGCAATATTCCTCACATCGCTCACCACCATTGCAGGATTGTCCCCTCTGATTTTTGAAAAGAGCAGACAGGCACAATTTCTTATTCCAATGGCCATATCCATTGCTTATGGTATTGCATTGGCAACTGTATTAACCCTGGTTATGCTACCGCTGATGCTTTCACTGGGAAATAAAATGAAGGTCTATTGGAAATGGTATTTTACAGGTGTAAAACCTAGCAAGGAAGAAGTTGAAAGAGCTATTATTGAACAAAAAGTTGAGCAAAATGAGATTATTTAATTATATATTTTTAATACAATTTTTCATAGTTTATAATGCGCGTGCGCAGGATTCATTGTTATCTAAACAAAGTGCAGTAGATATTGCCCTTGAAAACAATTATGATATTAAGATTGCCCAGGGGAATGTGGAAAGTGCAGCGAATAGCTCCAGCATTCATAATAGTGGATATCTCCCTTCCATATCTGCCGGGGGCGGGGCAAGATATAATGTGGTAGACAATTTTGTCGAGCTTCAAGATGGTACTGAAGGTAAAGAAAACGGGGTTCAGGCCTATTCTTTCAACGCATCAGTTTCAGTGAACTATACTATTTTTGATGGCTTAGGAAGAAAATATAACTATGAAAGACTCAAGGAAAATTATAATCTGTCTGAATTGCAGGCAAGACAGGTTATTGAAAACTCAATAGTGAATATTTTTGTAATCTATTACGAAGTTGCACGATTAACACAAAATGTAAATAGTCAGGTAGAAACAATAGATATTTCAAGAAGGAGGCTTAGAAGGGCCAGGTATGGATATGAGTATGGGCAAAATACTCAGTTGGATGTACTAAATGCTGAGGTTGATTATAATAACGATAGCATAACTTTCCGGAATCTGAGCCTGGAATTAAGTAATGTCAAAAGGGATTTAAATGTTTTGTTGGGAAGAGATGTAAGCATTGATTTTATGGTGGACACTACCATTACGTATATGAATGGATTGGATTTTGAAACACTCATGGATCGTGCCAAGAAGAACAATGTAACCGTGCTTCAAAATGAAGGATTGTTGAAAACAGCCGAATATGGTGTGAAAGTCGATAAATCCACATTGATTCCCAACCTTGGTGTAAGCGCTGCCTATAATTACGATGATCGAAATAATGGATCAACAGCGCCCTTTAAGCATCAAACAACTTTGGGCCCTACAATCAACGCAAACCTTTCATGGAACATATTTGACGGAGGCTTTACCAAAGTACGCATTCAGAATGCTAAAATTGCGGTGCAAAATCAACAAATTGCACGACGACAAAATTTGCAGGTACTGCAGAGAAATGTCAATAACGCATGGGCGTTTTATAAAAATGCCTTGTTTGTTTTAGAGGCTGAAATGAAGAATTATAGAACTAATGAGTTGAACTTTGAAAGAACAGTGGAACAACAAAAATTAGGTCAAATCACTTCCATTGAATTCAGACAAGCGCAGCTAAATCTTCTTAATGCACAACTGAATTTTAACAGGGCTAAATATTCAGCCAAAACAGCGGAGTTGGCCTTGCTGCAAATTAGTGGCGATTTGATGTTGGCAGAGTTTTAGATTTTATTGGTACAAATACAAAAGATGCACATTCTGAAATGAATAGTAGAAAGAGCATTTTTTGTTTATTATCTTACTTTTAAAGAATAAGTCTTTTATCATGTTTTGAAATTTTTTAATAATGATTGTAAAAACCACAATTAGCCTCGCATTAGTTTTATTCCTACTGTCTAATCACGCTGCATTTTCACAGTTGGATAAGATAGTTGTTGACGGGAATAAATTCATAAAAGAAGACGGATCATCCATTGTGTTTCGTGGAGTGAATTCCAGCGATCCGGCAAAGCTACATCGTGACCGGCATTGGAATAAAGCCTACTTTGAAGAAGTTAAATATTGGGGCGCAAATATTATTAGATTTCCTGTGCATCCGGAACAGTGGCGATTGCACGGGGAAACGGAATATTTACAATTTTTGGATCAGGGAGTGGCCTGGGCTACTGAAGTGGGCATTCATGTAATTATCGACTGGCACAGTATTGGAAATCTGAGATCGGGTCTTTATCAAAATGAAATGTATGATACCGATTTAAAAGAAACCTATCGTTTTTGGAGAACCATTGCGCGGCATTATAAAGGAAATAATACAGTGGCTTTTCTCGAGTTCTATAACGAACCGACCTTGTATCATGGAGAATTAGGAACTTGCTCTTGGTCTCAATGGAAAGAAATCATGGAAGAGCTGATCACTATCGTTAGAGCCAATGGATCAGAGGCTATTCCTTTGATTGCAGGATTTAATTGGGCCTATGATCTTACCGAAGTCAAAGAAAATCCAATTGATGCTGAGGGAATTGCCTATGTCAGTCATCCTTATCCACAAAAGCGCGAAAAACCCTGGGAGGAAAAGTGGACCGCCGATTGGGGATATGTTTCTGAAAAGTATCCACTAATTCTGACAGAAGTCGGCTTTTGCGGGCCAGACGATAAAGGAGCTCACATCCCGGTGATCAGTGATGAATCGTATGGCGATACCCTGGTGAAATATTGCGATAATCGTGGCATATCTTATGTGGTATGGGTATTCGATCCCAATTGGGCGCCTGGCATGTTTAGCGATTGGGATTACACACCAACGCGACAGGGAAAATATTTCAGGAAAGTGTTGCGCGAATATCAAATAACAAAATGATATTTATTGGCAAATGATCTTTGGAATTTACGTAAATGGTCAATTATCACGGAGTCAGTTTCACCCGCATTATTGTGGTGTCAGGTGTTTCCACCTGACAAATCACCCCCGAATAATTCCGGTCAATTGTAATTCAAATTGATATCTCCATCTGACGTAATCAACTCCACATCTACTCCGCCTCCTCTGATGGTGCCTTCTACCAGGTGATCACCTGTTTTTCCTGAAAAATGCTCAAGCCGTGTATTGATGTCTTCTCCCTTCAACCTCACATTCATGCCTATTCCATCCGGCACGGTAACTGAAATGTTGCCATCACTGGTTTTCAGATAAAGTTCATTTGTGAGCTCGTCCAGATTTCCGCTAATATCTCCATCCGAAGTCTGAGCCGTCAAAGATCCGCGCATGTTTTCAAATATAATATTACCATCAGAGGTCCGGGCATTGTTTTCTCCACGTATATTTTCGAGATATATATTCCCGTCACTCGTCACAACTTTTGTGTCGCCATCAATATCTGTTGCCTTAATTTCCCCATCACTGGTGGAGAGCTCGATTGACCCCTGGATATCCATGGCATTGATATTTCCATCCGAAGTCCTGGCTGACACATCTCCTGAAATATCTTCAATATCAATATCCCCATCACTGGTTCTGCAACTCTGTTGACCTTCTAACCCGGTAATGGAAATATCGCCATCCGAGGTCCTAAGGTTACATGCTGTGCGGGTAGGAGCATTGATTTGCATCGAAACATTGTACCGGTCTCTCCAGTTTATCTTCCAATTCGATTCTTTGTGTCGAATTTTTATCTCCAGTCGATCACTACCCCTATGAATATCCACATCTAGTTGCTCTTCCAGTTCCTCGAGATCTATATCCTGAATCTTGTTATTTTTGGTGACAATAAAGAACACCTCAATATTTTCGGATTTATGATCGTTGACCTCGATAAATCCGTCACTTGTGGTAATGGACATATTTGCAGGACTCGAAATTTTGTAGGTTTCTCTAAAGGAAAAATCATCCGGGTTTTGGGCATTCACTAAAATGATGAGAAAGCTAAATGCGGCAGTAAGGAATAGGTGGCGTTTCATTTTTATAATCTGTTAGATTTGACTTTTTACTAAAGCTAAGCAAAACAACAGGACATTTGAAATGAAGGATTTACCAAAGGTAAATTGTTGATGTGAAGGGGTGTATTTTACAATTGAAATAAACATGATAGCCTACATAATGCAGGAGATAAGTAATGAAAGGAAAGCCTTCGTACTAGTCCAATAGCGCTTTCTTTCAAAAGGAAGGCCATTGTCCCACGGCAAAAGCACTTTCTTTCAAAAGGAAGGCCACTGTCCTACTGCAATAGCGCTTTATTTCAAAAGGAAGGCTAATGTCCCACTGCAAAAGTGCTTTATTTCAAAAGGAAGGCCAATATCCCACGGCAAAAGCGCTTTCTTTCAAAAGGAAGGCTAATATCCCACGGCAAAAGCGCTTTCTTTCAAAAGGAAGGCTAATATCCCACGGCAAAAGCACTTTCTTTCAAAAGGGAGGCCATCGCCCACTGCAAAAGCACTTTCTTTCAAAAGGAAGGCCATCGCCTTACTGCAAAAGCACTTTATTTCAAAAGAATGGTTGTGGTAGCGCTCCCATAGCACTTTTTTTTCTAGTCTTAGCGTCTCGCTAAGACTTTGAATTGGACTAATAGGTCTTAGCGAGACGCTAAGACCAGCGAGACGCTATACCAGCGAGACGCGAGACGCTAAGACCAGCGAGAGTTCTATTGCAACCTCAATTTTGAAGTACGATTGTACATCACAAGCTTTTCCATAAGTATCTCGAATTATAGAATAAAAAAGCTATATTCGTAACACGAAATGAATTAATTTACTAACCACAAATTTTATGATTCCTAAAATCCTTTCAAAAAGCCAGACCGCAGATGTTAGCGCCACTGCCACTTCGATTCTCAATGATCTTACCAAACGTGATTTTTCGGCTGATGCCTACATGACATCACAGCTTGGAAAGCTGAACATCAGCAATGAGCTGATGACCGAAGCGATAAAAGAGACGGTCGCTAATTCCATTTTAGCGCCCATAGATGATAAACGCGATAATAACCTGCGTGTTATTTATTTTGAAGTTGCCGCCAAGGAGCTGTGGACCAATACCGCCATCAGCGAGGCTGCATCTGTCATCGCAAAAGAGCTCGACAAGTATGGCTTTGAGATCATTGACATGGCTTACGCCACCGAAAGTGCGAATATCAACGCATTGCTGAAAGATCTTAAAAAGAAGAAAGTGGCTGAAGCCATTGCCATCCTGCCGGATTTAAGCGATTTGATAAAGGAACTTGAAGCCTCCCAGGAAGAATTTGAAACCGCTTATCTGCGCGTCGTAGATATGAAAATTGAAAAAGAGAAATTGATCTCTGCCACAAAGTTAAGCAGGGTAATCCAGGAACAAATAAACAGTGAGCTCATCGTGTACCTCCAGGGGATGTCCAGGTCGAACCCCGATACCTTTAAAGATTGTGCCAGGGTGGTTGAACAGGTGATTATAAACAATAATAGCAAGGTGCGGAACAGGCTTAAGAAAGCTGAGAAAGAAAAATCGCCAAAAAAGTAACGCTCTTGAGCAATGAAACACCGGATGACTTTTGAAGTATCCGGTGTTTTTTGGCTTAGATTAAAGATTGCAGTACTTTTTTAAAGAAATGGCAACGCTTTACCCTCCCGGATATTTTTAAAAGTGCCATAAATTGATTTTCTATCTATCCCGAATAGCTTTGTTAAATAGAAATAAATGTAGCGCCATAAGCGCCTTTAGGGCAAATGGATCTAAATTTCACGCTTATGTATATAAAAGAAATAAACGCAATAGCGTTTCGGGAATTGTTTTGTTTCATGCCGTGACATAGAAACGAATACGTTTCAAACAATAAAGACATGAAAAATCCAGAATACACAAAACTGAAGATTAGTCTTGACGCATTGGAAGAACAACTTAATGAAATCGATTCTTCTGAACTTGAACACAAGTTTTATGCCCTTGAAGAAGAGATAAATATCAACTTAGAAATGTGTCATAAATCTGAATCGGGAGCATTTCACAAATTATTGAAAAGAATCTCGGTTATAAAACGAGAATATGATTTTTATGATGAAGAAGCCGAACTAGACGGAATGTTCCCAGATAGACATGATGATGATTTTGATGACGATTCCATGTCATATGATAGTGTTTTTGGAGGAGACTAGGCTAATTGAATTAACATGGTTTAAAAAAGCAATTACCTTTCGTCTTCAATCATGCAGAACTGTGAATAAAACCTCCGATCATTTTAGCACAATTGGTTTTATCCAATACCAACCCTAAAGCTATAATTTCCCAGCCACACGGGAAAGAAATCTAGAGCGACATCCTTTGGCGTACTCAGCTCCTATTTTTGACATGAAATCAAAATTGAGACTATGACACAAGAAATCAATATCAAACCGCTATGTTCCCCTAACGCAGATATAGATGGGACGTCAACTAAAATAAATTTGGGAGACCTACTTGCAGTGAGAGGTCGTTATTATAATGAGATTGCATTATTCATTGCCCATTTCAACACTATTCCCAATCTTATAAGTGAAATTGATATAGACTGTAAAAATGCGAATCATTGGTTTACCGAAAAATACGATTCAGAAATCAGAAAGAATTACTTTCTCAAGAGATACTTTAATGGAAGTGAGCAGGCAGAGTTAGATGATGTCTTTTACATTCTTTTTGATGACTTAATGGTTAATCTTGATTCCGCTAATTCAACAGTGAGGTTCCTATTTTCTAAAACTGATATTGGCAAGGTTGATTCAATAATTAAAGAGATAAAGAGGTTTAAAAAAAGAAATAATAAGGCTTTCATTACTCTACTGATAAAAACGAATAGCGGATTTGACACCAAATCTCTTGAAATCACCAAACCTAATCTTTGTATTAGGGACAATTACAATGATGATTTTAAGGATGTCCATAACACCATTCAAAGTCGGCTTGTAAAACCAAATGACAAAGGAATAGTCCTATTACATGGAATCCCAGGGACTGGAAAAACATCTTATATCCGCTATCTGATTTCTTCGATAAAGAAAAAGGTGGTTTTTCTTCCTCCAAATATGGCAAATGCAATTACAAACCCAGATTTGATTTCTGTTTTGACCGATAATCCAAATTCGATTTTTGTTATTGAAGATGCAGAAAACATAGTGGTCGACAGGGAAAGGGATGGCAATTCTCCTGTTTCTACTTTACTCAACATTTCGGATGGGTTACTCTCTGACTGCCTGAGTATTCAGATTATTTGTTCTTTCAATACTGACTTGTCAAGAGTTGATCCGGCCCTGATGCGCAAGGGTAGATTGATTGCAAAATATGAGTTTAAAGAATTGGAAACGGACAAAGCTAGAAGTCTTTCTGAAAAACTGGGTTTTAATACGCAAATAGATTCACCCATGACCCTCACTTCTATTTATAACCAAGAGGAAAAGGAATTCCTTCAGACCAAAAAAACAAATCCGATTGGATTTAGCGCAATAAGTGAAAGCAGCTTAGGTGAAAACTGAAAAAAGTAGGTAGATAACAAAACAGACGTGTATGATTTCTGATGTAAAAGAAAAAGGAAGCCTAATTAAGGTTTATATTACAAGCAGCAAGAGATTTCCGAGCATAAGTGAAGATAGAAAGGTTCTTGTAGGTATAGTAAGTAATATATTTATTATTTTAAACGTATCATTAATTGTGCTGTATGACAAAAAATGTATACCTATTTCATACATGGGCAAGGGAGGCTTTAGACAGCACAAAACTTTTTAAAATACAATTAAAGATAAAAAATAAGTGGTCTTGCATTTGATTGGCAAGATGTAACCATAAAAAAGCAAAATGAATAACGTAACAGAACTTCTACATTCCGTAGATAAAATCAGAACCAGGTACAATGAAATCGCCCGAACTACCGGCGAAAACTATAACTTGTTTGAAATTCTAAATATCGAAACCAAAGAACTTATACATACCTACTTCTTGGCGGATATGCTCAATCCAAAAGGGATTCACGGATTGGGGGGCCTTCCTTTAGATCTCTTCCTTCAGGAGATTGAAAAAAAAGATTTATTTTCGGACGACCTCAAAGTATTCGCAGAAAAGAATTATGGAACCATTGACAAGCAAAATACTCTTGGCGGCATAATTGATATTTCGTTGGAAAACCAAAATGGAAAATCAATTTTGATTGAAAATAAAATATATGCACGCGATCAGGAGAATCAATTATTACGGTACTATAATACTTTTGAGGATAGAGCTAGTGGTGGTAGCTTCATACTGTACTTAACATTGGATGGAAAAAAGCCAACCAAGCAAAGTATCACCGACCCAAGAAATGAAGAATCTCTATCTAAAAGTGACTTCAAATGTATTTCATATAAAAAACATATTATAAAGTGGTTGGAGAAATGTCATGAAAAGTCCATTGATTTACCTCTCCTTAGGGAAACTTTAAAGCAATACATTGCATTAATTAATATTTTAACAGGAAATTCAACAAATAGGAAAATGAGCAAAGAAATAGGAAAACAACTCGCACAAACAGAAGAAAATATTGAGAATGCCTTTGAAATAGAATCTTCGATCAATAGCATGAAGGAAGAGCTTCTTGAAAGGCTTATTGTTCAGGTTAAATCCCATTTCAAAAACGAGGGCTTCAAAGTGAGGATTACACCGGATGATATTAATATTTGGTGCTGGTACATCACATTGTCCGGTCAATTTGGTTTCGATATAGCAATCGGTTTTGAAGATAAAATGATTACGCTTGGAGTTCCAAATCCTGATAAAACGTTTGATGATTCAAAAAAGGCACTTTTTACAAAATTGAACGCTTATAAAGAATGTCGCGATGGAAAAGAAACGGTACAACCCAATGAGGATTGGTATGCAAATGATATTTGGTTTACTCCAGATACTATAATAGATTATTATCCTGAAAGAAAGTCAACTTGGCTTTCAATTTTTAACGGTGAACTAAAAGATCAGGTAATTAATGAGTTTAATGAATTTATTAAGATTATTGATCCTCACTTTGATCCCAAATAAATGTCCAAACGAGGTTACATATCCCGTTACTTGCTTATCCTCAAAAAGCTAAAGGCCAAACCTTATTCGACATATGAGGAATTGCAAGCTTATATTGAAAACCAGTTTGAATATATTCAGATGCTGGATGACAAGCTACAAATTGGTTTTTCGATTCGTACCCTTCAAAGGGATATAAAGGAAATCAGGAATGTATTTGGAATTGATATAATTTATTCAAAATCACAAAAAGGCTACTTTATTAGCCAAAGCGATTCAGAAAACATGAATTTTCAGCGTAGGCTGGAAGCGTTTGATATGTTCAATTCCTTAAATCTTGCACAGGATCTGACACCATTTATTCATTTGGAAAAACGCAGACCCCAGGGAACAGAAAACTTGTATGGGTTGCTTCACGCTATTAAAAACAGGTTCCAAATTAAATTTGCGTATCAAAAATTTTGGGGCGATGAAATAAGCCAACGTCATGCAGAGCCTTATGGGCTGAAGGAGTTTAATAACCGTTGGTATGTACTAGTAAAAGACTACAAGGATGGCAACATAAAGAGCTTTGCACTTGATCGATTGACAGACCTTGAAATTACGAGCCATAACTTTAAGTATCCGGAAAATTACAACATTGAGAAAAGTTATCGCTATTGTTTCGGTATCATTAGCTCAGATGATGAAGAACTTCAGGAAATCATTTTGTCGTTTACTCCCTTTCAGGGTAAATACATTAAGACTTTACCTTTGCACCACACACAACAGATATTAGTGGACAATGACAAGGAAATGAAAATCAAACTAACACTTTTTCCGACACTTGATCTACTAATGGAATTACTTTCCTTTGGTGCTAACATGAGAGTAATTGAACCTAAATCTCTGGCAGAGCAAATAAAACAAGCGCATAAAAAGGCATTTAAACAATATTGAGTACTTATCCCTCAAGTGTATGCACACAACACTTAGCCTAAGCCCACATACCCGAACAACTTAGCTTCAAACAAAGATCATGTTTGAAGCTTTTTTTTAGTTACAAAGGGAGGAATGGGTATGTTGATTTTTCGGTGTTGACCGAATACCGGGATTAGAGCCTTAGGTGGAAAAGTATTTCGGAGTAATCTTCCGTTAATACTCAAATTTTCAAGAGCCCATTCCAGGATACGCTGAGCCGGAAATATACGTGTAGGTTTTAGGAACGTGGATTTATAAATTTTAGCAATTCTCATTTCTTTATTTTAAATAGAATGAATACATTGCGTAGCTGTCATGAAACCAATCCATCCTAAATGAACAATATAAACCACTTGGTGTCAACTACTCTATTCGTTATAGGGATGCTGTGTTCCTGTTCTGAGCCCTCAGAACGGATACCAAAAACCGTAAGTTACAATTTTCATGTCCGTCCCATCTTTTCCGATAAGTGTTTTACCTGCCACGGCCCGGATGAAAATAAAAGAGAAATGGGATTAAGGTTGGATACAGAGATGGGGGTTTATGCTACGCTCAAGGATTACGATGACCGTTACGTCATCACCTTAGGTAAACCTGAATTATCAGAGCTTTATTTAAGAATCAGTTCCCGGGACTCAAGCGAGATGATGCCTACCTTACCTCGCGGGACGTGTGGACAGTCAGTTTGCGAATCCTTTGTTGTACTGGTCTAAATTAGTGAACCTTTATATAATAGCGGATAGGTAAATTCTAACCATTCAGCCATAATCTACCTAAGTGAGAACGACTGATATCGAAATTAAATATACTTCAACAACAGCTAAAACTTCATCATGTCAAAACGCATTCTTACATTTCAACCTTATTAGCTAACTTTAGCACGCTGCAAATAATTCAAACATGGAAAACTGCTAAAGGAGTTTATCAATAGGAGGTAATTAAAGAACGATGAAAAGTAAGATAAATGGGGTATAATATTGTGCTAATAGAGCCGGAAATTCCAATGAACACAGGTAATATAGGTCGGCTTAGTTTAGCGTCAGGTTCAACTTTGCATTTGGTGAAACCGTTTGGATTTGAATTGGATGATACGAGATTAAAAAGAGCAGGATTGGATTATTGGAAACACATTTCCCTTCATATTTATGAGAGTATAGATGAGTTTTTCTCATTAAATAAGGACAAAAACATGGTATATTTCTCAAGTCATGCTGAGAAAGACTATTGCTCTATCGACTATAAAGATGACATGTTTTTCATTTTTGGAAAAGAGTCTGTTGGATTACCTAAAAACATTCTCGATGAACATTCAAATAAGCTGTACAAAATACCAATTCATAGTGTTCATATCAGAAGCTTAAACTTAGCCAATGCTGTAAGTATTGTGGTTTACGAAGGCCTCAGAAATTTACGCTAGCAATCAGCCAACAGATACTTTCGCTTCCTTTCGTTAGGGTCTGAGTGATGGCACCGTGATAATGAAGAAAAGAGCTTAACTATCCTTTATCTCGCCGGAACGAAGCGCTCTGTCAGTAGTTTGCAACAATAATTCATACAGCCAAACTGATCGTAGCTTAGGCCTACTGATCCTCGACCTATCACAAAAGTGTGTAGCTAAACGTACATTTTTCTGGATTGCATAACATAATAAAATCCCATCATCATGTATCATTAAGAAGATTAAATTTGGCAATTATGTAGTTATTTACTCGTAAAGTAATATGGCGTTTTATAAAGATTTGCTAGGTAACGGGATTATCGGTATTTTTATATAGTATATGGTAATCAAAAAATCTCTTGACGCATTAGTTGGCAGTAATGACATAAGAATTGTAGCAGCCGCCATACTCTATTTGGGAGCATCACAATTGGGACAGTGGTTAATATTTCCAAGCACAGGTAATTATCCTATATGGCCGCCATCAGGCATAGCTTTAGCCCTTATAATTCTTCTGGGTTACCGTATTTGGCCTGGCATACTTATAGGCTCCCTGGTCACCTACACGATTGTTTTTATAACTCATGATATTACCTTGAGCACTAAAGGGGTATTTGCAATATTTGGTATTGGCATTGCAAATGTAGTTGAAGCATTGATCGGATGGAGACTATATAAAATGTTTATAACAAGTGATAATACGGCGTATGAAAGAACTTCCAATACCTTCCGATTTCTGGCCATTATCCTCATAATTGCCCTCATAGGCTCAACGGTATATACCTTTGCTTTACATAATTTTCTTCCTTCAGCACAGGTTCTAACTTCAAAATCTTTTTTGTTAAATTATCTTGCCGAAATATCGGGATTATGGTTATTTACCAACCTCATTCTTTCCTGGGCTAAGGGTAAGACACACTGGAAAGTCACACGTTGGAGCATTGCTGAAACGTTAGTTTACAGCTCTGCGATTGCCCTGATCCTTTATGTCATGAACAAACAGAATTTATCGATTGCTTTAGAACGCTCGTTCCCTTTTTTGATTATCCCCTTTTTACTTTGGGTAGCTTTCAGATCGAGTATTCAGGCGGCTACCACAGCAGTTTTAACGATCTCTTTATTTTCAATATTAATTACCATTTATGATTCTGGTCCTTTCGTTTTAGATAATCCTCTAAATTCACAGTTACTATTGCAATTGTTTGTAATTGTTATTTCGGTTACGGCTGTAATATTATCGGCGGCGGTTTATGAGCGGACAGACGTTAAAATAAAATTGGAAGGATTTAATGAAAACCTGGAAGCAGCTGTTGTAGAAAGGACCAAAAAACTTGACGAAGAAATTAAAATAAGACTTGAAACGGAGAGAGAAATAAGACTATCAAATGATGAATTGCGTAAAGCCAACCATGAACTTGACAATTTTGTTTATAAGGTATCCCATGATTTAAGGGCTCCAATTTCTTCGATATTGGGCCTTGTAAAAATTGCGAAAATGGATACGGAAATAGATAACCTGTTGACTTGTCTTAATAACATAGAAAAAAGTGCGAATACCCAGGATGACTTTATTAAAGACATCATTGAGCTCACGAAAAATGCGCGTGTTGAACCAAAACGACAGAAAATAGATTTTGAAAAAATAATAGAAGATACATTTGAATATTTGAGATATTCGATGAATTCTATTCCCCCAAAACCAAAGCTTCAAATACATCAAAATAGAACCTTTTATTCTGATGCCAGTAGGATAAAGGTTATTTTTAATAATATAATTAGCAACTCCATAAAGTTTAGCGATCCTAATAATACAGAGATAGATATAAATATTAAAGTAGAAAATGGCCATGCTAAAATTGATATAAGTGATAAGGGTGCAGGGATTGCTAAAAAATACCAAGATGATGTGTTCAAAATGTTTTTTAGAGCATCCGACCAAAATGCCGGGTCTGGCTTGGGGCTTTACATTGTTAAAGAAACAGTAGAAAAGCTTAATGGAAATATTTCTCTTGAATCTGAACCCCGAAAAGGAACTACATTAAAAATGGAACTGCCGAATATGGGGTTCAAAGAGTCGGCTAGCGACGCATAATTATAAATCAACACGTGAGTAACAAAGCGATCTGTCAACAATCTGCTTTAATATTTCATACAAAACAATATAATCAGTTAGGCTTATGGCAGTTTGAGTGAAACCTACTCTGTCCTTAAGGTTTCCAGCAAATTTCTCCTTAGGCTATTCCTCGTAATTAGTGTGATCCAGATAAACCCATTCAGTATAATGAGCAGGATGATGACTGCGGCAGTTTGCCAGGATGCGTTGATAAAACTGGAAAGCAGCGATGGCAAAGTAGCCACAAAAGCGGTCATGGATCCGGTTAGTGTTCCAATCAACAGCAAGATCATATGTTCCAAAGTGATCATGTTTAGGATACTTTTCTTTTGATACCCTATGGCGCGGAGGATGCCTATTTCTTGTCTGCGGTCGAGAATGTTACGGGCCAGGGAAACACCGAGTCCTACCGTGCCCAGTATCATCGCCAATCCACCAAGCAGCAAAAAGATGGAAAGATACGTATTCTCAATTTGGTTGAACATTGCCAGCCGATCAGCTGCCAATTCAATTTCGATGCCATTATTCCTAAATGTACGTCGCAAGGAGGAAGCTGTTTCTTCCTGATTTTCGGGCTTTCCATCTACCAGGAATACATGGGAGCCGCTACTTGATGGAAAGTGTTTCAAAAACAACTCTTCATCAATCAGTACATTTCCCTGGAAGATGGAATTTGCCAATCCCCCGATGAGTTTTAGATAAATTTCTTGCCCCAGTTCATTCTGGTATATCAATGTGTCGCCAACCTTTTTGCCCAAGCCCCACAGGATGACTGTTTGGTCTGCAATGGCAGGGATTACATTTCCCGGAAGCTCGGTTTTGAGTGATGCCCAAGGGGCTTCTGGATTCAGATCAGCAGTTGATTTGACAAACGAAAATCTTCCTGCAAGTTCTTCCGATGGGAGCCCCAGTATTTGGGGGGCAGTCACCCGGTTTAGGTTCAGGCAACTGGCATCATCTCCTTCATTCTTTCTGAGCTGAATAAAATTCAGGGATGGGTCAATGTCGGGATCAATTGAATTCTCACGCGCATTCAGGTCATTTAGGATTGGAAGGGTTGTTTCCATAAAGAATAAAAATCCTCCCGTGCCACTTGAAAGTTGTTGTGATCCGCTGTGTAGGTCTTTTCTGTTTAGACCGGTCGAAATGATGACAAAAGCCCCCAATGAGAAAAGGATGATAATGCGAATACTGCGACTCCTGTTTCGATACAAGTTTTTTAATATCAGCGACGAGACAGATAATTTGTCCGTAACTTGAAAATTTCCCTGCCGAATTAGCAAAGCGGTATACAGTAAACTTGACGTGAGCAGCAAAGCCCCGGCAGAAAAGAATATCCCCGTATTTAATCCCTCACCAAACATAATTTCATAGACCAATAACCCGACAGCTATCAATCCTGAAGTCAGGTAGCCAATCCTAAACCACCGATTAGAACTATTGACAGCAATTCTGATCTGCTCACGTTGAAGGGTAGCAGAATTGATTTTTAGTTTTTTGTTCACATTGTACCAAATCGTGATCCAAACTATCACGAGGGAAATTCCTATTCCAATAAATAAGGTGTTGAGCTGAACGACTTCTTGCAAGGCCGAGGTACGCACGATGTCATACCAGACTGTATTCAGGGCCTTGAAAATGAGTTTATTGTAAAGTATAGCCAATAGTCCACCGACGATTACACCAGGAATGGCAAGGAACAACCCCTCTGCTAAAACCAATTTTTTTATCAAAGAAGATGGATAACCCAAGGCTTTGAGCGTACCAATTTCTGTCATCCGTTTTTCAAGGTGAAGATTGAACAACAGCGCCACGAGAATCATTCCGGCCAATAAAAGGAAAAAGCTTAAGGACATAAAAAGCTGCGAGAAATCCATACCTCCACGTGCTGCCGTCAAGCCCTCTTCTTTCACCGATTTTAATGAAAAGCCCAGGTTTATGGGTGACAATATATCTGATAGTTGCGCTTCGATCTCTTTTTTGCTCCGATCGGCAGCAGATAGCCGGATGGCCGTACATTCGCCAAAGCGGTTTGCCCATAGTTCTTTTCCCGGAGCATAGGAAATAAATGCCTTCGGCGTACCCGTATATTCCTTCCAGTAATCTTCGTCTTTATCACGAATATCATCCAGTTTGACTGGGACTCCTGCCTGCCAATCACGACAATTTCCGGCATCAGATAATCCTGGCAAATTGGGCATCAAATCTTTTTCGGCATAAATACCATCAATGGGGACAATGTCGCTTACGGTAAACCAACGGCGCTCTTCAGTTAGTTTTCGTAGTGGGCCAACGACAAAATAGGCAATTTCGATGCTGTCGCCAATGGAGGCATGGAGGTCATCTGCCATCCACCTGTTGATTACAATATCATTCGCAGCGGAAGGGGTTGTAGTCATGAACGGCCCCGCAGAAATAAATGAGTAAGGTGTTAAGCGATTGCCGATTTTATAGCTATTCACCATATACGTGAGGATCTCCGCTGCTTTCGGATCGATTTGTTTGGCAGCCTGAACAATGGTAGAATCAATAAATACGCGATCAGATCGGATTTCCCATTGTGTACCTTCATTGACCGGAAAGACCTCCAGGGCCATATCCTCAGGCGTCCAGTGTTTTTGGATTGCATTCCGGATCAAATTTTCACTCATCTTACTATTTCCAGAAATCAACAATCGGTTGACTTTGCCTGACCACTCCATTTTATCGGATAAAAAGTTTAGCGGCAGAAAAACATTATAGGGCGCTGTTTGCGAGGTTTTTAGGTTGAACCTTCCCAGCTCCTCAGGCCCCAATATCTTACCCACTTTTAGCCGGATAGATACCTGATTGTCTTCATCCGACACAAAAGGGGCATTTTTTGGGATTTGGGATGCCTTTTCAACTCTTAGCAGAAAAGGATCACCAATTTTTAACTGCAATCGCCGGGCAAGGTTTTTACTGATATATCCTTCGTTATTTGAAGGGAGGGAATATTGCTTAGCTTCCAAAACAATGGATGCAAAATGCTCATCGATTCCAATCACTTGAATGCCACTCAATGTATATTTTCCACCTTGTGCAGAGGAAATACCATCCAGTTGTAATATTGGGGCAATGTCCACATCCAGGTCTGCTCTGAGTTCATCTGCCAGTTCAGACCGGAAATAGCGGTCGATTCCGGAAAACAGATATTCAGTTTCCCCAAGGCGCAGCAAAGTTGATCTTTCCAAGCTGGATTGAATGGAATCACCAACAAACAAGGTGCCTGTGAGTACCATTGTACTCGTGGCTACTCCGATGATTACGGCAAAGTGAGCTTTCCAGTAATAGGTAAAGGATCGAATAATGAATTTAATAAGAGACATGCCTTAGAATTACGTGGATTAAATTAAATGACCATCTTCCAGGTTGACAGACCTATCCATTTTAGAGCCAATTTCATTGGAATGCGTAACAACAATCAGGGAGGTGTTGAATTCTTTATTTAATTTCAGCAACAACGAAGTGATTGCCAGGGCATTGTTTCGATCCAACGATCCTGTAGGTTCATCGGCCAATAATATCTTGGGATTGTTGATTAATGCCCGGATCACAGCAACCCGCTGGCATTCGCCGCCAGATAAAGTTCCCGGGAGTTTGTCCTTCAACTCCCATAAATCCACCGCTTTTAGCAATTCTACCGCCCGTGCCTGGCATTCTTTTTTATAATTTGCATCTTTCAATGGAAGGATGGGGATCAGAACATTTTCCAATACGGTACATTGCGGCAATAAATGATGCGACTGAAAGACGAATCCTATTTCCCGATTTCGGAATGTTGACAGTTGTGTTTCTGTAAAGTCATTCAACCTGTTTCCATTAAAAATCACATCCCCGTCATCCGGCTTGTCCAGTGCGCCAATGATATTTAACAAAGTGGATTTTCCCGATCCGGATGGCCCCAATATGGCCAATGTTTCTCCCTGCTTCAATTCCAGGGAAACACCTGCTAAAACTTGCTTTGGCTTTCCCGATTGACCAGTTTCGTAGGATTTATTGATATTTGAAAGGTTAAGCAGCATCTGAGTTTTTAATTTTTGAATCTGTTATCTTCTTATATAATTCAATGGTTTCCAGCGCTTGATTATGAATGTTGAATTTCTGGATGACGCCATCTTTTCCGGCTTTACTTAGGGCGGACAGTTTTTCAGGATTTTCCAGAAGGTCTGCTAAAGCAGCAGCCAGTTCTTCAGGTTTATTTGGTTGATAAATAATTCCTCCCCCGGATTTTTCAACTATCTCTGGAAAGGCCCCTAAACCCGGTTGAACCACCGGAATGCCGGATGCCATTGCTTCAAGCTGATATAAGCCAAAGGCTTCACCTTCCAGTACAGGCACAGATAATATTGAGATTTTCTTAAGAAATTCGAGACGACCTTCTTCTTCAAAATCTTTGTGGAATTCAACATAATCGTGTATGCCGGCCTTACTTATTTTTTTCCTGATGTTTTTATTGAATTGATCATCGTCACCTGTCGATCCTCCGGTCAAAATTAATTTCACATCTTTCCACCTGGCATCCTTTTTTAGCAGGATAAACGCATCAAGCAGAACACCCAGACCATTGCTTTCGCACATTCTGGATAGATAACCAATATGTAGTGGCCGTTCAGAACTATTGATATATGTATAATCCTCAGCGTCAATCATGATATGATGGGTGATCAGTTTTTCATCAGGGATATCCAGGATTGGCTGCATCTCCTTTGCGAAAAAATTGCTGACAGCAAAGAAAGCATCCACATCATGTGCTCTTTCCTTCATGGTCTCCCATGTTTTCTTTTTGAAATATTCATCCATGGCATCCACCCATACATCCTCATCCTGTAAGGTGCACACCACAATAACGTCGAGTTTCTCTTTGATACGTTTTGCAAGACCGATTAACAATGCATTTGACAAATGAATTACCTCCGCATCACAATGTTCAGCAATCCAGTCAACGAGGTGATCCAGTTCTTTTTTTTGTTCTCCCAGCTCTCCAAGCAACATAGATATGGTCATATTTTCCAGCCCTTTTGGATTGGTTGATCCGGCCATATGGGCGGCAAACTTCAGCGCAGGCCCGGAATTCAGGATCTTATCAAACCAGGCAGGGGCTTTCTTTAAAAAGGGGAAGGTATGTTTAAGATAAAGACTGATGGCCCCATAAAATATGGGTACATCATCCAGATCATGCTCATCGGCAAAAAGCGGAAGATACATAGGGACTTTGATTACCTCTGCCCCGGCATCCTTTAATCCACGAATATATTTACTGTCCCTAAGGCAATTTCCACAATAGAAACTGCCTCCTGATCCCGGTACGATATGAATTATTTGCATAGTGATTGGCTTAAATTCGTCTTTTCTGATTTTTTTTAGTGTATTGTTTTACAATGAGTTTGCGACATAAATCCATATGAAAACCCACAAATCACAAATAATAACCAATTCCTTAATATACAGATTATAGGGAGCGTCATTTCTTTGGATTTATGCATGATTTCCCTGACGCCTATCCTCTCCATAATTATGATCTTTGGTTATTGAATTAGGAACCTTTAAGATTTGAATATTGTTTTTTGTTATTTCAATAAAATCCACATAAAAGAACGTTTGTTGTCTATGCAATGCTTTGATCTTTAATCTTATATTCAAAATTATATTTTTCAGTTTATCTAAATGGACTATTTATCACTAAAATCACTTTCCGAAAAAATAAATATTGCCATCCCGGGCTCCGACCACGATGTGCCCATCGATTACGGCCGGATTATGTGCCATCGCGCTACCAATCTCATAAGACCATAATTCTTTTCCTTTATCCAGGCTAAGTATATATAGCATTCCATCCATCGTGGCGGAAATGACCATGTTTTTTGCGATCACAGGAGAAGCATCAAGACGTCCTCCGGCATTGTATGACCAAAGTAAGGCGCCTGTATTTTTATTGAAACACCGCATATACTTATCTTGTCCACCAATGACCACCCTGTTATTTGCAATAGAGGGCGAGCCTAATATTGGCAAATTGCTAGATGGATTATTCCACTGCCACTTTATCTTTTCATTTTTCAGGTCGATGCATGAAAACATGCCGTCGTAATCTCCGGTAAAGGCAAGCTCACCAGACACCGCAGCCGAACCGGCAATATAAGTTGCCACCTCTATTTGATTTCTGGGCTCGCCATTTTCGAGGTTAACCATGTGCATAAATCCATCGCATCCACCAACCATGGCTGCATCCAACCCTATCGAGGGAGCTCCATTTATGAAATTATCGGCTTCATATTTCCATACAGGTTTGCCGGTGTCAGCCTCCATGCAATGCAGGTAATAATCATAACTGCCGACCACAAGATAGAATTTGTTGTTTTTGAAATAATAGTTTGCCGAACCCATAATTTGGTTATCTGCCTCATATGTCCAGTTCAATTTGCCGGTAGCTGCATCCAGGGCATACAGGTTACCGCTCAGGTTTCCGACATACACCATTCCATTGAGGTAAAGCGCCGGCGCCTCGATGGAATTATCTGTTTCAAATTTCCATTTCAATTCCCCTTGCAAATTAATTGCATAAACGAACCCTCCCGTCGAGCTGACAAAGATAGTATTGTTGCCGATGACAGGGGCCGCCACAATATTGTCATCTGTTTGGTAAGTCCATTGGAGATGCAGAGGCAATTTGATACGGGCTTTGCTTGCTCCGCTCAAAGCCGGATCACCCCTGAAATTTGGCCATTCATTCCTGGATTGAGCAATGGCCTCTCCTAAAGGTAATAAAAGGCACATCAGAATCAATAGAATGTAGGTATGGTTTTTTGAAAAAGATTTGATAGAGATTGAATAAAGATTGAAAGGAGATTGAAAGGAGATTGAATAGAGATTGATAACATGTCTTTTTAAATTTAATTGAGGCAAATAATTAATTATGATTTCATTAAATAATCTCAGTCCAAAAAGACCTTTAGAAAAAGGGATATAGCGGGAAGTTCGCAGAACTCCTTTAAGTAATCTTTCATCAATATTTTTCATCAATCTATTTCTATTTATTCGATTCAATCTTCTTCTTCAATCTGTTCCCTTCAATCTTCTTCTTCAATCTGTTTCCTTCAATCTTCTTCTTCAATCTGTTTCCTTCAATCTCCTTCCCCCTCATTCTCTTTCAAGGCCAACGCTCCTGTGGGGCACTTTTCAGCACAAAGCCTTGCTGTCTTTTTCAGTGCATTTATCTGAGCGCCATCAAATGGAACGCTCACCTCTACATCGAAGCCTTTTCCGATATAGGTCAATCCCAGCTCCTCTTTGTGAATGGATGTTATTTTTACACAAATCCCACATTTAATGCATTTCTCAGGTTCGTAAACAACCGGCTTATTTTTGAATATTTTACGTACAGGCGATCTTTCTTTTGGAAAGTATCGTTTTTGGACTGCTTCGTGTTGATCGGAATAGGCGCGCAGTTTACAGTTATTCAGTTTTCGGCAATCGCAATGCATGCATCTGGCAGCTTCTTTTTGTACCTCATCGAGTGTAAATCCCTCGTGCAGTTTAGTTACAACCCGGGGGCCATCATCCGCTTCCAGCATGAAATCAGCATACTCTTCCTGGATCATCTTGCCAAAGCGGGAATTAAACATGCGCACTTCACCAACTATCTGTTCCCCATTCAAATACTGATCCATGGCCAGTGCGGCTTCTTTGCCATGGGCCACAGCCCGAATTGCCACCCGTCCGGGTTTTATAGCGCTTCCAATCGCAAACACCCCATCAATCGCTGTTTTGTATGTATTCCTTTCTGTTGAAAAAGAGCGATTTTTCTTTGCCAATCCATCAATATCCGTATTGTCTTCCCCGGTCGCTACGATAATGCCATCATATTCTTTTCTGAGTTTTTCCAATCCGTTTGAGGGAAGTTCCTCATTCATCCTGAATACTGCACCCAACTGTGCAATGATTTCTATCTCCTGATCCAGCACATCTTTAGGTAGGCGGTCATCGGGAACTGCATAGCGCAATGCCCCTCCAGCCAATGGATTTTTATCATACAAGGTGCATTGATATCCTTTTTGGAGCAGGAAATAGGCTGCTGATAATCCGGCTGGCCCGGTGCCGATAATTCCAATTTTTTTTCCGTTTGGGGCTTCTTTCTCCGGTAAAAAAACGGAAGATTGCTCCAGGTCATGGTCGGCAGCATATCTTTTTAAGGTGCATATGGAGACTGACTCGTCTATGTTTCTTCTCCGGCAAGCCCTTTCGCATGGAGCGGGGCAAATTCTTCCCAACACCGCAGGGAGCGCAATGTCTTTTTTTACAACACGTAGCGCCTCGTCAAACTTACCCACAGCAAGCAAGCGATTCATTAATGGGATATCCATATAAGCCGGGCAATTCGTTTGGCATGGCGCCTCGCAATCGCCGACATGGTCAGATAATAATAATTCCAGAGCCGTTTTTCTTGCCTCGACAACTTCTTCGTCATGCGTGACAATATCCATATCCGGGGCAACCAGCGTACTGCATGAAGGGATAAATTTATCACTTCCTTGTTCTTTCACAATACATACCATGCAGGTAGGAAAATGTTCTGTATTCTCCAGAAAACACATTGTAGGAATCTCAATGCCTTCTTTTTTAAGGTTATCTAAGATGGTGCTTCCCGCAGCTACCTCGTGTTTTTTACCGTTGATTTTTATATTGATCATACTATGTCTTTCTTAGATTGAAAAGAGATTGAAAAGAGATTGAATGAGATTGATAAAACAACAGCTAGCAATTAATATTCTGTTTCAATTCTTCTTTTCCTTTTCAATCTATTTCTATCGATCTTCTTCTTCAATCTTTGCTTCTTCAATCTTCTTCTTCAATCTATTTCCTTCAATCTATTTCCTTCAATCTTTGCTTCTTCAATCTTTGCTTCTTCAATCTATTTCTATCGATCTTCTTCTTCAATCTATTTCCTTCAATCTTCTTCTTCAATCTTCTTTTCTAAGCTTACTTACCTCCAGCTTTGTTTCTCATACTTGCAAGTATCTTTAGCAATTCCAGGCTTTCATTATGCATTTCTACTAAAAAATCATTTACAAGCAAACCAGAGCTAATAATGAGATCAAGTCACATTTCTGTTTCATCGGCTTCTTCGACCACAATAGAAAGTTTACTGAAAAACTCAGCCTTAGACCTGCCACGTAATGCTGCCCTGTAATTTGCATACATCGAGGACCCGGATTTTGTCATCTGATAATTTATGACTTTTCCTCTGGTGTTGGAGGGCAATATTTCAGACACCTTTAATATGTTTAAAGTAAATGTCCTCAACCGTTCCCTTACCTGAATTTTATAGTCCAACCAATCCTGATTACTCATTATCAATTAATTTATATCTATCTTATTTCAATATTTTTACTCAATTTTTATTCAATCTATTTCCCTCAATCCTCTTCCCTCAATCTTCTTCGTTCAATCTCCTTCTTCAATCTTTATTCAATCTGTTTCCTTCAATCTCCTTCTTCAATCTGATCCCTTCAATCTTCTTCCTTCAATCTCCTTCTTCAATCTGTCCCCTTCAATCTAATCCACCCTTACTGCATCCTCGGGACACACTTGCCTACACCCATCACACTGAATACAAAGTTCCTGATTGATGGTATGAATTTTAAAAGGTTCAAATGGTATGGCTCCGACCGGGCAATCCTGTGCACATTTGGTGCAGCCTATGCAAGTCTCATCAATTGAGTAGGTAATCAGATCCTGGCATTTTCCTGTCGGGCATTTCCCATTGATATGTGCGATATATTCATCCCGGAAATATGTAAGTGTGGACAATACCGGATTGGGGGCTGTTTGTCCTAAACCACACAGGCTGCCTTTTTTTGTCCAGTTGGCCAGGTTTTCCAATTCCTTTAAATCTTTAAGAGTGCCTTTGCCGGTACAAATAGCATTCAGAATATCCAGCATCCGTTTGGTGCCTACCCGGCAGAAGGTGCATTTCCCACATGATTCACTTTGGGTGAACGAAAGGAAATACCTGGCGATATCCACCATGCAATCCGTATCATCGAGTACCACCAAACCACCGGAGCCCATCATGGCGCCTACTTCCTTTAAGGAATTAAAATCAACAGGAGTATCTGCCAGTCGCTCCGGGACACATCCGCCGGAGGGGCCTCCAATCTGTACAGCCTTAAATTTCCTTCCATCAGCCACACCGCCACCGATATCATAAATGATTTCCCTGATGGTGATTCCCATAGGTACTTCAATCAATCCGCCACGGTTTATTTTTCCCGCCAGGGCAAATACTTTTGTCCCTTTGGAGCTGTCGGTTCCATGGTCGGTATATTTCTTTAATTCATTTCTGACGATGAAAGGAATCTGTGCAAGGGTTTCGGTATTGTTTACTAGGGTAGGATGATTCCAAAGCCCTTTTTCCACTGGATAGGGGGGCCTTAATTTCGGAAATCCCCTGTTGCCTTCCATGGACGCAATCATGGCGGTTTCTTCACCACAGATAAAAGCTCCTGCTCCTTCAAAGATTTCGATATCGAAGGATAGACTCGAGTTAAGTATGTTTTTGCCCAGGTATCCTTTTGCCTTGCTAATTTTCAATGCTTCGCTGATTCGCTTTACTGCCAGGGGATATTCTGCCCTGATATAAAAATAACCACTTGTGGCGCCGGTTGCATAAGCAGCGATAATCATCCCCTCAATAATGCGATAGGGATAGGATTCAAGTAACATCCGATCCATAAAGGCGCCCGGATCACCTTCGTCGCCATTGCAAATGATAAATTTCTGATCACTTTGTTGTGCAGTGAAAGTACTCCATTTTATTCCGGTTGGGAAACCTGCCCCACCTCTTCCGCGTAAGCCACTTTGCTTGATTTTTTCTATGACTTCTTCCGGTGTATATTCCTTCAAACATTTGGCGATAGCCTTAAATCCAAAGTGGAATTTATATTCATTAATATCCAGAGGATCGATGGCTCCACGGTGTTCGGTGGCAATCGGTACTTGTCGACCGAGGAAGGAGGAAACATGCTTTTCACGCACATCCAATTGGTATTGATCGACACCTTCCCAGAGTCGATCGGTCTGAATATCTTCAATCCAATTGTAGACTGATGATTTTAATCGAGGCCAGAGACCCTGGGGTTTGAAATGTCGATTGATAATTTCCTTTACATCCCCGGGCTGTACTTTAGAATAAAGCACAGCTTCCTTTCCTTCGGGAATAATTTCCAATAGGGGTACCTGGTGGCACATACCCACACACCCAACACCTTTCATGTTGACATCCAGCGCATTTTCCACCACAGCCAATTCCACAGATTCCTTTACTTCTTCACTTCCACTGGCCACGCAGCATGATCCCAATCCGACCCGGATTTCCCCCTGAAGGTTTTTGCTCTCCTGATGAGCAGGCAATAATTTTCTGTTATGGGATCCCTGATCCTGTTCAAAGGATTTTATCATATTGTTCACACCTTCGACACCCACATGGCCGTAGGTCACCTCGTCAATTTGTACGACAGGCGCCAGGGTGCAACATCCCAGGCAATTTACTTTTTCGAGGGTATAATGACCTCCCTTATCCGTGGTTTTACCCGATTCCAGGTGCAAGGCCCTGCCAATGGCATCATGCACCAACTGAGCTCCCTTGACATAACAAGCAGTGCCAGTACATACTTTTATGATGTGTTCGCCTGCAGGTTCAAGCCTGAACTGCGAATAAAAACTTGCGACGCCCATGATCTGGTCGGGGGTGATATCCGTTTGCTCGCAAACCTTTTTGAGCATGTCTTCAGGCAAGTAATTGTACTTATCCTGAATGCCCTGGAGAATTGGGATTACTGACTTTTTACTTTGGCCCTGGGCCTCAATAATGCCATCTAACGTTATTTGATTTTCCTCTGACATCTAGTTTCCTATACAATATAGTTGATCATAACCCCTGAGCAAGATTTTTCCATTTGCGAAAGCCGGCGTACTTACCGCCTGTTCGCCCAGTTCGGGTTCTCCAATAAGCTTCATGGTTTTGTCCACCTGGAAAATATGCATTATCCCATCCATGTCAAGGAAATACACCTTTCCATCACTGATAATCGGGGATGCGTATATGCCCTGATCGCATTCATATTCCCAAAGTATTTCACCATTTGAGATGTCAAAACAAGCGATTACCCCATAACTGGTCCCTATAAATAACAGACCATCGATTGCAACCGGGCTGGCAACTTCCGGGAGGTATTCATTGCTTTCCCAGACTACAGTTGGTTCACTTCCTGGTTTGATGGCAACAAGGTTGGCATATTCATTAGCGGCATATACTATTCCATTGAGAAAAGAAGGGGAAGGGCCAACTTCTCCCATTAGGCATTCCAGAGACCAAAGTTCTTTTCCTGTGGCTGGATCATAGGCGGCAACTTGTGGGCTGGTAGACAGCACCAACTCGACATGATCTCCAAGATTGGCAAGAATTGGGGAGGCCCACGATATTTTGGATGAGCGTTTGGTCTCCCAAACTGCATCTCCTGATAAGGCATTTAATGCCCTCACATTTCCGGCTTTGTTTGTATCGAACTGAATAAAAAGCAGGTCTTTCCAAAGCATCAGCGATGAAGAGTGCCCATAATGGTTATCGGGAATGCCCATGTTTTTGGCCCAAACCCTTGAGCCTTTCATGTCCATGCAAACCAGATCTCCTGTCGCAAAAATGGCATATACATGTCTGCCGTCTGTAGCTACAGTAGGAGCGGCGTACCCTGTGTCCCCGGTGGGCTTACTGATTTTTCCTGAAGGTCTTTGTATATCGGAAACTACATGTTCCCAAACCAATTTCCCTGATTCCAAATCAAAACAATAAACCGATTGCTTGTCTTTGTCGGCGCCGGTAATGAATACCATATTATCCCAGATTACCGGCGAGTTGAAGCCAGGTAATTCAATTGGAATTTTCCAAAGCACATTTTCCCCGGAAGCCCCGTCCCAGGAAGTGGGAGAATTTTTTTGATAAGAAATGCCTAATCCGTAAGGCCCCCTGAAAGCTGGGAATTGGTTTATGATTTCATTATGACCTGGAATCGCTGCTGCAGTTGTTTTCTTTTCAGCTTCTTTAGGAGGGCTTATTTTTTCCTCAGGGGCTTTCTGAACCTCTGAATCTGTTTCCGAAGGAATGGTGGATTCAGTGATTTCCTTTGCCGTTTCTTCAATTGTCTCTTCCTCAATTACTTCAACCGGTAAGGTTTTATCTTGAATTGGTACTATTTCCTGAACAGGGATTTCATTTTTTGGCTCCTTTATTTCTGTTAATGCATAGGTAGTGGAAAGGTGGTTGATGGAAAGAAAAGATGCGAGTAACGCTAATCCAAAAACCAGCGCAACCGTATATACAATCCATTTCCGTGAGATCAATAGCTCAATATCCAGTTGTGCTTCCGAAGAATCGGGTGGTTTAATGTCAGTTCTTAATGAATAGTAAATGCGTAAGGAAAACATCATGGTAACGATCCCGCCGATCAATAAAAATGCCCCCGATCTGATTTGCCATTGGTTGGTGAAAAATGCATTTCTAACCATCAGGTCCAGCTGTCGGATTTCAACCTTGAGCTCTTCATTGCGCGTATCTTCCTGAAAGCGCTCTACCAGGTTTTTTAGGGCTTTACTTTCTATCGGATCGGTCGATTGAAGTTGCCAAAAATTCAACAGCATGACGATGCAAACGACAAGTGAGAATGCTCCGGCTATAGTTGCTGTCCGAATTGCCAATATTTGTTTCTCTCTGTTATCCAATTTTTTCTTTCATTATAGTGTCAAAATCCGGTTTCCCTACAGGGCAATAATCCATACATCGGGCGCAGCTCACGCAATTACCTTTGTCAGGCTCATAATCCTGCCTGCTTCTGTATATCGTTTTGCGTGAATAAATTATGCCAAATGCCAATCCAAGAAAAGCGCCAAGCAACCAACTTCCATAATAAAACTGATGACGGATTGTTGCAGCTTCTTCCATCAGTGTTTCCATTGTTTTGCCAGAGCCTAAAAAGGTTTGAATATCAATATGATCAGGGTCATTCTTTAGTTCGGGATGTGTAATTAATAATTCGGCCAGGGCCACTGTTCGATTTGCTTTGGAAAGATAGAGATGGGAAGTGGAGGCAATATAACCTCCGACAAGCATGCTAACGGGAATAACGATCACAGATAAAACAAACCGGTTAATATCTTTTTTCCTGGAAACAGGATCTGCAACCGGCTGATTGATGGCATCCATCGGACAGGAACGTTCACACAGTTTGCAATCTATGCATTCTGATGGCGTGATGGTCAAATGCTTTTTTGATACGCCGGACATCCAGCTTAACAATACTCCATATGGACATAAAAAGCGGCAATAAGGCCTTCCGACAAATATGCTAATGAATAAAAAACTTCCGCCCAAAACCAGCATGGAAAAGCTGGCATCCATTCGGAATATCCCAACGAAGGGATCAAACCGGCAAATGATAAAATCTGTTTGCGTGGCAGCAAAAAGGATAGATAATCCCAGATAGACATACGGGATTAACCCTAATGCTTTTCTGACTCCGATGGGCAGGGATATCGGTTTTATTATCATTAAATCCTGTATGGCTCCCAAAGGGCATGCTCCACCGCAGAATACCCTTCCGGCAAATAGGGCAAATAATAAAGGAAGCATGAAGAAAGCGAGTGCCGTCAGTGAGATGGTATAAGCAGGATCAACCAATGCAAGGGTAACATTTTGAATGGCGCCGATGGAACAGATGCATCCGTTTCGATAAAACCCAAAATAGATCAATGTAAATATGGAAAGGTAAAGTACGCTTTTTCGTGACCTGCTTTTCAGCACAAACCAGGTGGCGAGTGAAAGTACGATAAAAAGGATCATGACATCCAAATATTCCATCAAACCATGCCTGGGCTCCGGCACCTCCAGGGATGGGGCCTGATAACCGGATTCAAAATCCGGGCGTGGGAATCGTTGCTGTGCGTGCACTGCAAGTGAGATGAATACCCCGGAAAAAATGGCTGCTATTTTAAAAAATTTGCTTTTCAATGTTTTCTTTTTTAATGATTAAATGCTCGAGTGAAAAAATGATTCAGTGCGTGAATGAGTAATGGATTGAAAGTTTAATTTAACGAAAGATGAAATGCGCGAATCAGGAAAATTCATTTTATCAGTTATGGATTCTTTCATTATACTATTCTTTAAATCAATCATTTTAGCATTTTTCTAATCTATCATTTACTTTCAAATAGCCGAAAAATCCCCTTTCACCTTGTAGGGATCACTTGCCGGAACCCTGGTGATGGCATCGGACGGACACATCCGTGCAATCGCACATTCGTTGCAATTCACGCAAATATCATGAATGATTTGAAGGTGTAGTGATCCGTTTCCAAAGGAAGAACATCCTTCCACACATATGCCACAGCCGATACACAAGTCCTCATCAATAGAATATTCAAAGAAGGGCTCCTCCACAAAATTCCGTTTGATGGCCGCAGTGGGACACAATTGATTTTCAGCCCCCGTATTCAGATCCATAGCTCCCGGCTTGAAATATCCGCCGCAAAGATCGCAAAAACCACATAGCTCATAGGCATGAACGCACTTTACTGCCGATGGAGTCAGAACACATTCGTCTGCACAACGCCCGCAACGTGTACAAACAAATGGATCAATCTGCCATACCTGCTCTCCGGTTTTTGATTTAGCTAAAACCAAACCACCCAATCCACCAATGCCCAATGCCATTGTGATCCGGGCAGTACTTTGGATAAAGTCCCTTCGTTTCAGGGTTTTATTTTCTTCCTTTTTCTTCATTTTCCACAGATTTAGAAGAAGCTATTTTGTCGCATGAACCAAACTGGCCGCACGTGTTGCAAAAAGGATTGGCAATGCAAGTTTCCGGATTCCCAAACCGGTGCCGGTAAACCAGCAATCCGCTTACTCCCAGCATTCCACCGAGCATGAACCAGCGTTTACTTTCAGTTATAAATTTTCTTCTTTTCATATTCAATATTTAGTATTATCCTGCTAATTCTCAGGTATAATCATGTTCCCTCCACGTATCCTTAAATTGCCCCTTCCATGCCGGACCTCACGAATTTTCGAATCATTTTTCTTGAAATATCCAGCACGTAGATGTTGTCTTCTTCATCAGCAGCCAAATCTGCAGGTTTTGAATCTGCATCAAAATCGCCTGATGTGGCGACTACACTTTCCACTTCTCCTGAGGGAAAGTAAACCTTAATTCTGACCAGGCCTTTTTCACAAGTCACAAAATGGCCATTTGATAAAATCGTAAATTGAGCAGGATTGCAACATCCGGTAAATCCTTTTAAAGTAAAAGATGACTCACCCCAATACGCCCGGAGCGATCCTTCGTCAGTATAATTTTCAATATATTGCAATCCGGTATTGGCGACCCAAAGCTGATTGTCCGGATCGACGGCGATATCGAAATAAGGACTTGGCACAACAAATCCGTATTTGTTGTCTGTACGCCCTTTCCCGTCAAAGGAATTTAGCAATTGCCCCTGATACGTATAGCGATGCACCATTGGGCCTCCGGCATCGGCGATAAAAACGGCGTCTTCTTTAAATGCTATTGAGGTGATGTAGGAAGAGGAATCCAGCTCGTCCCAGCTATCAAGTAAATTACCTTGAAGGTCATAAAGCTCGACGTGATTTTTGCAAGCCAGAAATATTTTCCCATCAGGCGCAAAGGAAATACATGTAACAGAACCATCGATAGTTTTATTAAAGTATTCCCTTCCCAAGGTATCAATTAACTGCATATGGTTTTCGTAGGCGATGCCAAGTAGTCCTTTATGATAATCAAGCGCTATGGGCTTCTGAAATCCAGCCCCAATGCGTTTTACCTCATGATATTTTATCATGGAAGGGTCAATTTTTTTGATGTCCCCAAGATCGTAAGCATATGGATTTTTAACTGTTTTGCTCATCTCACTTTTGAATATATCGCCAAGAATGATGAAGGCGATGAGTAAGCCAAATAAAATCAGAATAATATATATCAGTTTGTTTTTCATCTGTTTAAATTTTTAGACTTTCAAGTAGCAAGAAAATATAAACATGCTCTTGTGTATCCTAAAATTGCTCCGGCCATGCCGGTTTCATCCGATCAAATTTTTCAAAAACGCATCAATTTGGTAGTGTAATATCATCTCTTTGTTAGTTTCAATATTTATCTCAGGCATGGCCTGTTTCATAGTATGATTCTATTGCCGAATATCCATACAGATCATTTTTGTCGCATCCCTTAACAGCAGATAACCATCTGCAATTGCCAATGGCGCCCAGGCATCATGTGCATCGAACAACTTCACCTGGTCTAAGAGCTTAAATTCTGTTTTGCCGGGCAAGGCTATCGAAAGCATCCCGTCGTCATTGAGAATGAAAAATTTACCATCGGCGATCATATATGGGCCAAGGCCAAACCGGTGGGTTTTCCCACTCGACCAAACCACTTCCCTGCAATCTTCCGGATCCACGCATATAAACTGGTTCCTTAGTATTCCTGCATCTTTTGGTAAAATCCCAAAGAGCAAACCATCATAATATATAGGTGTTTGTTGCTCGCTGGCCAGCCCGTTTTTGGGTTTGTATTCATAGAGCATTTCAATGGTAAAATTGTCTTTCTCACCGGAAAGTTGGAACATCGTGCTGCCCGCTCCATAACCGGCAGTTAAGAATATCTTGCCATCAGGCATGCAAACAGGTGAGGGTGCGACAACGGAACAACCCCATTTTAGCGATTCCCAAAGTACTTTCCCTGCATCCGATCCCTCGGCGGCAACTCCCAACACACCACCTACTGCGCTGTACACGTACATTTTAGTATCCTTGAATACGTAGGGCATGATGGAGGAATGTGACATTTTTACTTTGTTGGTGTTTGGCGTTTCCCAAAGTATCTCTCCCGTTTGGCAATCCACGCCAATCATCAGGATTTCTTCTCCTCCTGTGGCAATAATGGCTTTCCCATCATCGATCAGCGGACACTGTCCCGTGTACCAGAATGGAATTTGGGTTCCGTATTCTTTTTCGATATCAATGCCCCATAACAGATCACCGGTTTCCCTATCCATGCACATTACATGCGATCGTGGACCGATGGTAAGGATATATTTTTCGGTGACGGCGGGAATGGTTCGCGACATGCCGTGATTTCGTTTTATATGTACGTTATACCATCTTCGCCAAATTTCAGTGCCTTCTTTAAGATCGAAACAGCGAAGCATATCCGCATTTATTTCTTCATCATAATCGAGTACATAAGCCAATCCTTTATAAATGGATGGTCCCGCATGTCCCTCTCCCAGCTCAACCGACCACAGAATGTCAGGTCCATCTGAACCGAATTTGTCAATAAGTTTTATGCCTGGCTTTTTGATGTTGTCAAAATTGCTGCCTCTGAACCGCGGCCATGTTTCATTAAAAGTTGATTCAGAAGTCAGGAAGCGTTTGAAAAACTCTCCTACATTGATGATTTCATCCAGGCCGAAAGTTTTATCACCCCGATTATCCATCCCGGGCTCACTCGCCGCAATAGAGACTCTAGGGTCGGAAAGATTCCACCATAGCAGTGCAAGGGCAAAAACTATCGCGGTAATGATAAATACTAGTCGGCTTGAAATTTTCATTTGTTACCCTACCTTATATATAAATTATAAAACAATTCTAAACTCTCTCAAAATGGTTTACTACCTCCTGCCACTTTCCAGAGTGCTTATCAGTAGTATTATTCCTAAAAGAAAGAATCACATTTCTTGATCAACAGCTTTATCCAGGTAATATCAGGCTTTAATATTAAAAACCATCAATACATCTCCATGACGAATCAGGAGTTTTCCATCCACAATATAGGGATGCGCCCAATGCGGACCGGAACCATGTTCGATTTTGAAGGCGCTGATAATATCAAATTTTTCTGGAGTTGGATTGACCAATGCTACATTTCCGCTTCGCTCTTCACAACAATAAAGCTTGCTGTCGGCAAATGCGATGGGGCCTTTGGTATTCCATGATTCTTCATACATCACTTTTCCTGTGTTCCATTCCAGGCAGACCCATTTCCCTTTGCTGTTGCTTTGCCAATTGGATCCATAGATATGATCACCGATATTCACATAATGCCCATGATGGGTGTCCAGCACATCAGTACGCCATTTCTCAGTGATACCTTTGCCATCTTCCGCAACCTGGAGCATAACCCCGTATTGGTCATATCCTTTCGAAATAAATATTTCATTTCCTTTGATAATCGCAGAATTTGTACTGTTGGTTGATCCACGACTCTTTTCCGGATCATCAGGCAGGTATTTATATTTCCATGAGATCTTACCATTTCCAGGCTCAATGCCAATTACATAATCAGCCGTAGAAGCTACAATCAACCTTACATCTCCATGTTGGTACATTACAGGTGAAACATATGTTCGTGCCCCGCCAACACTTTCGCTAGTCCATACTGTCTCCCCTGTCAGCTTGTTGAATGCAATTACGGAAGTTTCATCTCCTCCATTTGTATAGAGGACCTTATCATCAACAAGCAGGGGCGATTCGGCAACTCCCCACTTATGAATTTTTCCATTGTATTTTTCATTGGCATTCACGCTCCAAATAGTGGTGCCGTCAATTCTGTTCAGGCAAGCTATCTGGCCTGTCCCACTGATCAGGTATATCCGATCACCATCAATGGTTGGTATGCATCGGGTATCAGGATAGGTGTTGGTCCATGATTTTCCATACACCACTTGATATATGATATCGCCATTTTGATCAATGGCATTGAGGTAATCATCTTCGTCAATTTTTCCGGTGACATATATTATACCATCATATAGTACAGGTGTAGAATAACCTACTCCGATGCCTTCTACTCTGAGCAGCTCTTCCGGACCGGATTCCGGCCATTCCTGCAACAATCCTACTTCAGGAAATTTACCGGATCGATCCGGGCCGCGCCATTGAACCTCCTGTGCCAAGGCATTGACAGTTATGAATAAAGCTATTAAAAACCAGATATTATGTTTCATAGTTAAAAAGTTTTTATGTCTGAGTTCAATACTAAAAGCACCCTTCAGACGAAAAATAAAATGTGAAAATTTTCAGGCTCCTCCTCCAACAATAACCGTAAAAGCTATATCTATATAATTTTGTTCTTCCAAAATAATTTAGATATAACAAATATAGTAATAAATATAATTAAGGAATTATGACATAGATCACGTAAGGCATTTATTGAAGTACCTCAATTCGTAATTTTATAAGCGAGTAAAGTGTCTCCGTGTCTGATAAAAAGTCGCCCTTTGTTGATGACCGGATGCGCCCAATGTTGCCCACTACCCATCGATACCTTGGTTTCGCTGATAATCTCAAAAGACTCTTTACCGGGTTTTACCAAGGCAAGTTCGCCTCGCTGACTATACCAATAAAGTAAACCTTCTGCTGAAATCACTGCTCCATTACCAATTTCCTTGGTCGAATAAAGCACTTCACCGGTATTCCAATCAATGCATTGCCACTCCCTGCTTTTATCCCCAGAACCATATATTTTTTCATCAATCATTACCGCACCTCCAATTCGGCTATCTATGGATTGGAGGAACCAGTTTTTAGTTACCTTGCTTCCGTCGACATTGAGCTGCAACATTACTCCCCCCTGTCCATAGCCGCTGAAACAGAATAATTGATTGTTATGGAAAAGTGGTGTGTTGGGATGAATTGAATATATATTGGTGTGCCTGTGGTTCCATAAGAGTTTGCCGTCATGTACATCAATGCCAAGAATGTTGTTTTCGGTATGTGTGACAAGTAAATTCCTTGTGCCGACCTTTGTAAGCAGTGGAGTGCAATATGCAGATTTTTCTCCCATGCCTTTGATCGACCATAGCAGCTGGCCGTAGAAACGGTTTAAGGCGATAATATTATAATCCCGACCACCGGGAGTACAAATCAGCATATCATCCAGGATTGTTATTGTTTCATTGAATCCCCATTCGAGGTTGCGTCCACCGTATTCTTTGAGGATATTTTTTTCCCAATGAAGCTTTCCAGACGTCGCATTCAGGCAGGCAAGATGTCCCATTCCACTTAGTATGTACAGATAATCGCCTGCGATTACCGGAGTTGCCCTGCTACCGGGATAGCTTGTAGAATATTCCTCCCCATAAGGTTCTTTCCAGATCAATTTCCCATCTTCGGTAAGTGCATAGATATAACCCATAGTACCTTCCATTCCGGAAACATAAATTTTGTTGTTGGCAAATGCCGGAGAAGAATACCCTACGCCAAGGCCATCAAAATCCCATAGCACTTCCGGCCCGTTTTTAGGCCAGCTTTGCAATAAGTTAACTTCATCATAAATTCCATTTCGCTGAGGGCCACGCCATTTGGTTGGCTCCTGGCTGAATACGGAAGCGCTGGTAAAGAAAAGAAAGAGGAGGATCAAAAAGCGGAATTTCATAAAAATAACAATTTAAATAAAAAAACAGATTGTGTAATATTCAGGGTTTCTCCATAAGATGGAAAAACCCTGAATATTTATAAACGTGAAAATATGAAATTAATCATAAAACTAAATATATATTTATACTATGCGCCTATAGGGAACCTCTAATAATTCATTTCTTTCAAAAAACAAAGATAATGAATGAGTTGCAAGGCATATTTTTTTGTAATAGCCATAGCTATTCCATAAAAAATATAACGCTGTCAAATCGTTTATTA
>SDBV01000629.1_pt1 | contig 51231 bp, 77 predicted proteins | sample 2277081 | NCBI WGS metagenome assembly SDBV01 (sample SAMN10402039, study PRJNA504765) | marine sediment metagenome | isolation source: marine sediment core GS10_PC15, 223 cmbsf | place: Arctic Ocean: Southern Knipovich Ridge | collected 2010
GGATGAACTTGCAGAGGTCTCAGGCTTCTCTCTCAACACAGTCAAGCGAAGTCTGGACGACCTAAAGGAAGCCAAATGGATAACAGTATGGAAGCCTGGCGGCAGATGGCTAGATGGTACAACTTATGATATAGATTCGCTATACGCGGATGGGAAGGAATGAGACGATGAGTAAATTGACAGCGGAAGAGCGATACCAGCGTCGTGTTGGCAGGGGGGCTGGGAAAGAAAAACTGGCAGAGATAGTGCATAAGGCATACTGCAAAGAGTATGAGCGTCAGAAAGGCGAGCCATACTGGACAAACGGCGACTACAGCTTGCTGGACGAGGATACAAAGGAGTTTGACAGAGCCACCGCGGATGCCATAGGAGAAGCTGTGTACATGGACTCCCGGGGAAACATAGACATATATGAGCTTGCCGCAAAAAGGTGTGATGAACATCGCAAGCTCTTTCAGAAAATAGAAGCGGACAAAGAGGCCCCAGAGAAGACATAGATTTGGACGGTATAGTTGAAAAAAGGTTGAAGGCCAAATTTGCGTGTGAGAAACCCTTTATTCATGCGGGTTTACAGACGTGTTTTTTATCATAGCTCATTTTTGCGTGTGATAGAGCTCATTTTTGACATGAGTTTTCAGATTGGATTGATTTGAGCTAACAGGAGGTTTGTGGGTTAAATCCCCTGTTAGCGTATAAAAGGCGGGATGTCAGCTTTTATTCTTTCTGAATATCCGGTACGCTATGCTCGCGTAACCAGTATGGCATCACCAGAACTTTGGTCGCGCGAGAACGACAGGGAAAACCCTTTCTCCAGATACAAGTTGGTCAACGTCATTGCAACATGAGCGCAAGGTAGCCCCCCTATTTTATCCGCGTCAATACTCACTCTGCTGCCGTTCCACGCCTCCATGTGCTCCTCAATCTTTGCTATAATTGTCTCTATACCGGAAAGCGACTTTGCATCTCGCTCTTGGACTGTTTCTATTTCAGCCATTCTGCTTCCCCCTCGCCTTTTGGATTGCTTGACGCACCTTATCTTTCACCCCCACGCCACCATACCCCAATTTCTCTAACGCTTCCAACGCTTCTAACATATCGGGAGCGTAGTTCATGGCTACCATCTGCTCATCTGTGCCATAAGATTTCCCGCATATTGCAGGCGACAATCCTTCCACATCCAGATTGATACAGCAGAACTCTGGATTGTATTTCCACCGCTGTTTGGCCACGTCCTTTTTGTATCGTTCATCAATATCCTGCATCATTCACCCCTCGCTTTCAGTATGACCGCCTTTACCCGGTCACAATAGGATTTGTCCAGTTTCACAATAGATACAGGTGTAGACTGGTTGCAGCTTCTGTCGGCATCTATGCCTTTTTCCAGCAGTTTTAGCTCGTCCAGCATCTGCGCTGCTGCGGCCATAGTGTCCGCTGTAGTGTCCGCTGTAGTGTCCGTATCATCATCTGCGTACACACGGGCAACAACGCCGCCACTGGAGTCTTCTATCACCCTGACCAAACAGCGCGGCTCACGAACATGCCATTTATCAGCCGCTACATCCTGCTCCTTCCTCCCTTTCTCCGCATCCGATATAGCAGACCAGTACATTGTGGCTTCTGTAGGATGGCTATCAAGGGTAATAAGATAGTCCCATGCCTCGCAGTCTTTGGTGCGTTTAATGGAGCGAACCATCCCTGTATATTTAATCCTCTTCGTCGTACCCATATATTTGACCGTCACTTCCTCGCCAGTTGCAAGTGACTCTTGCAGAAGATGGAATATGCGGCCTCTCTCTTTTGTTGGCTCCGCAGGACTGGAATCTTCTGGTGTGTCTGTAATGTCCCCCTCTTCCGCTTCGTGGACACGGCAGATGTGTTTCACCTTGTCAATATTAAAGTCAACCGCTCCGTCTACGGATTCTGCCCAGCGCAAACTCACGTCCGGCAGGCATATCCTTGCTATTTTCCCTATCCACCATGTCGATTCGCCTTCAAGCTGAACGGCTATAGTTCCCCTGTATGAACTATGGAGTATTTTTTCCCGGTTAGTTCTGATTTTTTCAGGCATCTTCTTATTCTCCTCGCTTTGTCTAACCCCCGCTATATTTGATAAACGGCGGGTTGTCAGGTTAAAGTATCTAACTCAATCCGCTTCCGTGACATATCGGACATATCATGTGGTGCAAGACCCCTCTGAGTCGTTGATAGGCTATCCCTGTTCCGTGACAGTGCTTACATTTCTTCAACTCAATCACCTCCTTTGTCGCGCCTAAACAGCTTCTTGACCCAGCGCTTCACTTTACCAGGCCCCCAAACAATAAAGTCCAGTATCTTATCAAACGGCTTCCACATTTAACTCACCTCCTCTCTCTTGTCACATGGGCAAAGTCAAACATATTTGTATTCTGGATATATCACTTTGTTCCCAACTCCGCCAAGACCCGCTGAATCAATGTCTTAGTGGTCTCGCAGGAGTTAATTAGCAAATCATCAATATCCGCATCAGGGCCGCGCTCATCCAAAACTTTGCCAACAAAATATATACACGCATCAACTGGATTAAATTTGATGTAAGCTCCGGGGGTGTATGTTCCGTCGCCGCTCAATTCCAGATGATACTTAAGGCCATGCACCACCTCTGCAACAACATCATCAGTAACCTCATCGTCCAGCGTCCATTTCATTGTACTGTGGTAACTCATTTCTCACATCACCTCCTTCATCTGTCTTAATCGTTCTACTCTAGCCACGGAGACAACACTACCTCGTATTTCTTCTGCCGCTTCCAGCGCACCGACTTTTTCGTAGGAACTTCTTGCCAGAATTCCAATATCTTAACAGACTCGGAACTCATGACATCTCCTGCGTAACAAGACCATTTCCCATCCTGGAACTCCACGCCATGCCGCGGTGGATGGCCATAATCTATATTTGCGAGGTTTCCTTCTTCTATAAACTTGCTAAACGGTGGTCGCTTCTTATAGCTATCCCAGCACAGAACGACACTGAACCGCTTGCCGCAAGACTGGCATTGAATCTCCACCAACGCAACCTCTTGAGCATGGAGGAACATATCAGGCTTAAATGCGGAATATCTTGGGACACCGCTTTCTTCATAAAAGGTCGGTTCCTGATCAATCAATGATGTTATATCGGAATAATCGTCTTTCATCTTTCCTCACCACCTTCTAAATCCATTTCCACCATAGCCGCCGCTATTGTGCAGTACATGACATCCAGGCGCTGTTTGGTCAGTTCTGCTTTGGTTATCATTCTTTTTCCTCTTTTGGGTTCCACTCAAAATTCTCCAGGTTAAGTTCCGGCTGCGCTTCTTCTTCCTTCTTCGCCTGCTCCACATGCCACTTGATTCTCCGTTCTCCTATATCCACCATTTCCCCATCTATCTCCGTCCCGATATAGTGTCTTCCAGAGAGCGCACAGGATATTCCTGTGGTTCCCGACCCCATATATGGGTCATATACGACATCGCCGGGCCGTGAGCCTATAGCAATCAGGTATGACATTAGCTTTATGGGCTTAACAGTCGGATGTGCATTTTTCCTGGGCTTTCTCCCACCATCTGTTGTGCCAAATATCTCCAATGACTCTCCAGAATTGTCGCATTTATACATCTGCTTATCTTCCAACTCATCCAGCCCTGCGTTCTTCTCTTTCTTACTTGCCTTCGGCACGATAAGGAAGGGGAACGTGCGATTGACACTATCGGGGAGATTCTTCTCTGCCCATGCGTCCAGGGAGAAGTATCGAGAGAAGGAACCTGAATCCGCATGTTGATTATATCCGGGGATAGCCTTTGGGTTTGGCTGAAAGCCTTTAACATTCTTGCTTTCGAACACTGGCTGGATAGTAACACCAGACTTGGTTATCTTCCCATCGTTCAGGGCGTCATCAGATACCAGAAGATTGGGAGCATAGCGGCCGGCAGATTTCACGCATTCACGGGCTTGCTCTAGCGGTATAGAGCCTTCACCATATACGGTTTCGTCTGTACCAAAGCCAATAGATTTAGAATTTTCTGTGAAATTACATTTAGCCTCTACTGCTCCTTTGTCCTTATCGCTCTCATACGGAATCCGCCCAGCGTCTAAGTGAGTACAGCCATGCCCATTGCTCAACGCCTGGTCAAGGTACGTCTTCTCTGTGCATGGCTTCATCACGACCAGCACTACTTCGTAGCAAGGTTTGGCTTGAAATCCTGCATACGCCCCCTCAAGAGCTTTCGCTTCAGGAGTGGCGGGGGCTGTGATGTTGACTTCAACTCTCTGCCTATCTTTTGCCACACCGCCATGTAAACCATCTTGGCCTGTTTCGGTATCTCTTTTAATGTCGGCATAGGTTCCTTCTTTTTTTCCTACAACTTCCCTCGCCACCCCTGCTCTCTTATCAGCCAACTTGCTCAGGTTAGCCGCTTTGGGAAATCCTGTCGCGTATGCCCACAGGATAGGCGAGAAATTAACCATAAAGCCCGCGTCTTCCAGGTTCACTATCATCCGCGAGAGGCAATCCTGGCGTGGTATGCTCATGATAAAGGCGAATGCTCCTGGCTTGAGCACTCTCAGACATTCCTTCCACACATCAACAGATGGCAATGCTTTATCCCATGCTTTCCCCATGAACGATATGCCATATGGCGGGTCTGTGACTATACAGTCAATGAAGTTATCTGGCATGGTTGACATTTGCGACATTTCGCTGTTGTGGTAAATTCTATCTATCATTCTGGCTTCTCCTCGTAGTCCCCTCGTTCAAATGCTTCAAAGAACGCGTTGTCGATGTCAAGTTCTCTTCCGTGTTCCTTAATTACCAATTCGTCCGTTCCTGGCTCCACTTCCACACAGTATTGGTCAATCTCTTCATCTAAGGGATAGGTCTTATCCCAATCTGGGAATCCCAGTGCTTTTTTAACCAGTTTCCGCGTATCGCCATGCAGATTCATCTTATTGCCATTCTTCAGATACCATTCCCGACAGCTTTCCAGGGTTCCTCCATTCCCCTGTGCCGCTGATGCTCCCAGCCAGTCGCATATCATCTCTTGCCTATACTTGCATGGCATTTCCAGAGTTATACTACGGGTGCCGTTTTCGTCTCCGTCTTCTGGTTGCACCCAATACTGCCAGTGGTGCCTGTTGCGCTTCTGGTGGAGGAAGAAGGCGAAATCGAAGTCCGGGTCGCCTGTGTCTGTGGGTTTATAGTAGCCTGTCTTGTCTCTCCCTTCTTTTATTCCTTGCTTCCCGGCTCCATAGAAGTGTTCGGTATAGGGTTTGAACTCTGACCAGCGGAACTTTGACCAGTCGTGGAGGATGCCCAGGCGTTTCAGCCCGCGTAGCTTGCATTGTTGGTAGACGTGGTATTTATGTTTCAGCACATATTTAAGATACCTTAGATATTTCACGATTCCTCTCCTTTATTCAGGATATTCTCAGCGAATTTTTCCGCATAGGCGGCGTAGTAGTCAATCCTTTCCTTCAGCGACTTTGCGTTTGGGCGCAAGAACAGGATTCCGCCCCAATAGTCAACATATGCCCGTATACATTCTGGGGGCATCTTCTGTCCGCATCCTGCTCGCCGCTTTAGCGAGGCATCAATTTTCTCACTCACGATGATTCTCCTGTGTTGCCTGATGTAAGATTGTCGCATATGCTTGTGTTTCCAAAGCCTGTTCTCGCGGAATGTTTCTTCTTTATCTGCTGTAATATTTCCAGCAGGTTGGTTTCGTTGATGCCTGGGTGTCTGCCTGCAACATTGGCGGTAAGTGGGTCAACACCGGCGCCAACCACAGGGAAGGGGCAGCTTTCCGGGACACCTATATAGGTGAAGCCCGCGCCATGCAGGGATTCGCCCGTTAGACAGCATTCGTGGTCTTTACTTTTGTCCCCAGTGTCGTACTGGCATTCATCACAATCATCTATCCTGTAATAGGTGACAATGCTACCGTTGAAATCCGCTATAATCACTGTGCGCTTATCCATTCGTTCATATCCTTTCCGAGTCTAACCCCCGCTATATTTGATAAATGGCGGGTTGTCAAGTCCTTTATTACTCCCGGTTCCCTATCTAGCCAAACAGATATTTCTCCACGGCTTCCAGTCGTTCATCAAACGGCAAGTCCGCAAGTTCTGGTTTCACCATCTTTATGGCGTCCCTTATGGCTCCATCGCCATCAATGTCGCATGGATGCTTCAGCGCCAGGTCTGTGTGTCCATCTCTGCTCAGTTGAGCGGCGGCTTTATACTTCCAGTCGTTCATTTTATACACCACATATGCGTAGTAGAGCAGATAGTCATCCTTCGTCCATTCTGGCTCAACTGCGCCCATCCTCTCTATCTCTGCCGCCTTCATTTTTCTCAGAACCCACTTCCTATAATTCCCCAGCAGTTTCATCTTCGCCCTCCAATTCTATTGGTTTACTTCAAAATGCTGACACCGCACTGCACGATGCTTGATGCAACTGCTGGCATCGCAGTAGTGAGAATCTTTAACTCTGAGTCTGCATGTTTCGCACAGATTGGCCATTGACAGCAACGCCCAGACCGTTCTGGCGGCTTTAGACAGGTCTCTATATGCTTCTTGCATAGCCAGTCCCTGATAAAACGATGACTTCAGGGCGGTGTCTTCCAGCATTTCCATATATGTTGCGTCTCCCATGAGTTCCATGTATTCTGGCTTCTCCTTCATTGGTATCAATTCAAGCTGTCTCTTTATCAATGCCAGCGTGGCGCATCGGTCACATCGTCCTTCTGTCATATCGCAATAGCATTGCTGCAACGTGAACACGGAGCGGAGATGCGTGATTATGCCATACAGTATGGCTGGTTCTGTAGTTTCGTCGCATTCTTCAGGTTCATCTGACAATGATACCGTCATATCGCAAACCGCTCCTTTTCCTATAGGTATCGTTGCGTCGTTTGTGCCGACTTCCTCAATAGTTGCGCTTTTGACTCCCAGGTGTTTGGCTATAATAGCCGCTAATTCATTGACATTGAATGATTTTTGCATCACTTTACCCCCGTTTTTTCCATTATGTCTTCTCTGCATTCGTCACAATAGCCTTCATTTTCACCTTCGTCATCGACGAGTTCCCCGACCTCGAACCACCAGCCGCATCCGCTACATGCTTCAATACCTTCATCCAGAAGCAATTCTTCAACTTCGTCTTCTGGAATACCGTATTGTTCGGCTATGTCCACTACTGACTGGCAGGTTCCCAATACGCCCCGTATAGACCCTCGATAATACTCCTTTGCCGCTTTCAGCGCTTCTTCTAATTCCTCTCGTATTTCCCCTGGGACTTTCTTCACTGCCAGCCCAGCTTCCGCCAGCCTTGCGCCCCGTACCAAATCCCCTGCATGGATAGCGCACCATGCTCCAGAGCGGTACAGGATGCCTTTAGAGAGCGGATGGTTGGTTAGCAGAGCCGCTTCTTCTTCCAGTAGGGCTGTTTGGAAGTACAGCATTCTTGATTTCAGGTTGCGCCCCTTACTGAGATAGTCTGTAAGGGGCAGTCCAGCCACAAAGGCTTTCTGCATGAGAACTTCCGCCTTCTTGTGGAGATTATGCCCACGCCAGTTCCGCCCTTTAGCCCTCGCTCTGTATATTTTTCCCACCGCATAGAGGATGGCCAGCATCACAATCCCAAGTAGCGTCCCCCGCCAGGTTAAATCACTTCTCATCTTCCGCTTCCTTCTCTCTCTGGAGTTCCATCCAGTAACTCTCTTCCGACAGGCTGTCATCGCCCACGACGCGGTGAGTGCCATCAAATGCCGCCAGTTCGGCAGTGGCTTCCGCTTTCCTTTGATTGGCTTTATAAGCCGCTTCAATATAGCATAGGATGCGTTTTTTGAGAATCTCCCGTCCATACTTCAACGCCATGATGTGCGTCGGGAACCACGTTTCGTTGGTCTTCTTGATAAACTTGGTCGGTTTCCATTTAGATGTGGACGTTTCCGGGTCTACCTTATATCCCTTCGGTGTCTCTTTGATAACCTCAACCGTCTCTATTCTCACTCCGCAAGTTACCATGTATAGTTTCACTTGTCATCCTCCTTCATCTTTTCCAGAATAGCCTTTATCTTCTCCCCTACGAGCTTTGCTTCGTCCTCGTTCTTGCAGGCTCTGTAGCGAAACTCGGTGGTGGTCTTTTCCCCATCTTTATCAAAGGCTATGTTTCGTATCTGCTTCTGCTCAATCAGAAAATATCCGCTCAGATATTTGCCGTCTATGGCCTTTGCGACCGAGCGGTCTCTGGCGATGGCATCCATGAACGGGGCTGGAAGCGCAGAGGTCATCTCCGGCAGCCCCTCCTTGTCTATTAACACATTGACGCTTCCATCTGCATGATATGTGACGTAGCCATGCTGGATAGATTTCATTCTTCTATTCCTCCCCCAGAAGCCTTGAGAGATTCTTCTTTTCTATGACCACAGTGAACCGGGCCAGTTGCGTTATGAGCGCTCTCACCTTCTCCGGCTCCGGCTCTGGCATACCATTCTTCCCTGAGTCCGCCCCTACCCACACCTTCTTAGGCCCTATAGCTTCCACCATAGTCACGAAATTATCCAGGTTGAAGTCCAGTAGCGGTTCCAGACTGAGCACAGCCTCCACGTCAGGGAACCGCCGCCGTATTTCTCTCATGGCTTCCGCTCGATTGCATGGAGCCGGCGTTATGAGGCAGTTTGTGTACGGGGCCAGAATATCACCATCATCCGTCTCTATGGTGGCTCCCAGCATGAACTTGGGCGGGAAGTGTCCCTGCTGACACAGTAACCATGCCAGGTACCCATCGGGATTCTTGGTCATCCACAGATATTCATTCCATGGGTATGAGCGGCAGTGTCTCAACATTGTTGTAATCCATTCAGCCGGAACCCACTCCCCCCAGGAGTCGCTGGACGACCCTACGAATATCTTCCTGCCTTCGCCCAGGTCGTCCTTCAGGTAGTGTTCTCTGAAGCCTGGTGTAGTCATGTCGTTCTTTATGGGTTCATCCTTCTTGTTTACCCTGTTCTCCATACGCTTTATGGAGCAGTATGTGCATCCATGGCGGCATCCGATGATTGGATTCCACCTCCAATAGTCTTTATACATGTTCCCGTTGTCTATGGGCTTTAAGAGTGCCATCTTTTTCTCCTTTTAGAGTTTCCCCTGGAATCCCGCATATACCTTTATGGTTACATATCCATCCCTGTCTACAGGTTCCTCTATTTCGCCTTTGGGGTTGGGGCCGCCATATAACACCCACTTACCATTCTGCAACGTCGTTACCAAATCACCTCTTCGCCCACAGTCGCATGTTTCATCCCACTCTTTCGTTTTGATGGTCTGCTCTGGATAGTGTCCAGCCACCCGATTATCCGATTTCGGTTCGGGAGAAAACACCCGTATGACTATGTACCCATCGCTGTCCATCTTTTTCCATATTTTCCCATCTGGATTGCCATTGATGCAGGGACACCATGCGCCGTGGTCAAGCTTGGTGAGTGTCGCGCCTTCTTTGAGTATCTTACACTGCGCCCCATACTCCCTCGTTCTTATGAACTTATTCGGCTTCTCTGATGTCTCCACTTCTTCTTCCACCACGACCGCCTTTATATCCAGCTTCGGCTTTATATCCTCCGTAAGCCGGCATTTGTTCACGCCTACGGATTTCACGCATCCGGCATAGGCCTTCAGGGCTTTGGCTTTGTCGCCATTCTTTGCGTTAAGTCGCCATTCGTTCTTGTTAATCTGTTGCCATACTACGTACATTGATAATCTCCTTAATTCGGCATCCCATACAGCGCAGGCCCCAAAAGGTCTATAGCGAAGTGCATAGCCTGGCCTGGCGACAGGGATACTTCGTGGTCTTCTTGGTCATCGTGAACTGCTCTTATAACAACTTCTTCATCCGTCACTACGGTCAATAACCCACCCTTGCCACAGCTACATTCAGTGGCCATAGCTCTGAGTACCTTTCCTTTTATTGGGTGTTCCATACCACGGGTTCTCCATTTTGTTATGTTGTGCAAATTACAGCATATCTGTCGGCATGAAATGGCGGGAAGCTACACTGGAAGCCAGCCGCTCCTTTGTGGCCCCCACCCTTCTTGCCCTGATATACTGCATGTTTCGCTATTTCCGAGACGTCTATGTCTTTATCGGTATAGAGCGATACTGTCCAGTACCCACCCGGCAGGTAGCGATAGGCAATCCAGATGTCGTAGTCTGGAGCTACTGCTTCAAATGGCGTGGAATTCACGAATCCGTTCACGGCATAGCAGTTATACGGCTCTTCCCTGTCTGGAACAAAGAGATTCGCCTGGAAGCCATTTTCTCTCACATACTCCTGGTCTGTCTGGGCTTTATATGCCAGGATGGTGGGGCCTGTTGCTGAGATGGATTCCAGACAGTGGCCATCGTCATATTGCAGGGCATTCCAAACAGGGGAGCGGGGGTTGGTGTTAAGGGCTTCCATCCCGGCGCAGAACTGTTTGGTGTCATCGCCATAGGCGTAAGTCCAGGTGTCCCTGTCGCCTATGAGACTGATATATCTGGGGATGTCGCCCATTTCAACGGCAGGCTTGGCGCGGCCATATCCAATATACGGGGAGTTATCCTTTACCCAGAAGTAGGCGAGGCAGCATCCCGCCATCTCTGTGCTTCGCACACCCTGTATGTTATACTGAATATCGAAGTTGTCGTATTTCTGTATGGCAGATTGGTGGTGGTCTATCCATATCACCAACTCTGTTATTCCCAGGAGCTTCTGCATATCTTCCGGCTCTATGGAGAAGTCCAGGATAAAGACTTTCTCTCCTTTTTCTATCTCTTCCCAGGGCAGTTCCATTCCATATTGCATGGGGTAGAAACACTCACTGGGGTATGGGTAGTCGTCATATGCGTTGATTATGTGTGCGCTACACTGTCCGTCTAAGTCGGGGTGGTAAAATATCTTCATAGCAGGTCTCCCTGTAGTAGTAGAAAGGCGACAGCGGCACATAAAGGGACTTGTCCGTTGCCTATAGCCTTCAGTCTGTTCACCCTGTCCTTTTTCTTTGTCGTTATTCTTGGGATAACACCATAGTCTGCGGGGTCGTAATCCCACCATTCCTGAATGTTCTCTTCCCAGGCGGATATGTCTCCCAGCGGTGCCAGGTCACTCCATCCTATTGGCCAATTCATGAGCCATTCCACCCAGTCGGGATTGAGTGCTTGGGTAGCCATCTTCTTGCCCTCTTCGCCAGCCATCTCTTTGAGTTTCTTTCTCATGTGCGCTGAACTTGCCAGCCCAGCATGTCCGCCAGCAGTCTGTCCTTCTCGCGTTCCTGCATGTGGCGTTGGCCAAAAACCATTATGTTGACTAGGGCTGTTTTTAGCGTCTTGGGTCTGTCCGCGCCGGAATGGGTTGCCAGAGCCTCCCCATTCATCCATCCTGCCCGAATTATGGCCAGTCAATGCAGTTGGCGTTGGCCACATAGCGGCAACCTGTTCCAGCCCTTTCTGGACAAGTCTGCCAGTTTCTTTATGGAAGAATCTCTGGGCTGGATGTTCTGGAGTGTTGCCGTCCTTATCCACCACTTCTATATGCTTCCAGCCCGGCTCCTGGGCGGCCGGCGTGGGCCACATGTGTTTGTTCTTCTCCTGCACATGGTCTCGGAGTTTGTAGTGTCCAGTTTTCCCTTCCCGCATCTCCATGACTCCGCCTTCGCCATCTGAAGCGGAAGGTGTACGCCAGAAGGTTTTCCGCAGGCCAGCATCTTCCTCTGGTGTGAGGTCGGATAAATGATACGCCTTTATTTCCACATATACTTCATTTCCTCTTCGCTGAATACTATTTCTCCTTTTTTGACCAATTCTACCGCTAGTTTGGTCAACTGCCAATGTAGTTTGCTGTGCTGACTCATTGAGACAATGACTAGATTCTCCGGCTGGTTGTTCTGGAGATTGAAATCCACATGATGGACTCTTTCGCCCGGCTCCATTGCTCTGTTGTATTTCGATTCTACCACATACGCATATATGTGTTTCCCCGCTATTTTGGGCCGGTCTCCTTTTTTCCGCTTGTATGGATTGATTGGGACGTTGGCATTTTTGATTCGGCTTTGCACTGAGCGCCATCCCATCCCGGTCGCTCCCGCAATCTGCTTCATGGTCATGTTGTCCTCTACATACATTCTTATTATTTCCTCTGCCTTCACTTTGCAGGGCTGTCGTGCATCCCCGGAACATCTTGTTGAGCAATACTTTCCCATTCCGCGCTTCAGTAAGTCCACCCTGGGTCGGAACCCGACGCCACATTCCAGACACGGGCGCATCTCTCCCAGTTTTCTTTTTTGCTTCATGATTATCTCCTATGCCCAAGCACCCATAGTCTTTTTCGTAAATGTGGTGCCCCAGCGTCTCTTGCGCTAAAGATTCGCCAAGCAACACAATACCCAATTTTGGCCAAGTCTGCAAGGATTCGTCCGAAATATCCATGAGTCCCGGCAAGCAATGCTGGGACATTTTCCAAAAAACACCATTCGGGCCGGACTTCTCTAATGACGCGAATGGTGTCCGGCCACATGTTGCGCGGGTCATCCTCTCCTTTCTGCTTTCCTGCGATGGAAAACGGAGAGCATGGAAATCCGGCAGTGATAATATCCACCTGTCCAGCCCAGGGACGCCCGTTGAAGGTCTTAATATCATCCCATATCGGCGCATCGCACAGATGGCCATCCGCAATCCTTGCTTTAAGGACTTCAATGCAATAGGGGTTGAATTCAACGTAGCAGACGGTTCTGAATCCGAGCAGTCTTCCTGCGAGCAGTCCGCCTCCCGCCCCTGTGAAGAGGGATAACTCTCTAAGCCCTTCGGTAGATATTGCCAACTCATCCATCAGTCCTCCTGCTTCCCGACCAGCATCTCGATACCTCGTATTTGTTCCAGGTTTATGTCTTGGTGGTATGCCAGTTCACACAGCGCTGTAGATTCGTTATCCAGTAGTAATAATTTGTCCATTCAGGCTGTCCTCGCTCCCGAAGAGTATTTGCCGCCTTTCAGCCGGTCGTTTATATAATGTTCGTGCTCGCTATACTCTTTGGGAAATGGTTTTCCGCATTCCTTGATAAAGCCAACAGCCGTTTCTATCTCCCCTTTCAGTTCGCTATGCGCTCTCCTGAGAACTCTGTCCAATACGGGTTTGTCGCTCATGTTCATCACGTCCTTTTAGATGAAATTCTCTTCTATCCTGGGGTCGTCCTTGCCTTCGCTCCATAGAGAGGAGCAGTGTTTGGCCAGCATCTTGATAGCTCTATATAGATGTGTTCCAGTGACGCTCTGGTCGTCTTGTATGGAGAGCGCCACCAACTCGTATATGTTCCTGGAGACCGCCGCTTCGCATCTACATATTATTTCTATATCTCCATTGGACAACTCTTTTCGGCAAAACAGAACCTGCCCCACATCGCGCAGGCCTTCATATCCCAGCGTCCCGATGAAGATTTTATATCTCCTATCAACGCTTTCTATGCCATTCTGATATGTAGATGTATATCTCACCTTTACCTCCGTGTCGCCCGTATCTTAATAAGCTGCTCCAGCGAATGCTCATTATCGGCCTCAACGGTATTGATAAGCGTCCATCGCTTTCCCAGGGCGAAGGCCATTCCCAGGTCGAATATGGAACCCGGGGATTTTGTGGGGTTCCAGTACACGTCTATTATGTCGGCATCCTCCATAGCTTCCAGGTTCTTGCGACAACACTCTATGCCCGTGAGAGCCACCTGGTCTATATCACGCCAGGGTAGATGTACTTCGTCGCCTTCCGCTTCCCGGGCGGCAACCCACGTCTCTATGATTTCTACTTCTTCAGGCGTCACGTTAGTTACGGGACTGAGTATGTATCTGTTCATTTCTTATTTCCTTTCAGTCGTTTGGTGTATCCATCCATAGCTTTGTCCAGTGCTCTCTCTAATTTGCGGCGATGTTGGCGGTTCCTTTCCTCCCCCTGTGCGTTCATGTGAGGGCAGGACAGCAACGGATGGGATTCGTCGCCGAACCTTACGCATATCTCCGGCCGGTCGTCGTATATCCGGCAAGAGTATTTCTCCCTGTCCAGGAAGACGCATCTGCCATCATCCACCAATGCAACTACGGCATTCGATTCCGGCACTTGTGCCATCGAAAACGTTATGTTTGGGTCGGTGTCCCCGTAATGCGCCATGATGAACTGCCTGTCCATAGACATGGGGCAGCAGCAGTTGGCCCTACATGCGCCGCCCTTGTTCAGGTTGTGGCATTTCTCCGCAAAATTCATGATGCTCTTCCTTTCTCAGTTCGGTCAACCAGTCTTCGCAACCATAACAACAGATAGTGTCCAGAGCTTCGTGATATTCCAGCCACTCCAGATTGCCGCAGTATGGGCAGTATCTATCAATCAGTCCAGAGTAGATGCCTCTTTTGAGTCCGACCATTTCATCCACCATGCCTACGGGAAGGTCAGAAACGTCACTCTGTTTTGACCATTTGACGTCCAGGTTCATGTAATCGTCATCGCAGATACTTTTAATGTCATATTCGTCGTCAGCCCAGAGTAGCTTCTTGGCATCCGCAACACTATGGGCGACTACACAATACGAACATTCACCATTGCTGTGGCAGTAGAGCCGCTTACGTTTCATCAGGTTCTGCATCTTCAGGTTGCACCTCTATCTTAATTGAATCATCATCCGATACAATAAGCTCGTGTCCTGTTTGGCTTATGATAACGCGAGCAGATAGCGTAGTGGCCAGGTCTTTAGCCATGTGTTCTACGACAACTCTGCTTGCTCTTTCCGGTGACGTTATAACCACCACCCTATTCATCTGCCTGTATATCTCCGCCGCCATAGGGCCTATGATAGCTCCCGCAGTCGTGCCTTTGACTATGTTAATGTCAAATTCCTGCTTGAGCGCTTCCGTCGCTATCCTGTAAGCCTCTTTCACTTTCTCCGCTTCAGTCATGATTACTCCCTTCTTTCTGAGCTTTGTGTTCTCACATAGCAAAGTGCCATATCGCCACTGTTCTGGATAAACATGAGTGCGAAATTTACGACATCCACGGCCTCAGCGCACTGCTTCACGGCTCCGCCGGAGTTATGTTCCTCCACCCATTCCGTGAATTCCTCAAACAGTCTGCCGGCGATGTCTTTCTGAGACATGGTGTCCCACGTATCGCCCCGTTCCTTTCGGTGGTCGCAGTAGACGTTAGCCGCCAACTGTACGGCATCGCCGAACTGCTCCATGAAGATTTTCAGGTCTTCTGCATCTTGCTTCTTAGCATCCTCTAATGTCTTCTTCAACTGGCGCCTCCCCTGTTGTTGTTTGGTTCCATTCACTCTCAAGTATCATATATTTGCACTGCGTACATTCGTGTATATGCGTAAAGAACGGGGCTGTATGTTCCACAGAAGCTACCTGGACTGTCCTGCATTCAGGACACCATATAACTTCCAGGTGGTCTTCGGTTTCCACGCCATCCTGTTCCAGAATATAGTTCACAGCATGGAGAAGATTCGGTATGATGACTCCATGATTCAACAGGCTGTTTGCTGGGATGTGAGAATTCAGCATTCCCTGGCTTGCGTCGATTCGTATTAGATTCTTTACCCCTGCGCGCAATCCTGCCGCTATGTCGCTCTGTTGGTTTCCCACCATCCATGCGCTGGGGAGGTGAATATTGTATTCATAAGCCGCCGCTAACAGCATCCCGGGTGCCGGCTTCCTGCATGAGCATTGGTCTCCCTCGGTATGTGGACAGATATAGAATTGCAGATTGCCGACCAAATAACCTTGCAGGAGCTTCGGCTTATCCGCAGGCAAAAGCCTGGTTGCGACATAAAGCTCATCTAGCATCATGTTGTGGATAGTCCGAATGTCCCCGTGTTCCACTATCCCCTTCCCTATGCAAGCCTGGTTAGATACAACGGCGACAAAGTAATCATTCTCCAGAAGCCGGATGATAGCCTCTTTGCTCCCCGCTATCCACTCGAATTCTTCCCATTTAGTCACGTAGTTTCGGGCATCCCCGGAAGGATGATGTCTGCCCTTGTTGACGACATCATCCCTGTCCAGGAACACCACTCGTTTTCGCATTGCCATAGATTTTCTCCTATTCGTCCCGGCGTTTCTTGGTCATGAGCATCTTATTGCCGGAGCCAAAATGATATATGTTTCCTTTGTCCATAATGACGTGAAGCAACGTCCGCACGGGAACCCTGACGCCCATTCCGTACCAGATGTGGCCAGTCTCCTTGTCTTCGTTCTTGGCGGAGAAGGCTTTGTACATGTTCATATATTCTACCACCAGATGGTAGAACGCCTGGGAGTCTATTATCCAGAAGTCTCCCGTATGCGGGTCTATTATGGCCAGCAGGTGGGAATTGTACAGTTTGGATAGCCAGCCAGGCTTCCAGTTGTTGTAATCGGCGTTGGCCACAGTCTCCACGGCGATATTGCCCGTTTCGTGGAGTCTGAAATCGCATTTTACCTCCACAGGAACCTTTTCGTTCTCCCCTATGACTATAGCCCAGAAATCAATCCCCAGCTTTTGTTCCGCTTCATCAGCTTCGGTTATGCCTGTGATGTTGCTACGCTCTCTTACCCACCCCACAAACGCTTCGTAGAACTGTTTCTGTTTCCCAAGCTGCTCGTTGAAGTCGAAAATGCGTTTTTTGCGGTTCACGATGTCTCCTTTTTTGTGAAAACCCCCCAGAACACATAGCGCTCATATTCCTCTTCCCAGAGCATGACGCCGCGAAGCATGTGGAATCCCACAGCGGCTGCCATCTCGTTCCATACAGTGTTATAGTCCCATAGCATGTAGTGCTCAGGCGGATGGAGTTCCGCATCGAAGTTCACGTAGAACATGAGCGTTCCGCCAACCTTCAACGTCCTGTGCATTTCGTATAGCAACTGCCTATATGCCGCTGTGTGGTCTATGACATTCCTGCAAATCATGTAGTCAAAGGCGTTTTCCTGAAAGTGCAGAATGCCATCGTCTTCGTGTCCCAGAATATAGCCCACGGTGGAATCTTCCGGCGTGTACATCTTCTGGTATTCTTCCATCAGCGGGTCTATAGCAAACAGCAATGCCAATCTGCTGTACTCAAAGATGGAGGATGGGCCGCATCCCACATCAAGTCCTGTGCCTTCCACTGTCTTTAGTTCCGGCCACATTTCTCTCAGCTTGGGCATAGTTGCCGTCCGAATCCTGGCGTAATCCTCTCCCGGGTATTTAGCAACTTCGTTTTTCCAGAATTCCAGTTCCCCTATCTGTCTTTCGTTTAGTTCGCTCATTGGGATTCTCCCTATCGTTCCCGCTCTACGGGATGTTGATTTATCCAATGTAAATGCTTCTGGTGCTTGCTCCATGCCACATGCCTCTTGTATATGCCCCATTCCTTCTCAATCCTTCTTCCCCATCGCTGAAACATCTGCTTGATGGAAAGAATGAAGAAGGAACCGCAGAATAAGGCAGTAAATAATGCCATTCCTGCGCTAGTACCTTGCCAATCGTAATCCAAGCCTATCTCCTTTTTAGAACATCTTCAGTTGGTTCGCATCCGGTCTTCGCTTTCACTTCTACAGTTACAATAGTGTCGTTTCTGCCGCCGCCATGCGGGACTAACAGAACACGACGCAACTCAAAGCCCCTGCATTTACCCATCCCGCCGGAGTTCCAGCCAAAGGATATAACCTTGCCGCCGGGTCTGACTACGCGCGCTACCTCATCTCTACATCTTGCCCAATATTTCTTGTTCCCATATTCCTTGCGCCCGTATTTTCTGGCTTGGGTAATAGAATATGGGGGGTCATATAAGACACCATCTGCGGCGTGGTTAGCCCATTGAGACAGGAACTCTACAGCGTCAAGATGGCTGTCAGCCTCAGTCTCAGGATTTATATCATTCTTGCAGTCAGAACTCACAGGAGAATACTTCCCGCAAAACGGGTCAAGCCATCCAAACTTTGTGCCTTCGGTCATCTCTTCCTTCAGCAAGTCCGCGATAGGCTTTATCGTAAATGTCCACCTACTCGGCATAGCCCAAATACGTTCTATTCTCATATCTCTCACCTCAATACTCATAATTTATGGCATGTCCGATTTCCAGAACATTGAAATCCTTGAATCCCGCGAAATACATTGGTTTTTCTGAGTCAAACACGCCTATGCCAACTTTCTCTGGCAGACTTCCTTCTTCCAATAGCTTGTTATACAACGCCATAGGAGCATCTTTGTAATCCAGCGTTCTTCGGCGGAAGACAGCTATCAATATGCCATCATTCCGTATCTCTATCTCGAATTCATGTTCATCGAACCACACAGCAACGGCATAGACATCCATAAGATGTTCTTTCCAGGGGGTCTCCTGCACCATTTTTAATTTGCGCGGTCGGCCTTTCTTTGCCTGCGTTGGACGGCCGGTAGAAGAGATGTGATAAAGATGCGCTGTCATGATTATGCTTTTGGTCGTAACACCATACCGGGTAGCCAATTCTTTGGTAGGTTTCTTCCCGTAGTATTTCTTCAAATACCTTATTTCATGTGGTTTCCAGGAATGTTTCCCGTTTAGAGTATAATCCAGACCCATTTTTAGCATCTTTTTATAGACGCCATTTGGGGTGCGCTCGACTCCGATTCTGGCTGATACAGGCTTCAGTCCTGCACATAAGTCATCTCTGAACAGAATGCCGGAGTTTTTGCGAAGATATTCTTTTTCCTCATCTGAATACGGTGTATTCATCCATACCCCCGCCTATTTGAATTTGACTCTCATGAAGTTATGGCGACAATACTCTGGAATTACTATAGCGGAACACGCCGTTTCCCTTTCGCCTACATGCCCATCCAGGATGACCCAGAAATACGACTCATCCGAACAGAATGCTTTGTTTTCGCTTGATATGAAAAATGCCTCACCCCATATAGATTCAATAGATTGACCTCCAGGAGTGATTACTGGAACCCAGTGGCGCAAGTCCTGTTTGCCACTACGGGGGACGAGGAGTCCCTTGATGCGCGCAGTTCTCATACCACCAAGAACTCCTGGTATTCTATCAACATGGGCCAACAACTGCAAAATCACATCTTTACTCAACTGACCACTACAGCTACAATCATAATCATTGGTAGTTGGGTATGCTGCATCATTACCATGTCCGGCGACTTTCCAGTGGTCATCAGCAAATTTGCCAATACTGCCGTTTATTGCCCGATACACAGCATGGCTTGCTAATCGACGACAAGCTACACCATGCAACGGATTGTATTGATACCATAGCTCCATATCGTCCTGCTCGATGCTATAGAATTCACCTTCTTTGCTAGCTACAATCGCATTCATATTCTTATCCTTTCACTGCCCACCAATTCAGCATGGTGTTAGAGTAATAGAGTTCTTGAAGGCTGTTCTGGAGGAAGTATTCATCCACACAGGACTTCACCTCGCACATACCTTCCAGCGTCTGCTTATAATCATGCCCACCACAGTATCCACCTGGCTTCACCGCCGCATATCCCAGGGGCAGTTCCGCCTCCACATTGCGTCTGCGATGGTCGCTGTCGTGCCAGGCGAAATCAAGGTTGTGTAGATTCGGCAATGCGTCAACGGATTTCTCGTATATCCAGACTACTTTGTCTCCATAAGGTTCCAGACGTTCCCGCGCCAGTTCCTTTGCCAACTTCAAGTCTGGATTCCCGAACTGGTAGTCAGGGTTCTCGTCATAGGTGTCTATGAGGTAGAGCTTGTCTATGGGGAGAGCTTCCAGTATCTTCACCGCATTCTGCGCCAGATGGACGCCTATCTCCACGCCCACGAGGCCCATAAGCGGCGATTGTAGCATGTGATGGAACATAGGTTCCAGGAAGATTGGTTCGCCATCAATGTCTATCTGATTGCCATTGTACTTCATTGTGACCATATCTGCCAAGCCCATAACGGCTATTTTGCCTTCTCCTATCCATTTCGCATACGGTATTGTGGTCATACCTGTGCCTGGGAGATACACGTCTTCGGTCACATCAGACGCCAGTACGCGCTGACCTTCGTTCAGAAAGAAGTTCTCGTATTGAACATTCTCATTAGCTTTCAGTATGAACGGCCGTGTCCTCGTTATCGTTGTCTGCATTTGGCTCTCCTTTCTGATTATAAAGGTCGTACCCCATTTTCGTCGCCATGCGCTCAATGCAACACCCCAGAACTCCGGCATCTGGGCATTCGCTCTGGATTTCATCCCAGGTTCTATCCCCCTCTTCGTTCTGAACCCTGACACGGAATCCCGGCAATTCCACGCCTGGCTTTCCTACAGCCTCCGCTATGGAATGCCAGACACGCGCCATGTCTTCCAGCCTGTACCTTATGGAAAATCGCTTGGTGGTCATCCCTGACTGATTTATATGGTAGTAGAGTCGCATAGCTTTCTGCACATTCGTATCATCGCTCTGCATGTGCATCCGATATTGCACAGGCTTCATGTCTGGTATTGGGGGCCAATCGCCCCTGGAGTACATGGCCGCCATAGCGTTGATTGTATCCGCAGGATTACGTACCTGCATGAGCCATGTTATAGGCATCTTCCCTGAATTACGCGCCTTGCGTAACGCACGTAGCGTCATTGGGTGCGTGGACATGAGATGCTGCCATCCTATAACACCATCTTTGCCAGGCACTCCCAGTCCTATATCAAGCCCCAGTTCCTTCAAGACTTCCTGTGTATAAATCGCCCCGCTCTTGAGACAGCATCCTATGCCGATGTAGTTATTCAGAACCAAGCACCTCCTCAATCAAGTCAGCAATGGCGCAGAATACTTCATCCACATGGCCACCAGTAGACATTAGTTCTGATAATTCATCCATCAAGTTGGCGTAGGACTTTTTTGTGCGAAGAAAATTGGTTTCGCCATTTCTTAATGCTTCCATCGGCCTTTCAATTCTCGCAATCCTTCCCGTCCCGCCTTTTTCTGTTTGTTCATGATTGAGTGCCAAAGTTTCCTGGATATTCGACTCTGTTTCCTGTATCTGATTCAGTATTCTATTCCAAACGCCAAAAGGACTTTCGGAATCTATAGTCCCCAACAGGAAGTCTTTTTTTTCTTTCCACCGGCTATCATCGACCTCGTTGATTCTCCGCCACTCCAATACTTCCGAATGCCGATGGTCGCCTACAAGTTTCCGTAACGCCGACAATGATTGGTAATCCAAATACTTTATATCCATCTTATTTCCCTCCCAGCAGTTTTCCGAACAGCTTGTCGTAGTTGTCAGCCATTATTTCCAGAGAATAGTTCTGTTGCCAAGCGATTACAGGGTCAGATGGAAACCAATACTTTGCGGGAGGTGGTGCTGTGAGCCGCTGTGTATCCAGAGCGGCATCAAACTCGCCTTCAAGAGCGACATCTACAAGTTCAGCAAATACCTTATCTTCCAGAACTTCCGGTATGCCCCCCACAGGATTCGCCACGATACCAAGTCCTGCCGACATTGCCTCCAGTATGGTCAGCGGCATTGACTCCCGCTCAGATGTTATGACCAGGCAGTCGGAAGCGTTATACACATCCCCTATGTGGTCTACATGCCCCAGGAAATGACACCGCTCCAATACGCCCAGGGCTTCTGCGTATTCCCACAACAGCATCCCGCCATCAGCAAGCCCAGCGAAGATAATGTGTTCATCATCCCTTTGTCTCCGCGCCAGCGCGGCTATTAAGAGTTGTGGGCGTTTGAGCCGGGTCAGTCCGCCAACAAAACACCACACCCATGCGTCTTTAGGTATATGGTATATGTCTCTCCACATCCCCGGACTGTCAATAGTAGGTATTGTTTGCGGGACGCCATTGGGTATGTGATGGATTTTTTCCAGGGGGATGCCATAGGTAGGGGCCATATCAGCCGCGTATTGAGACACGCAGACAACAGCATCGGTATGTTCTGGATGATAGCCTGCAAAATCGTTCTGTGAGATTCCATGTACTACCAGAACCGATTTTACGTCAGGAGCCAGCCCTGGGACGGTTTTGTCAAAGGCATAGAGTAGGATGTCTGGCTCTGCGCCATATAATCGGTCACGCAGCATTCGGTCATTTCCGTCAACGTCTCTGTCCCATGTGTGGCCTACCAGAGATACTTCCATGAATTTATCATTCAAATACAGGCTCATGTCTTCAGGAAGGTCTTTGGTGAGCGTGGCATGGAAATAGAGTTCCTTGTAACCACGCTCTTTCAGGCCTGTCAATAAGTTTAACGTGCAGATTTCAGCCCCTCTTGCCCACATTCCGGGCAAGGAAGCCATGAGGGATATGTCCATGATTATACAGGCTCCTTCACCTTTTTTGTTCCCCTCCTACGAAAGCGCTTCCAGGAAGGACTCTTACATTTGGGACATTTTTTGGGTGCTACGTTGGCCTTTGCTGGTATCCAGATGTTCCCGCAATGCGGTCTCATACATTTGAATTTCTTTACATTTATCACCACCACTACGGATGTGGCTTCTTCCCCCTTGCGCGGCTCGTACCAGTATGGCGAATTGCATGAATGACATTTCAGCGGAAAGGCTTCGTGTCTCTCGCCATCCTCGTCCCTGTATTCTTCCACCAGCTCCAACGATAGTTCACCGGTATTCAGGCGCGACCGCCATGTGCGGCCGCATCGCAAACAATGCCACGCTTCGATGTCCTCGTAAAAGAAACATTTGTCTTCCTTAGGCATTTCCCATGTCCTCCAATAGTTCTAAGACCCTTCTGCCCGGCATACGGTCTCTGTCTATCAAAATCATATGTCGCCAGTAGAGTGTTTCGCAGACGCCGCAGTCCCTACAGTATGGGTTCTCCGGCGTTCCGCAGGTGAAAAGCAAACGAGCAGGAAGCAGTTCGTTCATGACTTCACCAAACGCTTCCTGCGTAATATCCCAGTATTCGTGGTCAATGTGATTCCTTTGTTCATAACACTGGGCTTCAGATGATGGGATGCCGCAATTTCGCAGTCCCTGATTGTAGTATCGCATGAAGGTCATCACCAGAGGCACTTTACGTTCATAGCAATAGTGCTTGATGGCGTCCTGAGCCATGTCAATGTTCCATGTGTTGGCCCTGAACCGGACGAACATAAGATTGGCGGGGTCGTCTACAGCCGTCCAGCATGTATCCTGTTTGGGGTTTATGGTAAGAACTACAGGGCTACCCTCGAAGTCCAGGTCAGGGACACTGGTGTTGAAAAAACGCCTCATGTAATAGCGGGTTGCATCCAACACGCGCTCTTTCTGATGGTTGGAATCATTACCTGAATTCACCCGCACTATTTTCCCCTTCGCTTCTTCCAGAGTGGGGATGACAGGTTCGTGACCAGCGTAGAACCATTTCTGGTAAAAGCATTGGTCGCAGTTGTTGGGGCATGGCCCATGTTGCGGTACGCAATCTATCAAATTACTTCCCGCCATCTTTGGATTCTGTTTCATTTTGTATCCTCCCGTTTTCAATAAGCCAGATAAGCATTATAGCCCTGGCGTCAGCTTCTTTCACCGATTGATATGAGTTATAATTATTTATTTCTCTCATACACATTTCCTCAAACCACCAGCAGTTATAACCTTCTTCACTAGCTTTGCCGCTTAGACATAATTCTGGAAGCAACACGCCTAATTCCGCTACTGTGAAAGCTGAGATAGGTTTGCCGCCGGTTATAATTGAACAACCAGACATATTGCCTTTATCTTCAACTATATGATTCACTAAATGTCCTCTACTGGTACGCAAGCCTATTAAATGTGTTGTTGGAAAAGCATATACCCAATACCAGACACTTTCCTGTTTAACTCCTAACTTTTCCAACTTGATTGCTAAATCCAGCGATACTACTTGTTGGTCAATTTCCATATTTCGCCATCCTTTTTATCCTTTCTGCAATTAACTACATTTAATGACTATCCATGCTAGGGCTAGAATAAACGCTCCCCACGCAACGTTATAACAGAAACCCTGTGTGAGCTTTTTTAGTACATCGGAATCCGTTTTCTCAATTTTTCCAAATCCTTTTAGATACGAAACAAATAGTCTCACAAGTATTGCCTCTCCCAACAGCAACTGCCGCAAACCGAATTGAGGTACAATAATCCAGCGCCACAATATTGACAAAATCCATCCACCATACAACATGTTTATAGCTACGAATATCAACGCCAGCATAAATTGTCCAAATTTATCCATTTTTTCTCTCCATCATTAACCTTTCGGACTTTATTTCGTGCGTTAGCGACTCTGCTAATATGATACCACACAACAGATACGTTGTCAAGGCTTTTCTTCCTTTATGGCAACCAAAAAACAACTTGACATATGTGATTTTTGTGCTATACTTTACCTATAGGGTGTCCGTTAATGTGTCAAACATCCGCTTACGTCCGATAGGTGATAGAATGAACCAAGACGAAAAATTGATAAAATTGAAAGTAGTGGCTGATTCGCTTAAAGTGAGCCAACGAACAATACGCCGGTGGGTTGTGGACAAGGGTATGCCTGCGTATAAGCCAGGTAGGAGCTATTTGTTTTACTGGAGCGAAGTGACAAATTGGATGACGAGGTGTAATGATGAAAGCAGTGATGATGATAGCGGGGGCGGGAACGCGGCTTAAACCCCTGACAGATTATGTTCCCAAATGCTGTGTTCCCATAGCCGGGGAGCCGTTGTTATACATATGGCTCAGGAAACTGAAAGAGTTCGGGATTGAGCATCTTCTGCTGAATCCCTCCTATGGGGCGCAGTATATCCAGAAAGCCATCCTTAAAGCGCCGGTCGCCATAAAGAATGTCACTCTAAGGCCCGAAAAGGAGCCTATAGGTACAGCCCAGACTCTCTTGAGAAACAGAGATTGGATAGGCGAAGATGACTTCCTTATCATCTACGGCGATGTTCTGACCGACCTCTGCCTGGATTGTCTCTGTGCTGAAGATGGAAACAAAGACCCACTGGTAATTCTGGCTACATATAAGACCGACAAGCCGAAAGAAAAGGGCATCATCGCCATAGACGAGAAAGGATGGATTACGGATTTCACTGAGAAGCCAGAGAACCCGCAGAGCGACCTGGCATGGGCCGGCATCGCCTGGGCGCAGAACAGGTTGCTCAAATGGATTCCTGATGATGCTGTTGACCTGGCTGGGGATGTTTTCACTCTTGACCATATCATATCCACATGCCTTGTCCATCACAAAGAATCCGCGTATTTCCAGGACATAGGTACAATACCGAACTATCTGAAAGCGCAGACCGAATGGAAGAAAGGATAGATAATATGCGAACTATTAAATGGAAAAACAACCCCTGCTCCTGGAATGGCGAGCGGGGCAGATTTACTGATTTCTTGGCGACATGGTATCCACCTGCTCATGACGGCGTGATGGGTGCAGAGATAGGAGTGCTGAACGGCGACCATGTGCTGGAGTTCTTCAATAGGCCGTTCGTACCAATCAAATATCTGTATCTCATAGACCCCTACTCCGACTATCCAGAATACTGCGACCAAAACAGGTCGGGATTGGAGGCCGCAAGAGATAAGGCAATAGCCGTGCTGGGGTCGTTGCATACCTGGAACTGCATGTGCGAAGAGGAGACATTTCAGTGGCTGTTCTCCAAATCCAGCATAGCCATAGACGTTATTACTGATTTGCTGGATTTTGTCTACATAGATGGCAATCACCGGAAGAAGTATGTGTATAATGACCTCTGGGACTATGTGGATATAGTGAAGACTGGCGGGATTATAGGCGGTCATGACTACTACCACAGAGACGACCCGACCAATTTGTGCGGCGTAAAAGGGCGTTGTAGACGAGTTCCACAGACTAACGGACTCCACGTTGTACCTGGACGGGACGTGCGAGGAAGACTGGCCAGACTGGTGGTTCATAAAAGACGAGGCCATGACCCTCAAGTTGGCGGAGATAAGGAGAAAGGCAAAATGAAAGAAATACTGGAGAAAGTGAAAGAGAAAATTTACGAGCCATTGGCTGCCATAGAACATGAACGCTGGGCGGATTGGCAGAAATATCTACATAGCAAGGGAACCACAAACGAATATGGAGACCTGGTTCTGTCCAAAGAGGATGTCGCTCACTGGCAGTATCAGATAGATACGTCATACCGTTTTCTGTCTGAGAGAGAGAAGATAGAAGACAGAAAGCAGGTTGACAGATATTATCCACTGCTAGAGAAAACGTTCACGGATATCATTGACAGCGTAGGCAGAATGGTGGAGGATGCGTAGTGGCTGAATTTGATTGGGACGCCATAGAGGAAGCGGCGGCTACGACTGGCATGAAAGTCTATCTGGGGAAGTTTTCTGAGTTCTCCACAGCAGAGAAGCGACTGATGGACAAAGAAACCAAAGACCGAAAGATGTGCATCAGTATGGGGAATCACAAGCGCGACGAGACAGAAAGCGATGACGACCTGTATGTGATGAAGAAACTGTGAGGTGGTGGCAAAATGAAAATTCACGAATGTCCTGACCGCGAGATTGATGGAAATGACGCCAAGATTGAGATAAGAACCAATGGCAGAGTTGTAATTGATTATGAGAATGGTGAAGGCATGGACGATTTTATAACTCTTAAATTCATAGTGTGTCCGTTTTGTGCTGTTAAGTTGGACGATACAGAACCAGACTCTAAAGAAGTAACGAAGAAAAATGACCATCGGTGTATCAATTTCCATCATGGTATATGTATGGATTGTGGCAAAGATGGCGGTATGAGGTGAATTGTGGTATATGATTTCCAGGATATAGCAACAAAAATCTATATCGCCAACATGACCAGGGCATGGGTAAACACCGGCGATAACGCATTGATAATATTACAGAATCGAGAGGTGAAGGAGATAACAGACGCCGACCTGTCATTCAACAGTTCTGATGACGTTGTGTGGACGGTACTGTATCTCATCGGTGTGGGACTGTTGCGCTATCTGACGGATGCCAATGGAAAAGAGTTTAACATAGCTCTCCGGCCGGATTGGAAGATACCTTCGTGGCTCAACGAACCTGAAAGCAAAAGAAAGATGCGTAATCACATTGACTTCATTCTTGAAGCGGAACGCCAACATAGGGCCGCGGGTTTGCCTTTAGTGTGTTTAATTCCTTCCCTGGATGTAATAAGCAGGGCGAAGACGCGGTTGTTCCGTCCCCGGGAACCCAACCAGGAGGTAGAGATTGATTTGGCTTTGATAAAGAAGAATAGACACGACTATCATACAAAACTAACATTTCATCGAGGTGGAAAATGAACCCATATATAGACGCTCTGAGAAAGATTGACCCAGACGACATATTCAAGATAGCAATGTTGCTTAACGAAGTGGTGGAGGAATCAGGTGGCCGCATATTTATCGCAGGAAACGGCGGGAGTTCTGCTGTAGCCCAGCATTTTGCATCGGACTTGATGAAGCCTGTGGGAAAAGAACATCTGGAAAAACTTTCGGTGATAAATCTGTCAGATAACATCGCATTCCTGACGGCAGTGGGAAACGATGAGGATTACGCAAAGATATTCACCAGGAGCGCCGAAGCGCATGGTATGAGCAAAGATGATGCCTTGGTAGTGTTCTCTGTAAGCGGTCGAAGCCCGAATATTACCAAATTGATAGAGATGGCCTACAGCGACACTCTTACAAACATCATCTGCGGTAAAAGGCCTCCAGTGGGGGTGATGGGCGGATGGGAATATCTGGCTGTTGACCCGGATGTTGAATACGGAACTCCGCTCTATTACTGCGTATGCGAATCAGCGTTCTCCGCAGTAGCTCACGAAATAGCGCGCCAGTTCCACATCTTGAGGGGGAATTATAGTGAACAGGGGTAGGGGCGGCAGAGGAGGCGGGACGAGGCCCGTGACCATACAAGCGCACCCATACAACAAGGCGGTCTTGGCCCCATTGCGGGTGGATAAATCGTTGCTGGACTGTATGGGAGACAGAATGCCATGGAAAGAGCTCCTGGAACAGCCTGTGCATGGATGGCCACATATTCTGCACATGCTGGTTTATGCGTCAGACCTATGTGAATACAACGTCAACATAGACATGGCGGTGATAAAATGGGCTATCCTGACGCACGATTCGGGTAGATACCACGATACGATGCAAGAGTCGTTACACGGGCGCATGAGCGCTTACGTGGCGAAGACGATGCTGGATGAAAACGATTTTGACGTGGACGCTCAGAAGGTCATGGACATCGCAACCAGACACTCCCTGGATGATGACCCACTGAGCACAGAAGAAAGTGTTGTAAGGACGTGCGATAGACTTGATTTATGGCGCCTACCTGGTTTCCAGGGCGTCAATCCAAAACTTATGACTGCCGCAGGGTGGTCTAAAGTTGAAAGACGAGCAAAACGAATGAGACTGGAGGGAAAGATATGAGTGTGAAAATTTGGAATAACGGGAAGAGTGAAATTTATCGCAGTATGCCGGTGGAATGCCCCAACTGCGAAGCACAGGTTCAGCTAACAGGTTATCTGGAGGAAGGAGAATTGAGGCTAGAGCCATGTCCGCAGTGCGAAATGCCATTTATTCTGGAAGTAAAGGTTGCTGGTGCAGAGGAAGTTCCGGCATCAGAACAAGTTAAATACCAGGCCAAGGCAATGGTGACCTGGTTTCTTGACAAAGGAGCTATACCCCAGGCAAGCGCCGTTATTGGCCCCACCGGCAATGTATTATCACTCCTTGCCAATGTGATACACAACGGCGTCATGTTTTTCGCTCCCGGCAAATCAGAGCAGCTACATGCAACTCTGGCGCAATTCATGATAGAGAATTTCGTTGGTGATGATGCGAGAAGCGATATAATAAGAAAGATGCAGGAAACATTTGACCAACGTTTGGCTCCTGACAATACAACACCATCCGATTCGGAAAAAAGAACCCCCCGTGTGTTGAATTTGGATGATATACTTAACCCAAAACCAGAGGCCGAGCCTGAAGAAGAAAAGGAGGATGATGCGGAATGATGGCAGAAAGATTGCTCTGGGATAGATTCCTGTATCGCATACGCGAATCGGGACTTATACCAGAAGGCGGGAAGATTCTGGATGTAGGAACGGGAACTAACACTACCATGCTTGAGATGTATGGGGATAGGTGGGACGTAACGCCATCAGATGTGAATGTGGGGGACTGGAACGCTCATGTACCGGGCATGATACATGTGGATGCCAATTATCTGGGCGATACGGATACAGAACAATGGGACGTAATCATATTATCCGAAGTTCTGGAACATGTGGAAGACCCATTGCGTGTTCTCCGTGGGGCGCATAAGGCTCTTCTGCCTGGTGGACTCCTGATTGTCACAGTACCATTCATGTATCGCATCCACGAATATGGCAACCACGACCCGGAAACATCAGAACCGGGCTTGCTGGATTACTGGAGATTCACTCCCCACGGATTGCTTCTCCTTTTGAGCAAAATAGCCTTCGAGACAGTCTGGGTTGGACGCCTTGTAACGGACGACAAGAAGACTTTCCCCGAATGGGAATGCCCAATGGGTATTGCAGGGTGGGCAGTGAAGGATACAGGGGCATGGCCAGGGGAAGATGAATGTAGTCTTCATGTACAATCTGTGATTGACGAGGAAGAATGGAAGCCGCAAATCCCTGAGAACTGGCGACAACACCAAACGGAAATGGCCGCAGATTACGAGAGGAGGGTTGAGAATGCCAGACAAACAATGGAATCTGCATAATGTGATGCGTTCCACCATAGGAGCAGACCTGGGAATGATATTCGGCCAAACTGGAAGTGGAAAGTCTATGCTCACCCGGGCCATAGTACAGTCGGCGGTTGAGCAAAACATCAAAGTTGCCATGTGTGACACCGAGTCCAATTACACGCAGGAAGACATAGATTGGCTGACCGCCAACAGTGACTATCACCGGGCATCCGGGCTACAAGGCATCAAGGAATGGATAAAAGGCCTCAAGACGGGCTTTGGAGTTGTTGTGCTGGACTCCATAGGCGGCCCCGCCTACGGAGAATACACGGCGGCTCCTGGGCCTAAGCAGAAGGGCAATATATTCCAGTCTGCGGCAGAGATAATGTTTGCTGTGCAGAAATATTGCCAGGATAACGACTGCATGGGTCTTGTGGTGAATCAGCCCACATCTGAGTTTACGGTTGGTAATGAACCCAAAGAGGTAGGCCCACTGTTGGGCAAGGCCAACTTCTACACCAAAGAAACTATATTGATGAAGAAGTTGCCGCCAAAAGATGGTTTTAGTTGGGCGGCAATGGAAGTCTGGAAAAGCAGACACATGCGTTCTGGATTGGTGTTCGGGAAGCTGGCCATATCGGATAAAAGAATAGGAGTTCAGTTTGACGCTTACGAAGGGCGCCAGGCTAAGTCATGGCCTGCAATACGATGCACCCTCATGAATCCGCTCTTGAGTCAGGAAAAGGAGAAGGTGAAAATCAAAGGACAGGAACAAGGCGAGGAAGAACCTGAGCCGGAGAAGAAGAAACCTGAGACACAGCCGGAACCCACAAAAGAGATGTCCACGGATGAAGGCGATGACTCCGAAGATGAACAGTTGCAGTCCGCCAGGACAGCCATGTCTGGTATGATAGACGAGAAGAAGATAAGCGAGGAGCTCTTCAAAGAACTGGCTGAGGGGTGTGATATAGAGGCGCAGTTCCCTGAGCAGATAAACGACTTGGAGGAAGCTCTGATGATGCAGTCCATCCTGGAGAAACTGCCTGTTCAGCAAGCCGATAAAGCAAAGAAGAAAGACGATACATTTCTGTAGTTGATACAGCTACCTGGGAACAACGCTAAAAGCGCGTATACCGAGTCCTCACACTACCTCGAACCATTCCCAGGTAGCTGTATCTTAACCGGGGGATAAGGAGATGGAACATGATATAGATACGATTGTTGCGGAATATTCAGGTAAGATACGGAAGCGAGTACATAACCGAATCCCTGAAAGCGATGTTGATGATGTAATCCAGGACATATTACTGGCAGTATTCAGAGGGTTGGATAAATTCAAAGAGAAATCTAGTATATCAACATGGATATATCGTATAACAACCTGTAAGGTTGCTGATTGGCATCGGAAGCGCGCAAGGACTGTAGAGCATCGCTATAGGGCGGAAGCGCTTAATGTCACTCTGGCCAACGATGGCGCACATTCCATTGCTGATGGCTATGGAGACTTTGTAACAGATATAGTCGAGGAAATGCCTGAGCGTTATGCCAGGACGATACATCTGTATTACGTCGAGGGTCTGACCGACAGTGAGATAGCCAAAGTAGAACATAGTAGCTATGAAGCCATTCGGTCGCGTCGTAGGAGGGCTATTGATTATATCAGGGAGAATGAGTTAGTGGACAGAATTTAGATGACAGTATCTAGCTGTCGAACCCTATCGTCGGAAATGCAATCCGGCGAGAGGCTTAACTGCCTGGTTTTGTGATAGGCGGGTGTACCGTTAGTCATCCGCCTATCACGAGCCGAACTAACGGAGGATACTTATTGTGGTCAAATATCCACGTATCACTGTCTTTGATGAAGCAGCTCTAGCTAAAGCGTTAGAGCAACTAGCCCCAAACACATTTAAGCTCTTTATATACATATACCACTCTATGGAAGACTACGAAGAGAGAGGTCGTTTTTTTCAACAGTCCGAGGAACAAGAGCTAATCAATGACCTGGGCTTTAATAGGGATGAGTTGGTTAATGCTTTCATTGAGTTGAGACAACAGAAATGGCTTGATGCTTTCACTGTCTTTTATGGAGACTGGCATTATGGTGATGGTCAGGAAGGGTGGGTGTTTATCTATCGCTGGTATATGGCGGTAACTCGTGATGAGCAGGACTTCTCTGGACACTATTTAGAGACACAAACACCTTTTGATGAATATAATCGCGACATCTATATAATTATTGGTACAGAGCAGCTAGCTTCTTTTGATATAAAACGCAAGACGAAAGGAAATACAAAACACTGGCGAGCTATCCGCGAACAAGCATTACGGCGAGATGGAAATAAATGCACGAAATGTGAAGAAACAAATAAACTTCATATCCATCATCTCACATACGAAAATGAAGGGAAGGAAAAACTTGAAGATGTTATAACCCTATGTCATAGCTGTCATGCCAAGCAACCAAAATGGAAGCGTGGTGTTGGCAGTGGGTAAGAAGAAGGGAAAGCCTAATGGCGAAGTACATATCGCTGGAACATATGTTAAAGTTCCTGATGGAATGATATTGTCAAAGGAATATAACGAACTTCCATCCAGGGCAAAAAACCTCTATGTGTTCATGTTAGCAATCTATGACCCCTTTAATCCAGAACAAGAGTTTGCCTTACCCTATGCTGAAACCACGGAAATAACTGGTTGGAGTTCAGCTACAATAAGCGAAGCCGTAAAGGATTTGATGGCAGCAGGCTACATAAAAATACCACAGAGGGGTCGCTATCCTAAGAACATGACTCTCTACAAAATAGATGTTGGCCCTTTGGAAAGAAAATATCCGAAGGTAAAGCGTGGAAAAGGAACCTTACCTGATTATATTGCCAAGACTAAGGTGGGTGTCGAATAGTATACGATGGTAACATGTTTAACATTGCTTTAGATTCTAAAGAACTAAACCAAGCGTAAACCCGCATTCTACCGTTGGCAGTGCTTTAGATTCTAAAGCACTAAACCAAGAAATGGTCGTCAGTGCTTTAGATTCTAAAGCTAGGCCCTTTAGAATCTAAAGCACTGAATGTATTTTTCAGCAGGATGACAACAAATGCAACTAGCTGACATTCGCATGAAAGCATACAAGATGGACATAGACCCGGATGCGGCTGAAAAGCTGGCCAAAGAGGTCAGCATTGAACAGGCGGATGCTGTTCTGGAGAAGACAGCCAGGTATCTGGCATACGAAGCCGCCTTACCGGCTCATCCGAAGAAGAAGAGTCCAGATTGGGTGTTTAGAGTTGAGGCCAAGAAATGCTGTAGACTGTTCAGGGCGGCAAAGCACATGGAATTACGGCGACAGGAGCGTTTGAAGGCGGCAGAGGCATCAAAGCAGGCTTTAGAGAGCGGATACCAGCCCAGCATTAAGGTGCGAGACCAGCTTTTACAACAATGGGAAAATGATGAAATTACTTACAAACAGTATCAGCAAGCGAAATTGTTTGCTGATGAAATGTACGGAAAGGAGAATACAGATGTTAGTCAGCAGAACGCCATTGAGATTTAGCATCATAGGCGGCGGTAGCGACATGTTCGAGTATATAAACAAGTATGGCCCCTGCAAAATCATATCCATGACTCTGGAGGCGTCCATGTATGTGACCTACACTGCACGACAACTTTATAGCGGAGTCGCCAAAAATGTCTATGAGAGCAACATCAGGCTGTCGTATACAGAGACAGAACTGGTTGATTCCATAGACGACCTGAAACATGACCTGGTGCGAGAGACACTGAAAGCATTGCGTGAGATGGATGTTGATGTATCTGCTTTCGAGATGACCACAGTGGGCGACATACCATCCAGGGGTGCAGGGCTTGGTAGTTCGTCCGCACTTATCGTTGGCATTCTAAATGTGCTTCTTGAGGATAGACCTGCTGGTCATAACGAATGGATGAAAGCCGCAAATGCCATATCCACAGCAGCCTATATCATAGAAACGCATGAACTCGGTAAGAATATCGGTATTCAAGACCATCTATCAGCCGCTTTTGGAAGTCTCAGGAAATACCATATCGAGAGCGATGGGCAGCAACCCCCCGAAGAAGCCCCTGGGCGGGGCCATTGGCTTGCAGAGAACCTATGTGCGTTTCGGCTTCCAGGAGATAGGGCAAACAATGCCACTGAAGCTCCAAATCATGCCCTCCTTGACGATATGAAGGCTAAGATGGAGTGGAGGGCGGTATATCTAACCCAGACGGTTAATATGGTCGATGATTGTTGGAGTGCCATCTACGCCCAGGATTTGGAGGCGGTGGGCGGCTTTATGCAGAAGGCGTGGGAATTGAAGAAGAAATCTCACGCCTTTCTTGACAAAGATGTGGAAAGGGTGTATGATTCAGGTATGAACGCTGGCGCTTATGCAGGTAAGGTCTCCGGCTCAATGAGTTCTGGGGCTGGTCATTTATTCTTCCTTGCCCCGCCGGAAGTTCAGACCAATATCAGAAGAGCCATTGGCATGGAACTGAATGAGATGCGGGTGAAATATTATCCGCGTGGCAGCCATGTGGTGGAGATATGATGGTTATACATGATATATTGGGTATTATCTGGCGTGGATGTTTTTGGGTAATGGACAAATTCTTCAGTCATGATGGCGATGCTGATGGAGGATGGTAGATATGGAACCAAGATTCGGAGAGCAATACAAGCTGTTTATAGAGGGCAGGCCTGTACCTAAGAGTACCATGAAGCCTCCTGTCGTGCGACAGGCGAGGTCGCCAGCCCAGGGAGCGGCCGCCGTAAAGCGCATTATTGACACAGACACCAAGTACGCCCCACTGAAACGGACGCAGGAATACCAGGGATATGTGGCGACTTCCGTCTGGACGACCGATGATTTTCCGCAGTTCAGCAAACAAGACCCTATCAAGTTGACCTTTTCCTTTCACAAAGAGAAGCATGAGCGCGGAGACTTGAAGAATCTCCTGGCTGGCATAGAAGACGGTATCCAGCATTCTGGTTATATCCCGGACGATGGACAGGTAACAACTCATGGCGAGAGCAGTATCTTTTTCTTTTCAGACAATCCAGGCGTGTGGGTGACAGCAGAAATAGACCCATTGGCTGGAGATGAAAGTTGGCTGAAAGACTGGCTCAACACATCAAAGAGAAAGATGGAAGCGTATGTTAAAGACCGTGATATAATATTCAAGGAGTAATTTGATGGCTGCAGAAGCGCAGGACGAGGAGCAGATTGAAGACGAACCTATAGCGTGGGGAACGGCTGCTACCAATGGCTTGTCCAGACGTATGGCGCTCAGGGTGGCTACACGCTTCAAGAAGGCCAAAGGCGGAAAGTTCTTTAATGGCAAAAAGCGCACTCCGAAAGAAGTCATAGAAGTTGGGCTGGGGGTTTATGACTTCAACCGTCCTGAGTGGTATCCCGACCTTAAGGATGCGCCAGATTATAGCGACGAATGGGATGACTGGACAGATGCCGAAGTAGCTACATTGAAGAAACGGCTCAAGGACGGCACAGATGCCGAGATGCTCTATTGGGTCTTCCAGGTGCCTAAACTACTCAGGGCAACACTTGATGCCGACATCGCTGGCCAGCCCCTGTCGGACGACGAGAAGGCCGCTTTAGCCCCAGCCCCAAGGCCAGCCGGCAGACCACCGGATTCCACAGAGTCGGTAGTACCTCTTGAGGATGCTGAATATGACCTTGGCGTCTTTACAGAAATTGATACTCCTGATGTCAATATAAGGCGGTATTCGAACAGGCGTTATGGGGAATATGGCGCAAGCGTTGACCTGGATAAGCCTGCCAACCAGATGACCATCAAAATGATGATAGTCTACGAAGTGCAGTTTATGCTGGTACAGCGCCGCCTTAACGGTACTGACAAAAGAACGAGGAAAGGAGCTCTGACAGAAGCCAAACAGATACAAGATGGCTTCTCTAAATGTGCCGGTGATGTGGCGTTGTTGCAGAAGCAGTATAAATTGGAGCCAGAATCGGAAAGTCTGGACTCTATAATTCTTCGTACCCACGACATAAGAAAGAACTGGCGTTCTATGGAGATACAGAACGAAATGGGTCTGCGTAATTTATTTGACTTGCTGGAACAGGCTCACAAAACCGATAGGGATGAAGATGGCAACAAGCCTGAGATAGAGATACCCGAAGTTAAGATAGGGAAATCCGATGGGAAACAATACAACCATCAAGCAATTCTTATTGAACAGTCCGACAAGGGTGTGGACATAGTGGTGGACGGCTAATGGCTACTAAATGGACGGTTGATGATTTCTACTTATTTCTAAAAGACCCGCTCTTTATGCACTACGTTCTCTTTGGCAAGCATCTGCCGCCGCATCAGCAGGCAATGCTGAAGGGTATGTGGTTCCGTCCTGTTTATGCCGACACTTCCGGGTATCGTTCTGCAAAGTCCCGCACAGCGACCTATTGCCAGATGATGCAGTGCGCTCTCATATCGGGATGGCATGAAGGCATATTCTCGCATTCCCTGAGAGGCTCTACCGTTCTCTTCAGGGAGCATATCGACAGCGAATACAGCACAAATCCTCGCTTCAGGTCGTTCATTGGTCGTAAACCTACCCATTCAGGCGAAGGGTTCAGATGTGTCTATAAAAACGGTTCCATCATAAACGCATATCCGGCAGACGTCCTGGGCGGTGGGCAGAAACTGGAAAGTATCTCTCTGTGCGGAGGAACTATAGACGAAGTGACAGCCATTCCCAACCCGGACATCATCTGGAATGTGATGATGAATAGGATAACAATGCCGCCGCCGCCGGTAGCCAGGCTCCTGGGAATAACGAACACTGTAAGGCTTGTAGGGGCCGCCAAGTACAGCTTTCAGTTGGTATACCAGAAGCAAGGTGAGCGTGGCGGACTTATTAAGATGGTCATCAAGAACATGATAGACCAGTACAGGGCCAACCCCGATGCACCGCTGGATTATCTATTCCAGAGTTTCAACCTTCGATACCTGCCCAGAGATGAGACGTGTTTCTGTGGAGCTCCTACCAAATATATAGGCGTCAAAGACGATAACATGGCCTACGTTAAATGCCTTAAATGCGGCATGGAGCGCATCGCCTGGCGAGAATTCTTCAAGGGCGCCATCATGCGTATGAATGATGTCGAGACGCTCATGAGCAAAGTGTTGTTTTACATGAGATGGTTGGGCATCTGGCAGAGGGTCTCCGAAGAACTTTATTCTGGCCATTCTGTGGAGAACATGAAGAATCCCGGATGTCACGTGGAGTTGGAGCGGCCGCCAGACGAGAAGGAAGCTATCTACGTTCTGGGAATAGACGTGGGGCAGGGAGCCAGAACGCAGTCCAGCGTCAGTGCCATCACAGTTATAAAGCGAATCCCACCAGACCCCTTCTACTACGTGGTTTACAACAAGAGACACAGATGCAATCTTACGGCACTCTCTGGAGAGATTTATTCCCTCTACGAGAAGTTCAATCCCGCCGTTATCATGATTGACCCGGGAGGTGGCGGTAACTGGCTCGTTGACAAAGACCATCTGGGGGCAAGGAAGCAGACCATGACGACCAGCGCAGGCACAGTCCAGAAGGAGACTACGCCACTGCTTATGATGGATGCGCCGGCTATGGAGACAGGAACGCGGATAATACAGAAGTGGCAGCCCACAATGCAACTCCTGGAAGAGTCTATCGGCAAGATGAAGTATGCCGATGAAGTGATGAACTGGGCGCACAATCTCGCCAGGGGCCTAATAAACGATGTGCGTGTGCTCAGACCAGTGAACGACACCATGGTTGACGGCAAGCGCAGTAGACCCGCCAGCGAGGTGTTCCTGGATGTAGAAGACGCCGCCCTGGGGCTATCGACTATCGGTATAGTGCAGGACGATAACGGCATCCCCGCTCTGACCAAGAACGGTATGTTCCAGTATAACCCCAAACCAGACCCCGCCTATTCTTTGATATATGGCATCTGCGCCATGTACCTCTACACTCACGAAAAACGTGGAGACCTGGAAGAAGAAAATGAAGTCATGACGGTAATATCCTCTGCCATTGACAGACTTGCCAGCCCCGAACACTCCCCGCCCGGACTGCATATACCCGACGAAGACGAGGCTATGGTCATCCTCAGCGGCGACTCTATTGGGTGAAAAAAACAGAAATATTCTTGACTTATACTTGATTGTATTGTATGATTATAGGTAAGTGTAGGCCTGTGTACCCAAAATATGTTCCCAAAAACGTATTATGAGTACTCCAAATAATTCTATAACGTTAGAAACTGCTGACGACCTCAAAGAATATAAGAAGTGGTTTGAGGAAATGGAAGGCGTCACGGAGGACGAGAACGGCAAGCACTCTAATAGTGTCCTGGCGTTTGCCAGTTCTGACGGCCCGTTAGCAAATAACGCCCTGGTGGGCATTCGCACACAACTTGATGCGGATGACAACTTCACCAAGATGGCCAGTGCGCGTGATTATTCAGATAAGGTTGCACTCGTTCAGAGACTGGCTAATTGGCGCGCAAGCCTCTGGAGTAGGGGCTTCCGACTTGTTCATCAGCACAAAGCTGTTGAGCAGGTATATAGAGACCTCGCCGACAAGTTCAACCTGTCGCTTTCTATATCCGAGTTGATGCGCGATATTTCCACCACTAATAATGGCGCTATTATATGGGCAGTTGCTGAGGATTCAGACGAACTTGCATATCTAAAAACATACCGACCGGAAAGCACCCGGATAGAAATACTCGCCAGGAAGTTCTGGCTCAAGCCTACTGACGCCTTGATGAAGGAAATACAGAATGCCACCTCGCAGGAGAGACAGGCATATATAGATAAGACCGCAGAGAGTGGCAAGGCAAGCGCCAGGAGGTTGATTGATGCTATTGCCCACCCCGAAGCTGGCCTGTATCCCGGATTCATCCCGATGCAAGAGAAGGATGGCGAATACTGGGAAATCATACGTGGTTCTGGCGGCAGTAGCCAGATAGAATATGATTCGCCAGCAATGCAGAGCATCTTTGTTGACATAGAGTTGTTGAATATGCTCATAGAGGGCGATTGGGCCACTGCGTTCCTGTTGAAGAATATGATAATGCTGGTCAAAGTTGGCGAGAGCATCGACCAAGGCCCGCTGGCAGGTAGCCGAAGGAATTGGGCAAAAACTGTCGATGTAAACAATCTAAAAGCACAAATCCAGAAAACAGGGAAAGCTCAGATAGTATATGGAAACCATACCATAGAGATAGAGTTTGCTCATCCCAAGCCGGAAGTTTTTTCTCCTGACAAATACGATGCCGTCATTGACCGCATAGCCACCTTCTTTGGTATAAGCAGGAATCTTATTGGTTCATCAGGGAGCAGCACTGGCAGTAGCTCATATTCGGGAATCGCATGGAATGTCCAGACTATACGCATAGACGCCAGAGAGAAGCGAGAGATTGTTGAGAAGCATCTCCAGACAGTCTTCGAGCATCCCACCATAGTAGCTGCCGCTTTCCGGGAAAACAAAGATGTCTACTGGCATGATTGCTTTGTCAAGCTGGACGAAAACCTACTCACCTTCGTTGATACCGATTTCAAGAATCTAAAAATTGACAATATTGGCGAATTGCAATACAGCAGGAACGGCTGGAAGACTTCCAGAACCGTCAAGGTGAAGCAGGTTCTGGTTGACAATTCCTCCCTGGTTCTGGACTTCAGACTTCCCGCCAATGCCGAACCAGAGCAGTTTCGGCTGTTTCTTACAGGCGCGCAAATAATCAAACTCCTGGGGCCGCCAAACATCGTGTTCGATGAGCGTGGTCTAAAAGAAGACAGGCAGGTATTACAGGAAGTGCAGTTTGCGAAACAGGATGGAATCATTTCGCAGTTGAGGGCGGCTGAGGAACTGGGATGGCATTTTGACAGCGAGATAGCGCAGAAGCGAAAGGAATTGAGTATACCCGAACTGATTATGCCACTTTTCGAGAAGAACCAGGGCATGTCTTTGCTTCTTCAGCAAGCGTTAGGTATTGGTATTGATATGATAGAAGGGCCGAATGGAGCACCTGGCAAGCCTGGTCGTCCTGATGAAAGGCCGGAGACTACGCAAGACACCAACCAACAGCCTCGTCCCAGCACAGCCAGCTATCTTGACCCCAACGATTTCGCCGCTATGACCGATGAAGACCTTGTGGGGATGAATATAGAGATAGCCGCATGGGAAAGTCTGAATGACGTTCCCGTCAGATTGAAAACTTTACATAATGTCAAGTTGACTCTTGCTCAGATAAATGGAATAGCCAAGCAGGCGGAAGCCATAGGAACGGATGAAGAGAAGAACGGCTGGGCTATCGCCAGGGCGAACTTCCAGGATAATCATCATATAGCAAATGGGAAATGGATAAAAAACAAGAATTGAGGTGGCAGATATGTCAAATAATTTGGGCGAAAGTAATGTTGCTGGGCATCCAGAGACGGCAGCCTATTTAGTGGTAAGAAATACTGCTGGCGATTTTGTCTTTGTGCAGGGCGTCACTGACGGTGATTTTGCCGCTCTGAAAGTTGTATTGGCAGGTGGTATTGGCGGTGGCAGGAAGATAACAGTGCGGGAAGATATAGCCGTCCTTGGGGATGGTGTGCCTGTGGAATTTGAGTTGCTGGTTGATGGCGATGGGGCAGTCCTGCCGTCTGATATGGAAATACAGACAATCATCATACAGCCGCATAACGCGGCAGACCCGCCGGTGGCTGTTTCTAACCGTTGGATTTTCAAGATGTATACCCATAGCGACAGGGAAGTGGACGACATCTTCCTGCCTGTTGACAGGGTAGCTAACGGCAGAGTCGCTACCAGTGATGCTTATGAACTCCATAGTAAACTGGGATATATCAACGAGGAAGGCAACACGAACATTCCTTGTAGCCTTACTATAGCATCGGGGGATACCAATGCGACATTCACTGTCAAAGTTATTTTTGGTTAGTCTAGTCCTTTTAGCTGTCGCATGTCTTCCGATGGCTTATGCTCAACCAAGCGGCGGCGGCATAGGAAGTTTCAATGAGCTAGATGTGTTTGAGTCGGAATTTATCTATGGTTTCAGAAGGCACTTCTATGGCGGCACAGGAACTGCCGATAGGCTTAATTTTACTGGCGCTAGCGGATTTCTGAAGGACTGGCAGGTAAATGGAAGCTCCGTTTTCATCCTTGACTCTACAGGTGCTATCAATCATCTTGGCCCGCTCACCACCTTCATGCTGGGCCTTAAAGATACCGACCGCTCTCATGCCCTGGTACATAAATGGAACGAAGACGATTCTGCCGATAGAGTATTGAACTGGTTTGTAACAAGCTCCAATCGCTCTATCACTCTTGAGGGCGACACTGTTCTTGACCAAGACCTTTCTGTTGATTCAACTCCTACCTTTGGAGACATTACTACCGCTGGCGCAGACCCCACACACTTTTTCGATACTGCGAATCCAGGTGACGCTGATTTCTGGACTGGTGTGCAGGAAGATACCGATGGCACAACCGCTGGCGACACTTTCCAGATGGGCGTTGGTGGGACTAAAGGCAGTAATGGCAAGTGGTCAATGGATAGCGATGGCGATATGGGATTTGGAGTATTAGCTATTGAAGCCACCTCTCAGTATCAGTTCCTTCTGGATGCTATCAAGAATATTCTAATAGATGGCTCTACGAATCCTCGCAATATGACCCTGGGAGTATTGCGTATACTACATACTCCTGCGATACCCGACACAAGAGCAATTCATTTGCTTGTGGACGCTAATTCTCAAGGCGACACGAATGGCCTGTTTATCGCTATGTCTGCCACTGGCATTGAAGCCGGCGAGGATATTATGGGTCTTGAAGTGTCGCTGGACAGTGCCGATTCTACAGGCGGCGCAATGGAAGGACTGCGTGTTAGTAATGGTGGTAGTGGGGCCGCTGTGGCACATGGACTCCATGCTGACCCTGGCGTAGCTCCCATACATCACGAAGCAGGAAATGATGCTCCAGTAGAGCAAGGATGGACTGAGAATGGGGGATTTGCGGATACTACTGTTGCCTTTAATACAGCCGGAACTGATGTCACCATGTTTAGCTCCAATGGGGATAAGATTTACATTGGAGATGATGCGGATTTTAACGCTATTCGAGTTAATTTGCTCACAGTAGCATCAGGCGCAGGCGTTAGGCCGAAATTTGAGTATTCGATAGCGGGGCCGGCATGGACGCAATTCACCCCTACGACTGATGCTACGAATGGATTTAGGATAAGCTCCACTATCGTATGGGACGAAACTGCATTTAGCAGTTGGGCGGCTGTTAATGTAAGCGGCGCAACCAAGAAATATATACGGATAACCAGGGAGCAAGGGGGACTTGGAACACCACCTGTTGAAGAAACTATACAGAAGATAGTTTCAGTTGAATTTGAGTGGGATAAGGATGGGGATGTAACCGCCAATAGCTTTACAGGCGGAAACGTTACGTCTGGCGTAGACCCAGGACACACCCACACAGCCGCCGGCGGTGCAGACCCACAACCTGTATATCCTACTGATTTTACAGTAAAAGGTGATGGTAGCGATAACGATATAAACTCCATTGATGATGTTGATACCACTAATCGACATGCAATGGTTAAGTTGACTGGTAATGTAGATACTCAGGATACAGACTTGTATGCGTACCCTTTGTTAGCTCAAGCCTTGAGCGCGCAAGATATAACTATTTCGGTTAATGTATCTGACAAAGATAATTGCACAGTTAATATGTTGGTAACAGATGCCGATGGAAACGATGACGCTACCGGTACTGTAGATATTACACCAGTGGCAAATGACACATGGGAAGACCGCACTTACACTTTAACGAGTGCTTATGCAGAAGATGAAAAGATACGAATTAAGATAAGTATCGTGTCTTTAGATACTGGTGATATTGTCAGGGTTGGCATTTGTACCATACCATTTAATTAAGGAGATATAACCATGAGAAAGATATTGTTGATTGCATTCCTGTTGATGATTGGTACGATTGCTATAGCCGCCATGAGCCTGACTCAGATTAAGTCTGCACATGAGGTTGGCGATGTTGTCTATTACGCCCCTGCAGCGTACTATGAGTACTTTGCAGGAGATAGAGCAGATTTGCCCCATGCTCCATTTAGCGCAATTACTAAGATACCGAGTGGAAAAATAGACCAAATATCTGTAATGCCTGTATATGATATTGGAACTGATACCTGGACAGATACTATCACCATTAGCATAAATGGGCAAACACTTCCATCGAGTAGGCTATATACCACTCAGGATGGGTTGAAGGCGACACTTAAAACGGCTCTGGCTACCCATTCAATTAAGTTGCAAGCCATGGTAGCCTTGAACACCACATACATAGCCAGCGTGGACGAGATAGGCGTCCCTGTGTTGCTGACAAGCGTGGAGGTGTTGGACTTTGGTGATATTGAGACTGAGCTTTCTTTTAGTATATCCAATGATGGTGATGGCAAACTGGATTATACGATTACAACTTCGCTACCAGCAAAGGTAACGGTTAATCCTGTATCAGGTAGTTCTATTGACGATACTGATAACATTGTTGTAACCGTTGACCGTTCAGGGATAGCCCCCGGAACATACAATCCTACTGTGGATATTAGTTCTGATGGTGGAAGTGCAACTATCGTTCTAACGGTAGTTGTACCATGATGATTTGTCTTCTAATCTGTAGCTTTCTTGTAATCAACTGTGATGATGTCGCCATGACTGAACGCATAGAATCTGTCTATGATGAGACAGTTGAGCGTATGGAGGAAGAGTCTGGGTGGAACAGGTTGGATGCTAAGTTGACGGTAGCATATCCATCGGGAAGTCATGCAACATATAACTATAGCTACAATCATATTCTTCAAGCTATCACCAGGGAGCGCATCAGTCTTCCCGTCAGTTGGAAAGATTGGGAGTTAAGACACGAGATAGGTCACTCAGTTATGACAGCGTTATACAACTGGCGGCACGATTACTTACCACAGGGTTGTGATTACGATAGGGATATGTATAAGAAAGTTGACGAAGAATGTGCGCTGAATGAAGGATGGGCTATTTTCTTTCACGCTTTAACGGCTGATGGAAAAAGTACCTACCTTCGTAGATGGCGAGGTTATACTTCCAAAGTTCCTGTAGATGTTGCTGCCACTTTATATAAAGCAAACAATACTCCCTGGTTGTTCGATTATATAGACGAAGAACATCTCAAATCGGTGAGAGATATAATAGCCACAGACAAAACCTACTTTAGATGGGGGCGGATTCGATGAAACGACTATCCATATTTCTTATACTATTTCTATTAGCTTCCTTTGCTACCGGCCAGGAGATTATTTCTCAAGGTAGCCTAGACCTTACCCCCACTCTGCGTAGTGCTAATCTTACGTCAGAGAATGCCGCTCTGTTCTTCGGTGATGACTTACGCCAGACGACAGGTAGCGATAGCCTCAATTCCGCTAATGTGGCCGAGGGTATAAATGCCTATCAAGGTACGCTATCTGTAATACTTCAACCAGCTTTCGATAGTAATTCAGCTACCACACAATATATCGCTGATGCTGGCTTCCTGGAACTCTATTGGGATGGGAATAATACACGATGGACGGCTACGATAAATGGTGCAACTATCACGGCCAGTGATACATTTATCGCTGGTGCAGAGATATTCCTACATGTGACTTGGGATTCTAAAATCCCAGAGTTAGATTTCGAGTTAGATGGTTCAGCGGAGACTACAATTACCTCCGCCCAAACTGTTGTCGCTCCAAATAGTACCTTACAGATTGCCGCGAATGAGAGTCAAGCCCTGTATTTCAATGGTCTATTCAAGTATCGTGTCAGTGAGGAAATAGAACCTGGTTATTATAATGCAGCCGCCGGAGACGTTGATTTTCTGGTAGTCACCCCCGCTACATTGATGGTGGATAATTTTAGCGATGGGACAACCAGTAAGGTAGGATTCCACAAAGGCTCTACAGTAAGTGACATCACAGATTATACATTAACCACACCTTCTGATGCTCAGGTACGCTTCACCGCCGCAGACGAGGGCGCACTCTCAGACGCCACAGGCTACAACCGCCCAGTGGTAATGCCTACCATCACCGATGCGACTACGGTTGAGGTTGAGGGGAGTGGCGATAGCGTTGACTGTGATGGTCAATATTATAGTAACGCCGCTAATAACACTATTCATGATGTTACCACAGAGGATATATCCTTTTCTTGTTGGGTGTTTCTTGGAGCGAGTTTATCTCAAGATTCATATTTCGTTAGTAAGTCAGGTGGCTCGAATGGGTACAGATTCTTTATTGAAAGCACCAACGGGAGGCCAGACTGTTTTATTCGCGATGCCGCTGGTGACCAATACCGAATTACTGGCAACCAAGATTTGCGTGATGGTAAGTGGCATCATGTAGCTATTGTATTCGATAGAGACACAGATGCAGAATGTCAAGTTTTTGTTGATGGTGTAGCGATTAGTACATCGAAGTCTGGTACATTAGCAGACGTAGACTCAATTACGTCAACAAATACTTTTACCATAGGCTCTCGCGCCACGACCAGTTTCGAGTTCGACGGCAAGCTCTCCGACGCCAAGATATACATAGCCGCTGGCGCAATCTGGAGTGACGCAGAGATAGCCTATCAAGCGGCTAACCCCTTCGACGTATCAGCAAGCGCGGGTACTATCACCGACTCGTGGTCGTTGAACGAGGGAGCTGGCACAACGATAAATGGTGCGGTGAACAACCTCACGCTATCCAACGCCGCAGCATGGGCTAGGGGCGTACCTGACCCTGATATTGAGCGGGTTGGGGTGTTTGCCGAACTCAACGGCACTTCGCATCAGTTCTCTCGTAGTGATGCTGACTTTCCAGAGAGCGGGATAACTGGCGCGAATGACTTGACGATCCAAGGTTGGGTAAAGCGGACAGTATTTGCTTCGACAGACCCGATAGTAAGCAAGTATACAACCTCTGGGGATATGAGGATGTATAGATTCTTGATAAATGCAGGCGGTGAGATGGTTTTTGGTATATCGTCAGATGGAACCGCTGCTAATTTAACCGAAGGTGCTACCGTAGCGTTAAATATTCCAATAAGTCAATGGCATCATGTTGCCGTAGTATACGATGCGAGTGCAGGGACAGTGGATTTCTATTTTGACGGCATATTTATTAGTCAAGGGGCGGGACTTAAAAATTCTATTGCTGATAAAAGTCCTGATTTTGAGGTCGGACACAGGCCCGGCGGCAATTTCTTCGGCGGCGGCCTATCCAACGTAGCCCTATTCGACGACAAGCGCACCGCCGCAGAGATACTAACATCAGCTACCAACCCCAAAGAGGACTTATCTGCCGCTGGCAATATCATAGGCCAGTGGATGTTTGATGATGCGGCAAGTGTCACTCGGATAGCTAACACCCAACTGGATACAGGACGTGATCTTAACTTGGTTGGCGGAACAACTACCAATTACGGCACGCATACCAGGACTCAGGAAGCCTTCATCTCCCGCAACCACCTTGCCGACCCTGGCGCAGAGAACGGGGGGATAGGTGGCTGGACTGCTGGCGACGCCGCAACGACTATCAGCAAGTCAACAGCGCAGATAGACGCCGATACACAGAGCCTCAAGATACTCAACGGCGACGCCTCGCAAGCCTTCGCACGTCAGACGCTAACCACCGTAGCATCGCAGGACTACCTCTTCCGTGGCCGCTTCTTTGCCCCCACAACGCCCAACGGAGCATCCCGGTTAGTAGACGTTGACGCCACAGCCGCATTGGGCATCACCGTCACGCAGGCTGGCTTGAGTGCCGGCTGGAATGACGTTGAGTTTGCTTTCACGGCTGCTGATACAAGCACCACCATAGACCTCGGCTCAGGCTCAGTGACGAACACTGAGTTTGGGTATTGGGATAGCGTGATTGTGATGGAGAACGAAATTGCCAATGGTGGGTTTGAGACTTTTGTAGGCGGTGACCCCGATTCTCCTACCGGATGGATAGCAGTTAATGCCGCCGCCGGTGAACTAGCCAAAGCAGGGGCAGGAGAGGCAGACACCGAGCGGCATAGTGGCGACTTCTGTATGAAATGGGTTGATGTAGAGGGAGCGGAAGGTATTGTGATTGGTGGGTTTTCTTTGCCCAACTCGAAATATGTCACCGTGGCTCTTTGGGCAAAGGGTGATGCGGGTGGGGAGCAAGTGCTGCTCAAGATGGTCGGCGTAACAAATGTATTATCAGCAACTTTTACCTTAACTACTTCGTGGGCAAAGTATAGCGTAACATTCAATCCTGGAGCAGATTCTACGGGTACATTGCAGATTTTACGAGGTGGTGGCAGCACCTTTTACGTGGATGACGTAACCCTAGTCCGGTTAGACACAGTACCGGCTGACACAGAGACGAAGGTTGTGCCGATATACCCGTTGGGTAATTATCAGTTGTTTGGGAATTGAAATGTGATGGAGTCTTATTATGGCTGGCGAAGATTTTGTAACCCAAGACCATTGCGAACTGTCAACTAAACGTATTGAAGATAAAGTTGACCTGCTAATACAGAAGCTCGACCCTAAGTTAGATATGATTGTCCGTGTAGATGCCCATATGAGCCTAATAAAGTGGGCGGTGGGTGTGGTGTTTAGCGGCGGATTTATTGGTCTGGTTGTTGCCGGATGGAAATTATATAGCCATTTTATTTCCATAACGAAACCATAAGGAATGGAAGATGCAAATACCTGAAATTCCCACAGGAACGCAGATATTTATTTTAGCATTAAGTCTTACATTCTTCGTGGGAACATATATGGTTTTTAATCCTGAAGAGTTAAATCTTTGTCTGACGTTTATGGGTGGAATATATACAGGATTTCTGGCTTCCTCTCTTGACCTAACTAAAATCATAAAACCGAAGGAAGGTGAATCTTAATGAATAACCGTATGTCATTTAAGTTGGCATCATTGGCGCTTATTCAGGAAGATAAAACATTTGCCGCATTGGCGGAGAAGTATCAACCAAAGGAGGGGCTCAACTATCTGGGCTTTACCTTCCACGGTTCGGCTCCGCTCATTAACATGAAGGCTATGGCCATAACGCCTGCCACTATGGCCAAGTCGTTGCAGTCGGCCAACGACCAGATGGTAGACTTTGAACATAGGGCTGAGGATATTCCTATTCCGAGAGAGGATGATGATTTTGGAACGGAAATTGTGGGGTATATCAAGGAAGTTGTAATGGGGGACATTCCCTCATTTGATGATGCAGACGCATGGGCTTTTGAGCATCACATCCCTGCGGAGCCTATCTTGACCATGGGCGTGATGGTTATGTTTACCCGCGTCGCCAAAGTCCGCCATATTGCCCAGCAGGTGGCCGGTGGCGCTCCGTGGTATTTCAGCCTGGAGATAGGCGATGGGGTAGATGAGCCGGCAATATGGTTGCAGGGGAACGACGAGCAGGGACATGAAATCATCCCCTGGAGTGAAGCACCGGAAGACTTGCGAACCATAGCATCGCAGCCGCAAATGATGGAGTATAATGGCAGGAACGTTGCCTATCTCATGGGCGGCGCTGATGGCTTCGTGCCATTCATCGGCGGGGCTATAACAAGAAATCCGGCTGGCTTTGAGCAGAGACAGCCAGGGAAATCGTTGCAGTTTTTCGCCTCTGCCGGTGGGTCTATACAGGGAGTAGAGGAAAGCCTTTGGAAATCTGATGAATGGAAGCAATCGGTTAAGGACAGTCTGAAGACAGGGAAGGAGGATGCGGATAACCAATCGGACGATAGTGGGATTGTTCCGATAGTGATTGGTACTATAGATGACTTGAAAGAGGTGGTCGAGGTCTTTGAGGAGATTAAGACCAGTTCTGACGAAGATAACGAGAACGAACCAGGAGGTGACAACATGCCTGAAGTAGAAATGTCTCAGGTAGACTTTGATAAAGCAATAACGGACGCTAAGACAGCCGGATTGACCGAAGGAAAAGTGGCCGGGATAACCGAAGGGGCCGTAGGCGTCCTGGAGAAGGCTGTAGAAGATGGGACTCATATCCCTGCGGAAGACGTTGATGGCATCGTGACCAAGCGCGCCATGTCGGCAGGCAGAACCGCCGCAATAGGGGCGCTGGAATGCGACGAGCAGACCCAGGGACTTCTCCTTCCTATGGCCAGCAATGTTGAGCTCTATCCTCTGGACGAGGAGGGTGAGACGAAGTTCGCTGAGGCTCTGAAACATTTGGCATCGTCCTTCAAGCCGGCGGAGTCTGATAAAGACAAAGACGCCGACAAGGACAAGGATAAGGACAAAGAGAAGGACAAAAAAAACGCTTCCGATAAAACCGGCGGTGGCGAACAGTTTGACATGGGTACTGGTGGCGGTGGTGGCGAAGAAGACGACGACGCCGCACCAACGATGATGAAACAAATATAAAGGAGGTGTTTTGTTGTGAGTCAGACAGGAGGACAGTCCGCTTTAGAACCTAATGTTCAATTTCTTAAAGGTTACGGACTTCGTGACCGCGAGGGCCGTTTTAAGGCACCAGCGTCAGGAACTTATTTAGATGGCTGGCTGGTAAAGATGGGCAGTGCGGGAACGAATTGGGAGACGTGTGGCGACAATGATGCCACGCATATCTTTGAGCAACCAGTTGAAGCGGCGGGGCCTACGGGCAACGCTGCCAATCGGGAACCCTACATGCAGGGATTCCCCATGAATCTGGTTGGCAATGACGCCGAAATAACTGTTATGCCCGCAGATGGGGGGAAGGAAATCCGTACAACTATTGTATGGGACGGCAGTTCTACCGGCGCATTAACCACCAGTACCGCTATTGGGACTCAGGTAGAAAGTTTCAATGGCAAGTGGCGAGAAGCTCAGGGTGCAGTTTTTGCTGGCGAAGTGCTACAAACTATGGACAGCAAGGGCTTTATCGAACTATATCTGTACTAAAAGGAGGTGAGATAGAAATGTTGAAGAATAAGAACGGACTGGTGCCATTGGAATGTAATGTGGCACAGATAGAACAGGCTCTGGAATACGAGAAGAAGTTTCTCGGTCAGAGTCCAGAGGCTTTGGGAGAGCAGAAGAAATGGGCTAATTACCTGGCGAAGGCAGAGAGCGAAGGCAGTTTAGCCTTTGGCCAAGCCCAGCAGAAATGGGCTGGACAGATTGTCAGTCAGACCATCGCCCTGATGCTCTATACGGAAAGCATCGTCACGTCCATGTTTGACGTGATAACTGTCACCGGGAACGATGTTCCCGCATACGACCTGGAGATTACTCCTGAGATAGATGTCTGGCGGATGTCCGCTCACGGCGTCCCGCCGCAAGTGACGAAATATCCCAGCATTTCCCAGGTGTTCAGCACACCGTATGCGATAGCGACTGACAAGATATACCAGACCAGAAAGTCAGTGCTGACTGGAAACGCCGGGCCGACTGCTACGATTCCCCAGCGAGCGCGTTACGAGATAGCGCAGCAGATAGAGGATGACTTGTGGACGCTTCTGGCCGCCACTGTTGGCGTATTCACAAATCCGTGGGTCTATGATGACCGCATCCAGGACATGCCGACCACCAACTTGATAGACCTGTCCGCACAGGGCGGACTGACCAAAGGTCTGATTCAGGGCATTTTGGCCGCGGTTGATAGAGTTCCTGCCAGAACGCCTGGCGGAGTCGTCACTGGCGAAAGCGCCAAAATCAGAAATATCCTCATCCCTTCAATCGCCGCCAGCGATATGAGGGAATGGGTAAGCGTTGTCAGTGCTGCGACCGCCCTGTCGGCCTCGCAGGATGCTGACGATACTATCTCGCCTGCTTTGCAGAGCGATATGGAATCAAATGGCGCTCTCCTGCCAACTATGTGGGGAGAGAATCTTGGAATACGGAAAGTCAAGCGTCTTATGGGTACGACTTCGGCTGATTGGGACGACTACTTGTGGGTGTTCCTGAACGGCCCAGTCGGTCGTTTAATCAGGTATGTGGACGAGACCCGAAACGACACCTATGACGACCAGATGCCGTATGCAACAGGCATGAGCGTGCTGGAGACTATCGCTATGGAGATTCCATCTCCGTATGCGCCCAACTTCATGCTCGTCAAGTTCAAGTAGGAAACCGTGGAGAATGTTTGCAACAACATGCTTAATTCTCCGCATAGGGGACATCGGCAGATTTAACTTGTCGGTGTCCACTTCCACTCAGGTAGCTTATGCCAGAATACAAACAGATATGGTTTCCGTCCGGCGTACCGGCTGGTGGAGACGCCCAGGCAGGACGTGGGGCGTTCACCAAACGCCATCTCCATATTGATTATATACCGCTTGGAGATTCGGGCGACCCTGCGCTCACAGTGTCCAGTAATCCACAGGACATAACCGGCCTGGATGTTCCTGCGTTAAAGGTGGAAGCCGGGGTGAACAGCCAGGGAGATGCCATA